>Ga0102929_1001195_pt1 | contig 15511 bp, 15 predicted proteins | sample SalPonR1_B_D2_MG_FD_78510 | JGI IMG/M metagenome (GOLD analysis project Ga0102929, IMG submission 78510) | Salt pond soil microbial communities from South San Francisco under conditions of wetland restoration - Salt Pond MetaG R1_B_D2_MG | ecosystem: Environmental > Aquatic > Marine > Intertidal... | reverse complement strand
GGGCTTTGAACCCAGCGTCATGGTTCCTGCGTTTCTTCATAGTCTGATCTCCTCGTTCTCGGAGACCAGCAGACGTCAGATCGTAGCTTACGTCACTGTCCGATTTTCGGGGAGCAGCTCAAAGGTGAGATGATCTGAGATACCATGGAGCCGGTATTCAATGCTCCCCGCCCGCACCAGAAACCTTCAAGCGCAATATTTGGGTGCATCCTAGGGAATGCTCCATTGACCCACACAGAACGCCCCCATTGTGGCCCGGGTGCGCAGATGTCCTTAAGGCTCGGAAGGCCAGCCTGAGCACCACAGGCCCATGACGTTTCCGCATGCAGAACACAGGTCGGGCGATCGGCGACGGCATGACCGGCGGCGTCTTGTGGCGCTGGTGCCGGATCGGGCACATCTCCCGAGGGACGACCACCTTGCCGGGTTGGGCAGGTTGGCACGGGCCGAAGCCCCGCTCCCGATGCTGCGGTGGGCGGGCAGAGGCGGGGCCTGCTTCGCAATGCTGCGGCCTTGGTGCTCGGCGGGACACCGATCGAAGCGGCAGGGGCCTGTCGCCGCCCGAGCGCGACCGGCGCGGCGTCCGCATACGGCCCGTCAGCGGTGCCCCACCCAGCCACGATCGTCGGTGAACGCGCGGCCGGGCGTTATCCGGGTCGCCTCGTAGGCGTCGGGCAGCGCTCGGAGCGGTTCCAGCGGTCGGGGTGACGCAGCCATCACGACGTTGCCGGTCCCACGGGCGCTGAGCGGGCCACGGACCGCCAGGACATGCGGATATAGGCTTTCGAGGATCGCATGGGTGCCGCGTGCGAGGGGGCCGTCCAGCCGGTCGATCAGGTTGACGTAGACCGGTCCGTCCACGATCCGGCGCAGCCGTTCGAAGGTCTCCATGGTGACAAGGTGGGCGGGCACCGACCCCGACGAGAACGCATCCATCACCGCGGCATCGAACCGGCGCCCCGTCTCGTTCAGGTAGACCCTGCCATCTTCGTGGACGATGCCCAACCGACCGACCTGCGGCGCACCGCCGGAGGCATCGTAACCCGCCCGTTCGATCATGTCCCCGGCCCAAGGCAGGTGCCGCAGGACGACCTCTGTCACCAGCGGATCGATCTCGACCGCGATGGCGTGCGCGCCTTCGCGCGACGACAGAAGCTGGGTCGGCAGGGTAAAGCCACCGCCGCCGATGAAGAGCACCGAGGGCTCGGGGCCGAGGTCCTCCTCCATTCGCGCCCATATCCACTCCGCGTAGGGCAGGATCAGGCTGCCCGACACGTCGGCCGCCCCACCATCGCGGACGACCCGTTCGGCGGCCTGCCGCGTGCGGTCGGAGTATAGATTGACCGCCCCACCGCTCTGCGCGACGTCGATGCAGGAGAGACCGGATTCGTAGCGGCAGACAGGACCAAGCAAGGCACTGGCGGCCACCAGAACACCGACCGGCAGGAGCGGAGCCAAAGACGTGCTGGTCGCTGCACGGCGGCCCGCACCGCCCCCGCTTCCGCCACTGGCGCGTACGAACGGCACGCACAGGAGCGCCATGGCCGCGCAGCCCGCAAAGGTCGCGGCCGATCCGGCCAGCGGCAGCGCCACGAAACCGGCAAGCACGGCACCGACGATGGCACCAAGCGATCCTGCAGCGAGGACGAGGCCCAGCGAGGAGCCTTCGCGGCCCGGCCGCGCCTCCACGGCCAGCTTCGCCAAGAGAGGCGAGGGGGCGCTGATGAGGACCGAGGCGGGGAAGAAGGCCAGGAAGACGGCGAGCAGCATCCCGCCCGTCCCGCGCGCGCCCCAAGCGTAGATGAGGCCAAGGACGGTCGGCGACAGGGCCGCCAGCACCGCCGTGGCGATGAGCGCCGTACGCACGTTGCGCAGCGCCACGTTCTGCTCGCGTTCGGCGATGAAGCCGCCGACCGCGTTGCCGAGCGAGAAGCCCGCTAGAACCGTGGCGATCACGGCCGTCCATGTCAGCAGCGACGTGCCGAAGAAGGGCGCGAGCACACGGCCTGCCGCGATCTCGTAAGTGAGGCCTGTCGCGGACAGCACCAGTATCAGTCCGATCGCCGTCCAGAAGCGCATGATCAACTCCTCGTCCCGAACTCCGTTTTCTCCCGGGCTGCACATAATGCGCGCGCTGGCCATGGCAGGGGCGCAGTCACGAAACCTGACGGAAAAAGCAACTGCGGCACTGGTAGCTTTTCGCATCTCACAGGTGAGACGCCCACCTCGCATGTTCATCATCGACGACGAAACGGTGGGAATGCCCTGCTTCGGCCTTCAGATGCGTGTGATCGATGGGCAGGTCGTCATGCGCGTGCTCCAACGCCTCGGCATCGTCCGGGGGCCGGAACCGAACTGCGACGATGACACCGGCCGCCACCAGAACCGACAGACCGACCACCGTGGTCACGGCGCCGCCGGGAGGTTCAGCGCCAGCAGCGCGGCGAGCATGCGGCGAGCGTGCGGCTTGCATGGCTTGGTGTGGCGGTTGGGGGCAGACCGCTTTAGCCGACCCCCTGTGGCGGTGCGCCGAGATCGATTTTCGGACGCGCCTTTCCGTCTCGCCCGGCGTCTGTTCATCCGGGCAGGTTTGGTCAAGGTCCGTTGCCTGCGTTTTCTGGCCGCCGTCTTTTTGGTCCCGCAACGCCCGTCGCGTTCCTGTCACGGCCGTCGCCAAATGCGCCCGACATGGCCCTCAGAAGATCTCGAACAACCCGCAGGCGCCCTGCCCTCCGCCCACGCACATGGCGACCACACCGAGTTTCGCGTCCCGTCCGCGACCCTCCAGCAGCAGGTGCCCGGCCATGCGCGCGCCCGACATGCCGTAGGGATGGCCGATGGAGATCGCGCCGCCATTGACGTTGAGACGGTCATCGGGAATGCCCAGCGCATCCCGGCAAGGCAGCAGCTGGGCCGCGAAGGCCTCGTTTATCTCCCACAGGTCGATGTCGTCGATGCCGAGGCCGTGACGCGCCAGAAGTCGGGGGATCGCCACGACCGGGCCGATGCCCATCTCCTCGGGTGCGACGCCTGCCACGGCGAAGCCCCTCAGGCGTCCCAGCGGGGTCAGGCCACGGCGGGACGCCGCCTCCGCCTCCATCACCACCAGCGCCGCGGCGCCGTCCGACAGCTGCGATGCGTTGCCGGCCGTCACGGTCCTGTCCGGGCCGAGAACCGGGCGCAGCCCTTCGAGCGCCTCCAGCGTGGTGCCGGGCCGGTTGCATTCGTCGGCGGTGAGGCGCACCGCCTCGGACCGCGTCTCGCCGGTGGCCTTGTCCGTTACGACGCGGACGGCATCGACGGGAACGATTTCCTCGGCAAAGCGCCCGGCTTCCTGCGCCGCCGCCGTCCGTGCCTGGCTTTGCAGCGCATAGGCATCCTGCACCTCGCGCGGGACTCCGTGCCGCTCGGCGACGATCTCGGCGGTTTCGATCATCGACAGGTAATAGGCATCGGCCACCGAGGGATCGCGGTAGCGGTAGCCGTTCCAATGCTCGTTCTGCACCAGCGAGATCGACTCGATCCCCCCGGCCAGCGCCACCTCGACCCCTTCCGCACGCACCATGTGGCAGGCCATCGCCAGCGCATTGAGGCCCGAGGCGCATTGCCGGTCCACCGTGGCCCCCGCCACGCTGACCGGCAGACCCGCCGCCAGCGCGATGTGACGGGCCACGTTCACCCCGGACGAGCCCTGCGTCAGGGCGGAGCCGAAGATCACCTCCTCGATCTCGGCCCCGTCGAGACCGGCGCGCGCGACCGCCGCCCGGACCGCCGCCGCCCCCAGCGAGGGACATTCGAGATCGTTGAACGCGCCGCGATAGGCCTTGCCGATCGGGGTGCGGGCGGTGGACACGATGACCGCGTCGCGCATGGGGGTCTCCCTTGTCAGATGGGTTCCAGTCCGCACCAGTCGGCGATGAAAAGCGCGGTGGCCTGCGTCACGCGCCGCATGCTCTCCAGCGACACGCGTTCGTTGAAACCGTGGATCGCCTCGGCCTGCGGTCCGTAGACCAGCGCGGGCGTGTCGGCATAAAGCCCGAAGAACCGCGCATCGGTCGTCGCGGTGATCGACAGGTGGTCCAGCGCCTCTCCGGTCACCGAGCGGTGGGCCGTGTCGAGCACTCCGATGGCCGCGCGCGCCCGGGGGCTGTCATCCTCGGCCAGCGCGTATCCCTCCGCCTCGAAGCCGTGATAGCTGATCCCGGGCAGGCTGTTGCGCAGGAAGTCGTTCTGCCGGGCGGCCTCGGTCAGCGTGTCCTCGATCTCGTCCTTGGCGGCGGCGATGTCCTGGCCCGGGAAGAGGCCCATGCGCACGTCGAAGACGCACCACGCGGGGACCGAGCTTGTCCAGTCGCCCCCTTCGATCCGGCCGACATTCAGGTTCAGCGGATGGGGCACATGAGCATAGGCGGGATGGCGGCGTTCCGCGGCGTTCCAGCGCGCCTCGAGCCCGTGGAGTGCATCGATCAGGGGAATGGCCGCCTCGATCGCGTTCGCGCCCGATCCGGCGTAGGCCACGTGGGTGGGCAGCCCCCTCAGGTGCACCCGGAACCACAGGACGCCCACCTGTGCGGTCACGAGGCATTCGTGGAACGGTTCGGGGATCAACGCGGCATCGGCCCTGTAGCCCCGTGCGAGGCAGGCGAGCGCGCCATTGCCGGTGCATTCCTCCTCGACCACCGACTGCACGAAGACATCGGCCGCAGGCGCGAGCCCGCAGGCGCGCAGCGCGTCGAGCGCGAAGAGGTTCGCGGCAAGCCCCGCCTTCATGTCCCCCGCGCCGCGACCATACATCCAGCCATCGTCGATGCGCGGCTCATAGGGCGGGCTGTCCCACATGTCGTGCGGGCCTTCGGGGACCACGTCGACATGGCCGTTCAGGATAAGCGACCGGCCCCGCCGCGTGGTGCTGCGATGGGTGCCGACCACGTTCACCGCGTCGTCGCAAGGTCCCAGCACGGGGGAGAACCCCGGCAGGTCGCGGATCTCGTCGAGATCGATCTGCCAGCGATCCATGCCAAGCCCGCGCGCCGCCATTTCGCCGGCCATGACGTCCTGCGCGCCCTGTTCCTGTCCGCGGGTCGACGCGTGCGCCGTCAGTTCGGCAAGAAAACCGGTCTGCACGTCGAATGCGCCATCGACGGCGTGGAGGATCTTCGTTGCGGTCTCGTTGTCCATATCCTGCCTCAGAACCTCGGGATCACGCCCTCGGGGCAGGCCAGCGGCGCCCCGGTCGCCTCCGTCACCTCGGCGAGGCCGACACCCTCGGCCAGTTCGCGCAGGGCGAAGCCGTCGGGCCCAACGTCGATCACCGCCATGTCCGTGAAGACGCGCGCCACGCAGCCCCGTGCGGTCACCGGCAGGCTGCAAACCGCCTTGAGCTTGGGGTTGCCGGCCCGGTCGGTATGGCTGGTCAGCACCACGACGCGCCGCGCCTTCTGCGCCAGTTCGATGCCGCCCCCCGCGCCGGGCGAGAAGCGCCCCGGGATCTTCCAGTTCGCCAGATCGCCGGTCTGGGCCACCTCGAAAGCGCCGAGCATCGTCAGGTCGAGCCGTCCCGAGCGGACCATCGCGAAGCTCACGGCGCTGTCGAAGAAGGCCGAGCCGGGTATCGTCGAGACATAGGCCCCGCCCGCGTCGATCAGGTTGCGGTCGGCGGCCTCGGGCGGCAGCGTCGGGCCGATGCCCGACAGCCCGTTCTCGGTATGCAGACAGACCGGGAAGTCGCCGGGCAGATGATCGACCACCTGCGTCGGCAGCCCGATCCCGAGATTGACGACCATGCCTGGTGCGATCTCGCGCGCGGCGCGGGCGACCATCCTGCCCCTAGCGTCTGACAACGGCGTATTCCTCGCTGAGGGCAGGCAGGCCCACGACATGATCGACGAAGGGACCCGGTGTCTGCACCGCGTCGGGGAGCAGCCCGCCCACAGGCAGGACCTTCTCGGCCTCGGCGATGACGAGATCGGCGGCCATCGCCATCAGCGGGTTGAAGTTCCGTGCGGTGGCGACGTAGCCGAGGTTTCCGAACACGTCCGACCGGTCGGCGTGGATCAGCGCGACATCGGCCCGGAGCGCGGTTTCCACCAGTGCCGTCCGGCCGCCGATCTCGACCCGCTGCTTGCCATTGGCCAACTCGGTCTCGAGGCCGATATCGGTCAGGATCGCGGCAAGCCCTGCGCCCCCGGCCCGCACCCGTTCGGCCAGGATACCCTGCGCGTTGAACTCCACCTCCAACTCGCCCGCGTTCATCATCTCGACGGCACGGGGGTTGAGCCCGATATGGGTGGTCACCAGGCGCGCCACCTGTCCCTTGGCCAGAAGGTGGTCGATGCCGAGGCCGCGCTCGTTGGCATCGTTCTTGATGATGGTCAGACCGCGCTGGCCCTGGCGGACAAGCTCCCGGATCAGGGAAAAGGGCGTGCCGGGAACGCCGAAGCCGCCAACCATGATCGTGGCCCCGTCCGGGATGCGGGCGATCGCCTCCTCGAGGCCACAGGTCTTGTCGGGCAGTCTCATCCGATGGCCTTCCGTTTCGCGGAAAGCGCGGCAAAGCCCTGCCCGCCCAGCATCACGGGCTGCTCGTCCGATGCGGGTTCGAAGCCGAGCCGCGCATAGAACCGCCCCGCGGCCCCGTTGTGGCCGTGCACCGACAGCGCCATGTAGGCCGCGCCCCAGTCCCGCATCGCGGCCTCGGCCACGGCCGCCAGAAGGTCCGAGCCAAGGTTCTTTCCGCGCATTCCGGGCGCGCACCAGAGGTCCTGCACGTAGACGCCCGGCTGGCCCCGCATCGTCGAGAAATGCGGGAAGTAGAGCGCAAGTCCAAGCGGCGCCTCCGCCTCGGCGATCAGCGTGGAAAAGAGCGGCCGCGCGCCGTGACCGTGCTGCCGGATCGTGGCCTCGGTGCTGGAGAAACGCTGTGTCAGCCCAAGCTCGCCGGCCAGGGACGCCAGCATCGAAAGGACCGCCCCGGCATCCTCGGGCCGGCCTTCGCGGATGCGGACGCCCCGCGTCATGCCGCCACCTCCAGACCCGCCTCTTGGGCGAAGGCGTCGAGCGCGTCCACAAGGATCGCCATCATCTCGTCGATCTGCGCCTCGGTCACGATCAGCGGCGGGGCGACGATGAAATGATCGCCCTCGTCCCCGCCGCGCGTCCGCCGCGAATAGAGGATGAGACCGCGCGCATAGGCCAGTTCCACCAGCCGGGAATGGGCGTTGAGCGCCTTGGGCAGCGGCGCCTTGCTGTCGCGGTCGGCCATCATCTCGAAGGCCAGCAACAGGCCCTTGCCGCGCACGTCGCCGATGAAATCGTAACGATCCATCAGCCGCGTGAGCCGGTCCTTCAGGACGTCGCCCATCCGGGCGGCGTTTGCGACCAGGTCCAGCCGCTCGATCTCGTCCAGGACGGCAAGACCGGCGGCACAGGACAGCGGATTGCCGGCGGACGTGAACCCGTGCAGGAACCCGCCCGCATCGAGCACCGCCTCGACCATGTCGCCGCGCACCACCATCGCGCCCAGCGGCGCGTAACCGCCCCCGAAGCCCTTGGAGAGCGCCACGAGATCCGGCGTGATGCCCCAATGCTCGGCGGCAAGGAACCGCCCCGTACGCCCGGCCCCCGTCATCACCTCGTCGTAGATCAGGAGGATGCCGAACTCGTCGCAGATCTCGCGGATGCGGCCGTAATAGCTGTCGGGCGCGACAAGCGCCCCGGTGGAGGCGCCACCAACCGGCTCCATGATGAAGGCCAGCACCGTCTCGGGGCCCTGCGCGAGGATCTCGTCGCGCAAGAGCTCGGCGTATTTCAGCCCGCGCTCTTCGTCATCGAGGTTGTCGCGATCCAGATAGGCGGTGGGCGCGGCGATCTGGGGCATGGCGCGCATCATCGGCTCGAAGGGCCGCGTCAGCGGGTCGTAGCCGGTCAGCGCCAGCGCGCCCAGCGTGCAGCCGTGATAGGAGGGAAAGCGCGAAATCACCTTCCAGCGACCGCCCTGCCCTTGTGTCAGCGCGTATTGCCGGGCGAGCTTGATCGCGCTTTCCACGGCCTCCGAGCCGCCCGAGACGAAGAACACGCGGTCGAGCCCCTCGGGCATCAGCGACGCGGTTTTCGCCGCAAGCTCCTCGGACGGCGTGGTGCGGAAATGGAGCCTGTAGCCGAAGGTGGCGCGTTCCATCTGCGCGCGCATCGCGGCCAGAACGTTGGGGTTGGAATGCCCGATATTCGACACCATCGCGCCCGACGAGCCGTCGATGTAGCGCTTGCCTTCGGTGTCGTACATGTAGATGCCCTCGGCCCGGTCGAGGAACGGGCGGGGCTGGCGCGATTGGTAGAAGAGGTTCGACATCTGTTACCTACCTGTTGGCATTCGCCAGGTGTTTTCGCAGGAAATTCTGTGTGCGTTCGTTGTCAGGGTTGCGGAAGATCTTGGAGGGCGGTCCCTCCTCCACCACGACGCCCTTGTCCATGAAAATGACCCGGTCGCAAACCGTCTCGGCAAAGCCCATCTCGTGAGTGACGATGATCATGGTCATGTGTTCCTCGGCGAGCTTCTTCATCACGAGGTTCACCTCCTCGACCAGTTCGGGGTCGAGCGCCGAGGTCGCCTCGTCGAAGAGCATGACCTTGGGCGTCATCGCCAGCGCACGCGCGATGGCCACGCGCTGTTTCTGGCCGCCCGACAGCCGCGAGGGGTAGTAATCGATCCGGTCGATCAGCCCCACCTTTTCAAGCTGTTCGCGTGCCAGTTCCTCGGCCTCATCGTCCGAAAGCCCCTTCAGGAGCTTCGGGGCGAGCGTCACGTTTTCCCGCACCGAAAGATGTGGAAACAGGTTGAAGTGCTGGAACACCATGCCGATGTTCTGCCGCACCTGGTTGATGTGCTTTTCGTATTGCCGGTGCGGCAGCTTCTTGTTGATCTGCGTGTCTTCCAGCCAGACCTCGCCGCCGGTCAGCGGGTCGAGGTCGTTGATCGCGCGCAACAACGTGCTCTTGCCCGATCCCGACGGACCGATGATGGCCACGATCTCGCCGCGAGCGACCTGCAGGCTGATGTCCTTGAGGACCTCGAGCGCACCATAGCTTTTCTGCGCGTTCCGGATATCGACGAAGGGTTTCGGCTCGGTCACGGGATGCGATCCTCCTGGGGGTCAGCGGGCGGCGGCGATGCGGCGCTCGATCCGGCGCTGCACGGCTTCCATGCCGAGGTTGATGACGTAGTAGACCACGGCCGCAAGCACGTAGAACTCGAACGGCCGGTAGGTGCGCCCGATGGCCAGCTGCGCCGACAGCGTCAGCTCCGAAACGCCGATCACCGAGACGAGCGCGGAATCCTTCAAAAGCGCGATCATGTTGTTGCCGATGGGCGGGATCACGTCGCGCACGGCCTGCGGGATCACCACCTTGCGAAGCGCCTGTCCCCGGCTGAGGCCCAGCGTGCGCGCGGCCTCCATCTGCCCCCGGTCGACGGCGAGGATGCTGGTCTGGATCAGTTCGAAATTGTAGACAGCGAAATGCAGGCCGAGGCCCACGACCCCCGCCACGAAGGCGGGCAGGTCGATGCCGATCTGCACGAGCCCGAAATAGATCAGGAACAGCTGCAACAACAGCGGCGTGCCCATGAAGAGCCATGCAAAGAGCCGGAACGGCAAGCGGACGACCAGCGGCGCATAGAGTGCGACAACCGCGAAGATGATCCCGCCCACGAAGCTGAGCAGGGCGGCGGCGACCGTGATCGCGATGGTCCACACCGCGCCCAGCAGCACCACGTCGAGATAGGCGGGGATGACGGTGAAATCGAGGTTCATGGCGGCAATCCCATCCTGTCGGCCGGTCAGACGATCCGGGCCTTGCGGTCCAGCCAGGTGATGCCGCGTCCGGTGGCATAGATGATGATCATGTAGAGCGCGCCCGAAATCATGAACATCTCGAAGGGTTTGTAGGTCGACCCGATAAAGCGTTGCGCGGTGTAGGTCAGTTCCACCACCGAGATCGCCGCCACCAGCGCCGTGCCCTTGATCAGCGCGTTGATGTTGACGCCGAGCGGCCGGATCATCAGTCGGGCCGCCTGCGGCAGGATCACGTAGCGCATGGTCTGGAACCGGCTCAGGCCCACGGTGCGCGCGGCCTCGGCCTGACCCCGGTCGATGGCGATGATCGCGCCACGCATCGTCTCGGTCATGTAGGCCCCGATATTGACCCCGAGGCCGATGACACCGGCGGTGAAGGCGTCAAGCTGAAGACCGATCTGCGGGCCGCCGAAGTAAAGGATGAACAGCTGGATCAGCGCGGGCGTGCCGCGGAACACGCTGACATAGACCGCGCCGATCATGCGGAAGATGCGCAGCCGCGACAGCCGCGCCATGGCGCCCAGCGTCCCGCAGGCCAGCCCCAGAAGCGTCGTGAGGACGGACAGTTGAATGGTGATCCAGGCCGCTTCGATGAAGAAGGGGTAGACCCTGAGCATCAGGTCGAAATCCATGCGCGGGGTCGCCTCCTCAGTGGTGGTCCTTGCGTGCCAGGATCGGCAGCGCCCGGATCTCGCGGATCAGCGCGGTGGTTTCCTCGATGGCGGCGCGCAGGAATTCGCGGCCGGTCTCGGGGTCGGCGACGGTCGGGTCGCCCATGGTGCCGTCGGGCGACACCTCGGACCACCAGCGCATCAGCATGGCCTTGCCGCCGCCTTTCGCGAGGTCGAGGTTGAAGAAGCGGCTGTCGGGATCATGCAGGTTCTGCGTCGCCGCCTTGTCGAGGTTCACGTGCTCGGGATGCAGATGGGCATACATCGCCGCCTCGAATTCACCGGCATGGGCGATGCCGCCAATCTCGGATTTCCTGTGCTCGTTGATCCGGTCGGCGCAGAGGTTCCAGTAGGAGGCCGAGACGCAGATGATCCCCGTCTCGATCACCGTCTTGCGCGCGGCGAGGTCGAGTACCGGGTGGTTCGATCCATGCGAATTCAGCAGCAGGATGCGCCGGAACCCGTGATGCGCGAGCGACCTGGTGATGTCCGTGACGAAGGCGAGCAGCGTTTCGGGCTGAATCCAGATCACGCCCGGAAAATCCTTGTGATGCTCGTTGAAGCCGTAAGGGACGGGCGGCATCACGAAGACCTCGTCGGGGGCGGCCTCGGCCACGCCATTGGCCACGGCCATGCCCAGCACCGTGTCGGTGTCGAGCGGCATGTGGGGTCCGTGATCCTCGGTGGCCGAGACGTTCAGGATGGCGACGCGGTCCTTGTCGGCGTCGCGCACCTCTTCCCAGGTCAGTTTTCCGTACTGAGGGGTCATTGTCCGGCCATTTCGGAAAAGGGGACGGCCCGCCGCGTGGGTGCGGCGGGCCATGTGCGCAGGTCTAGCGGATGTCGCCGCCGACCCATTCCTCGGCAATCGCGAGATAGGTGCCGTCTTCCATCATCGCGTCGAGTGCGGCCTGCATCTCGGCGGCCAGCATCGGGTTGCCTTCACGGATGGCGATGCCCGCGCCGATCACGTCGGTCTCCAGGTCATCGACCATGACATACTCTATGTCGCGCTCGCCCATGGCGAGGATCGCGGCGATGGAGTCGTTGACGATGGCGTCCACCCGTCCGTTCTGCAGCTCGAGGATCAGCTCGGGCAGGCCGCGATAGGTGCGTATGCTGTAGCCCTGATCGCGCGCCCATTCCTCGTGCGTCTCGCCCAGCGTCACACCCAGCGTCACGTCGTCGAGCTGGCTCACGCTGGTGATGCCGGAGTCCGGCAGCGTGAAGATCGCGCGCTTCGTGGTGTAGTAGGGGCCGACGAAGTCGAGAACCTCGTCACGCTCGGGCGTGATCGACATGGAACCCACGATGGCGTCGTACCTGTTGGTCAGAAGGCCCGCGATGATCCCGTCCCATGCGGTCGTGACAATCTCGACCTCCAGACCCATGCGCCGGGCGATCTCGGTGCCGATGGCCGGGTCGAAGCCCACCACCTCGTTCTGGTCGTTGACGAAGTTGAAGGGCGGGTAGGCCCCGCTCATCGCGATGCGGATCACGCCGGCTTCCCGGATCGTGTCCAGTTCCTCGGCCGCCGCCATCGAGGCCACGCCGAGGCTCATCGCCGCGATCCCCATCGTCACAACAGTTTTCATGAAAGTCCGTCGCATCGTCATGTGCATCTCCCCCGCTGGAAAACATCGATTTGATGAGAACTCACGCACCCCGCCCGGGTCGCGCCGCCTCGCTCTGCGAAAGAGCTTGCACAGGTATGTGCATCCGGCAAATAAATAATGGAAATTCATTATATAGACGAGATCTATCATGCGGCCCTATGAGCAGCGCTTCCCCTGGACTCTCGACTGGAACCTGCTGCGCACCTTCATGGTGATCGTTCAACAGGGCGGGGTCACCAAGGCGGCAAATGTGCTGGGGCTCAAGCAACCCACGATCTCGAGCGCGTTGAAGCGACTGGAGGAGAGCGTCGGCTACCGCCTGATCGTCCGCAATCCCAACAGCTTCCGCGTCACCCGCGCGGGTCGGGCGCTCTATCAGGAATGCACGGCGGTCTTCGGGTCGATCTCGCAGATCCCGGCGCTTCTCGAGGCCGGCGAGGCGGAACTGGCGGGCCATGTCAGCATCGTGGCAACCAGCCATGTGGTCTCGCCCCATGCCGACCAGGTCCTGGCATCCTTTGCAAGGGAACATCCAAAGGTAACGTTTTCCGTGGTCGTCGCAGACAGTGCCGAGGTCGTGGCGCTGGTCGAGCAGAACCGGGCAAGCTTCGGCTTCTGCCTTCTGGGTGCGATGCCGAGGCGGCTCGATGCGCAAGTGCTCTACCGGGAGTTCTTCGCGCTTTACTGCGGCCCGAGCCACAGGCTGTTCGGGAAGACCGACGTGACGCTGGAGGATCTGCGTGGAGAGGTGTCGGTGTCGTTCCAGACCGAACAGGAGGGCGGGCCGCTCGATGTGGTGCGGCAACTCCGAGACAGGGCCAATCTCGCCCCGGGGCCGCGCGGCGTGTCGGCCAACCTGCCGGAGGTCCGGCGCATGATCGTGTCGAATATCGGCATCGGCGCCCTGCCCGTCCACGTCGCGGAGCGCGATGTCAAACTGGGCCTGTTGCACCGTGTCCCGACACGGGGTCAGTCGGCGCCAATCGACATCTTCCTCGTGTCCAACCCACGCCGGAAACCGACCGCTCCGGAGGAGGCCCTTCTGGCACGCTTCCATGCACTGATCGACGACACGCCGATCGGCGAGCGCACCTACGGCGGGTAGCGGGTGTATCGTTGTTTTGCGCCCGCGCAGAACGCTGCGGTGCCCTGGTCGTGATCTTGTCGTCGCACACACCAATCCGGCGCCAAGCCAGCATTGGTACGCACAACCGACACGACCTATCTGGACTTCCTGCGCGGCGCGCTCTTGGGCGTGGACCGGTTGGGCTGGTTCCCCCCGGTCCCGCCTTCCGAAGCGATCGCCGACCGGTTGGAGGCCTCCGATATCCCGGTTCCTCAGGCGCGCCTGAACGCGTTGGGATACGACGCGGGGCCTGTTGACGGCGTCGTGGGGCGCCGCACGCGTGCCGCCTTCCATACCTTGAAGCGCGATCATTGCCTGCCGGAAGATCCAGGGCTGCGGCCGGTCATGCCGATCCTTGCCGCACCTGGACCGGATCTGACGCCTCCGCCCTGCGCGCCGGGGCTCTTTTCGCGGATCCGTGACGTGGCCGAGCCGATGCTCACGTCGCCCCGACTTCCATCGCCTCGCTGTTTCGGACACGTGGCGGTCAATCGCCGCGCCCGCGTCGAGCGTGGCTCAGGGCGCGCGCCGATCGCCCCAGTTCAACCATGCGACATCCTCCTGTGGCAGCATGTCCGAGATGCGCGTCGCATAGTCGTCCATGTCGACTGCCGTCAGCCGGCCCTCCCATTTGCCGGAACTGCCGGAATTGTAGAAATCCGCAAGATCGTGGAACGGCGTGTCCTCGTGAAACCGTCGTTCGCTGGTCTCGACGGCCTTGCGCATGGCACCGAACGTGGTGGCACCGGCGATCTCGTCGCACAGCGCGGCGGGCAGCGGGATGTGCAACAGGCCCGCCAGCCGGGCGATCTGTCCGGGCAGGTCGCTGCTGAGGTCGGCATAGTGGAAGAAATGCACGTTGCCGTTGGCTTCGCGCGCGCGGGCTTCCTGGTAGTGCTGCACGATGGAGGCGATGGTCAGGTCGTCGGTGCCGCCAGAGGTCAGCGGCGCGTCGAGGAAGCGACGGAAGCCCGCGCGCTCATCCTCGGGGAACAAGTGGTCATGCCAGTCGCGCTTCATGTTCCGGGCATGGCTGCGAAGCGAGAAATGCACGTCGACCGGATGGCGGTAGACCACGATATAGGTCGGCTCGGCAGCATAGGAGATCCCGTCCATCGGCGTGTGCGACTTGATACAGCGCCGACGGTCGAGCCCGTCGAGAAACGCCGTTATCTCCCGCCGATCGCGAAACGCGGCGTCAAGCCAGGGCGCATGCTGCGAGCCTCCGGCATCGGGAAGCGCGCGACCATGGATCAGCATCATCACGATGTTAAGCATCCAGGTCGTGCCGCATTTCGGCGGCGTGACGACGAAGACGTCGTCGGGCCGCAGCGTGAACCAGCCCCAGACGTCAGTGTCCGTGACCACGCCACGGTATTCCCTGAGGCGTTCCGTCGTCAGTGAAGCCATGCGCGCCTCCCCATGCAATGTGCCGCTTGGACCAACACGACCAATAGGGCCCAAAGGCAGTTCCGTACCGGAAGTCACTGTCGACCGATTTCGCTCACATATCCAGTCTTTCGCTCTCCACGCGTCGCCTGCGGGCGACGGAGCGTTCCAATCCGGGCGGATCGGACAGGAAGTCCGCATCATCGTGGCCTGCCAAAGACATGTCGAAGCGCGGCGGCGGCCCGAGCTGCGATTTGCCCGCAGGACAGCAAAAGCCCCGGCCCTGCAGATCGCTCCGCCATGCTGAGGGCCCGCTGCAGCGCCATGTCGTCGAGACGGTCCGCGACCTGCGCGCGGGACCGCTTGTCGCCCGCACCGGATCCGTTCGATGTCGTGCGCCTAGCCCGCGTGCTCAGGCGGCAACGCAGCCCCGATCCGGCTCGCCCCGACCACTGCGACGGGGCTGCGGGCGGCTGCGAAAAGCCGTCTGAGGTCGGCTGCGTCGACATCGGAGCCCGCGCCGGCATCGACCACGATCACCGAGGCCCGGCCCTGCGCGACCAGGCGTTCGAGACCCGCGGCGTCCCGGAATGCGTCCAGCGGAACCTCGATGAGGCTGGCGGAGGACAGCCGCGCCAGCAACTCGGCCAACGCGCGCGCCGGGGCGTCCGGCGATCCGGGTCCACCAAGGAAGAGCACGTCACCGCGACGCCGCACGACCGGTCGTCGGCCCAGAAGCAGGATGTCCTCATCGAGGATCGCGGCACAGGCAGTCGACACCAGATCGCCCGCGGCCATCTGGCAGGCCACGGCGGGCCCGGCACCGGCTGCGAGTGCCGCCAGACGCCGTTCGATCTCGCG
>Ga0102929_1001193_pt1 | contig 15526 bp, 15 predicted proteins | sample SalPonR1_B_D2_MG_FD_78510 | JGI IMG/M metagenome (GOLD analysis project Ga0102929, IMG submission 78510) | Salt pond soil microbial communities from South San Francisco under conditions of wetland restoration - Salt Pond MetaG R1_B_D2_MG | ecosystem: Environmental > Aquatic > Marine > Intertidal... | reverse complement strand
GTCAGATCTTTTGGAATCTTTTCAGCAACTGGTGGCACAATTTCATTTTTTGATTTACAGGAGGCCAAAATTAACATTATCGAGGCAAGGGAAAAAATGATTCGTTTCATTGCTAAAAATTTTCAATTCGTTAGCTAAAATACAATATTGCAGCAGAAATTTCGATATTTGTTCCTTCAAAATGAAAATAACATGCAGCCGGTAACCATCATTATCATCTATTTTATACTCATTTTGCTGATTGGCGTTTATTCGGCTTTCAAAATAAAAAGCCCGTCGGATTATTACGTGGCAGGCAAAAATGCAGGATGGCTCCCGGTTTCGGGCAGTTTGCTTGCTACCATCCTTGGAGGTTCTGCCATTTTGGGAACCATCGAATTGAGCCAGCAAACCGGCTGGCCGGCGTTGTGGTTTTTGTTTTGTGCGGCACTCGGGTTGTTTGTGCTGACACCGTTGGCAAAATATGTGCGCCGTTTTGGGAAATACACGCTGCCCGAATTGCTGGGACATTTTTTTGGGAAAAAGGCCGAAACCATTTCAGCAGTTATTATCCCGGTTGCGTGGTTGGGAATTGTAGCTGCCCAGATTATTGCCGCGGCTAAAATTATTGCCGGCCTGGATGTGATCAGCTACAACCAGGCGGCCATTATTTCCGGAACTGTTTTTATTTTGTACACACTGATTGGAGGCCAGATGAGCATCCTGAAAACCGACACACTGCAGTCGGTTTTGATTGTGTTCGGACTATCGGCGCTCACCTTTGTTTCTCTGCAAAAAAACGGAACGGGAACTTTTGAAACCCTTCATTTCAGCTCGCTTTTTAATTCATCGTTTTCGGTGCTTGATTTAATTATTCTGATGCTCACCTACTCGGTTACGTTTGTGGTGGGCCCCGATATTTATTCGCGGGTGTTTTGTGCCAAAAATGAAAAAACAGCCACACGCAGTATTGTTACCGTGGCGGTAATTTTGCTGCCTATTTCTTTTTTGCTGACTTACCTGGGAATTTTCTCCGGTGAATCGGGTGAAAAAGAGATTCTGGCATTCGCGCACACGTTATTGCCGGATTGGTTTTACGGGTTGTTCCTGGCGGCGCTGCTTTCGGCAGTAATGTCGTCGGCCGATACTACGCTGCTCACTTCATCGCTGATTTTAAGTGAACTGATTTCGGGCAACCCGGACAAAAAAAGCTCGCTGAAACTGACCCGTTTCCTTATTGTTGTTTTAGGCGGATTTAGCATTGTAGTAGCACTTTTTGTGACCTCCATTTTGCAGTCGCTGCTGCTGGCACTCACCTTTTTCTCCGGGGCTTTTGTGGTGCCCATGCTGGCCGGTTTGCTGAAACTGAAAGTAGTGAAACCACAAATCACCGCCGCCATTCTTGCTGGTGGTTTTGTAGCGCTGGCCGGAAAAATAATTAATGTCTGGAGCGATCCGCTGGCTGGTAATATTGTGATTATTGCAGCTTTTATAGTGAATGGATTTTTACTATTTATTCCAATCCGCACCCAATATTCTAAATCCGTTTAAGTTAAAATTTAAAGAGAATGCTTTGCTTGCAGTTTCTCATTTACAGCTTTTACTTTTTCCCCTTTTAAAATCCACGTCGGAATAAATGAAAATAAAATTGCCAACACAAATACAGCAAAAAACTGCAGCGAAACATTAAAATTAATATGATTAAAAAATAACGCGAGGGCAATTAAAAACGTGTTGGCCGAGATCAAAATCAGTGAAACTCTGAAATGACTGGGAACAAGTTCAAGTAACCTGTGATGAATATGATTTCGGTCGGGAGCAAAAGGTGATTTTCCTTTTAAAAGCCTGATTGTGAAAACCCTCAAAGTATCGACAAGTGGCACAATTACAATCGCAAAAGAAACAGCCGGAGAATTGGCAATGTAATAGTTTGATGTTTTAAACAGGTTAAATTCATTGAATTTTATCACCAGTACTGACACTATCAATCCAATCACAAGCGAACCTGTGTCGCCCATAAATAGTTTATTCCGCTGACCAAACACGTTGAATATAAAAAATCCGGCTAAACTACCGGTCAGGGCCAGCGACATGATTGCAAACTGTATGTGTCCGGCAATAAAAAACCAGGCACCAAAAACAAAAGATGCAAGCATGGCAAGCCCTGAAGCCAACCCGTCGATTCCGTCGATAAGATTGAACGCATTAACAAGTGCCAAAACAATAAACAACGAAAGAATGATGCCCGAGATGTGATTTATCCCGTAAATACCGAATACCCCATGCAAATTGGTTATTTGAAGATTTCCAAGAGTTATGAGAAGCGCGGCAGCAAATAACTGAACCACAAATTTATTTCGTGCAGAAATTACGAGCATATCATCTTTCAAACCAATAAAAAACATGAGGATGATTGATGCGATGATGTATTTCAGTGAATCGAAACTATAGCCGTCAGTAGATACTATTGTACTGAGGACAAAACCCAAAAAAATAGCTACTCCGCCGAGTGGTGGAACTGAAGAGGTATGTATTTTTCGCTCATCTACCGAATCGAAAAGCTGTTTCTGCCGGGCAACCCGTAAAATTGGAGGTACAGAGATTACCACGATGGAAAAACCCAGAACAATCGCAAGCAGTATCAAAAAAATTTCCATGGCTGGTATTAATTTAATTTTTATTTACTGACAGATGGGTTGAATTAATGAATGGTTGCGTCCGGGGATAATTTTTTTGACTTTTGATTAAATCGGGCATTTCATTTTCAAAAAAGATTCCTGCAATCTATTTTCCGATTGTTTTTCAAACACGGAATTAAATGTTGTTTTCGGCCAATATTTTTGGTAACCCGACTTTTTTCAATTGGGTGAGTTGCCACTATTTCAAAGATATCTTAAATATTTTTCATCCAGAAAGCCTGATTTATCTTTGTTCTTGTCAATTAATAATAGTTCGACTCTATCATCAACCACTCGGCGCAATTTCCAAAGGAGTGGATTTATTGCAAAATAATTCTTATTTTTACTACAGTAAAACAATTGTATGTTCAAATGTAATTTGGATTCGGTGCGATAAATAACCTCTGGTTTTCTGTCATTGGTTATCCCTTCAGTAAACGCTGTCCTTTTCAGGATGGAGAATTTTCATTTACCAAAAATTATTATTTGGCCGGAACAGGAATTTTTGAGATTTAGCTTTCCGGCAAAACACAAAAAAATTAAAATCATGAGTAATGGTAATAAATCAATTCACGAGTTTGATTTCGATTTAATCTGTGAATACTTTTCAGCATTTGAGCGCCAGGGACCGGGAAGTCCTGAAGTGACATTAAAAGCTTTGAGCTTTGTCGATATTTTAACTGCCGAGTCGCGCATTGCCGACATTGGATGCGGTACCGGCGGTCAGACCATGGTGCTGGCACAACATGCACCGGGACAAATTACCGGGGTCGATCTGTTTCCCAAGTTTATCGACCTGTTCAATCAAAATGCTGAAAAGCTGAATCTCCTGGACAGGGTGACAGGCATTGTCGGTTCCATGGAAAACCTTCCTTTTGAGGAGGAAAAATTCGATCTGATCTGGTCGGAAGGCGCGATTTACAACATCGGTTTTGCACGCGGCCTGACCGAGTGGCGGAAATTCCTGAAACACGGAGGATTCATCGCTGTTTCGGAGGCATCGTGGTTCACTGAAGAACGGCCTTCCGAAATTCATGAATACTGGATGGATGCCTATCCGGAGATTGATACAATTCCCAACAGAGTTGATCAAATGCAAAAAGCCGGGTATGTTCCCGTGGCCACTTTTATTCTGCCTGAAAACTGCTGGACCAAAAATTTTTATACCATGCAGGAGCCTGCCCAGAAAGCTTTCCTAAAAAAATATGCCGGCAACAAAACTGCTGAAGAACTGGTTGCCAACCAGCGGCACGAAGCGGAATTATATTCAAAGTATAGCGCGTATTACGGGTATGCATTTTATATTGGGAAAAAGCTTTAAAAAACATATCATGAAAAAGTCATGCCCTCACTGAGAGGGAGGGTCTGACTGAAATCAAAGCTTCCAATTCTGAAAAATTTTAATTTTTATTTTAAATCCGTATTTTTGATTGATAAGATATAAGATGGTGAATTATTTGTCTGTCCTAAAACTATATAAATGAAGTTTACTGATTATTTTCTCCACACCCGGAAACGGCAAGACAGAAAAATTATTAAACTTGAATGGATTCAACAGGTTTACGAGTTTCCTGAACATGAACAAACACAAACCGATGGCCGTAAACGAAGGTGGGGATATATTAAAGATGTAGATAAATATTTACGTATTATAGTGCTGGAAGTCGGAGAGACAATTCACAATGCCTTTTTTGACAGGAATTTAAAAAAAATAACATCATGAAGATAACCTATTTTAAAGATACCGATACCCTGCTGGTGAATTTCAACAACAACGAAATCACCAACACTAAAGACCTCAATGAAAATGTACTGGTGGAAACAGACATAAATGGCAATGTGGTAAGTATAACAATTGAACATGCCCAAAAACAGGCAGAGATTTCCAATTTCTCGTTCAACCAGGTGGAAAGTTCCGGGAATTTTTAACACCGTAGCAAGTCATGCCCTCACAGCGAGTGGGAGAATGACTGAAATCAAAGTTATCCATCGAGCGGTTTGAAACCGCTTGACGGATTACAGCGGCTGTGTCAATTCTTCCAAAAAAGCCAGCAGCTCTTCCGAAAGCAGTGGTTTCAGTTCTTCCCTCACTTTTATGTGGTAACTGTTCAGCCAGTCGATTTCTTTTTCAGTCAGAAGATCTTTGTCGATTAGTGAAGTGTCGATCGGACAAAGCGTCAATGTATCAAATCCGAGGAATTTACCAAAATCAGTATTTCCCTTTTCCACGCACACTATCATATTTTCAGTGCGGATGCCATATTCGCCTTTTCGATAAAGACCAGGCTCATTGGACATTACCATTCCCAGTTTTAGAGGCACCGGATTAAACTCCTGGCGGATGGACATCGGCCCTTCGTGTACATTCAGGAAATGCCCCACCCCATGGCTGGTTCCATGTCCGTAATTGAGCCCGTTTTCCCAAAGTGCCTTGCGGGCCAGCACATCGAGGTTCGCGCCTTTTGTTCCTTCCGGGAAAACTGCCATTGTAAGTGCCATCATTCCTTTCAGCACCAGCGTAAAATCGGTTTTTTGCTGCGGCGTGACTTCACCCAGCGCCACTGTACGGGTGATGTCGGTAGTTCCGTTTAAATACTGGCCGCCGGAATCGAACAGCAAAATTCCCTCTTTTTCCAAAGGAAGTGCATCGTCCGGCCCCACATTCAGGTGCACAATGGCACCGTGTTCTTTGTAGCCCACGATCGGTGGAAAACTTTCGCCCCGGAATCCATCTTGTTTTGCACGGCATTCAGCCAGTTTTTGGGCCACCGTGTATTCTGTAATTTTTTCTTTGCCGATGTTGTTTTTCAACCAGAACAACAATTCTACCAGAGCTGCGCCGTCTTTTTTCATCGCTTCGCGGAATCCGGCAAGTTCTGTCTCATTCTTTTGTGCTTTTAGCAGCGAAATCACCGAAGTTTCTTCTTGCAGGGAATTATCATCATGAAGCGCATCCCAAACCGCATAATTGGCGGAAGAAGTATCGATTAAAATTTTGCGGCCTTTTACTGATTTCAGCCATTCCCAGAATTCAGCATAATTAAAAATTTCAACCCGTTCTTTTTCAAGCAGGCCCCTCAATTCTGCCGAAATTTTCGCAGGATCTATAAACAATGCTGCTTCATTTTTTCCGACTACGCCATAACCAGTAAAAACCGGGTTGTAAGCAATGTCTGACCCGCGCAAATTGAAAACCCAGGCCAGTTCGTCGAGGGCAGTAACCACCTGAAAATCGGCAGTCGCTTCTTTTAATTTCGAAGCCACTAACTCCCTTTTTTCTTTTCGCGACCAACCGGCATATTTTGTCTCCAGTTCAATGATTTCATCTTTGGAAATTTCGGGACGGTTTTCCCAGATTTTCTCAAATAAGTCTGATGTTTGCACTGTACCGATTCCCTTTTTCAGCAACGAATTGTTCAAACTGCGATATCCGGCCACTGTCAATGTTTGCGGGTCAAACCCTACCTTGCTGCCGGAGTCCAGCTTTTTTGCCAGCCACTCCTCGGGTAAAATGGCATCCGGAACGCGTAGTTTAAACATTTTTATACCGGAACCTTTCAATTGTTCTTCGGCCTGAAGGAAATAGCGACTATCAGTCCACAATCCGGCCTCTTCCTGGGTTACCACTACTACTCCGAATGAACCGGTAAAACCGGAAATAAATGCACGTGTTTGCCATCGGTCGGGCAGATATTCACTGGCGTGCGGGTCGGTACCCGAAATGTACCAGGCATCGAGATCGTGCTTTAACATTTCCATTCGTAGTGTTTTCAGGCGGTTTCGTATTTCGTTCATTTTAAAAAATATTGTTTGACAAATGATTTAATTGACGGTGCAGGAATTTGCGTGTAATCGATTTCATCTTCAGCATAAAACCGGTAATCAAGGATGTCATCCATAGCTACCAGTCCGGTTACTGATTCAGGAACAACGCGAAAAGCCATATCGAGTGTAAAAACGCTGTATCCTGAAAATATATATTCGTTGGGCGCCGAACCAATGTATTCGAGTGATTTCACTTTCATGGAAAGTTCTTCTTCGAGTTCTCGTTTTACTGCATTTTCGGCCGATTCACCCGGATCAATAAATCCGCCCGGGAGATCGAGCTTACCGGAATCGGGCTCCACAGCGCGGGTAGTCAACATTAATTTACCTTCTCCATCGGTTACCAAAGCTGCAACGGCCGCTGCCGAATTGAAAAAAAAATGAAAGCTGCACTGATCGCATTTTAACGACTTATCGCCCGAGTGATGAAATTCAGGCGAACCACATTTCGGGCAAAACTTTAATACGTTTAAAGGATGTGTAATCTGCATTAATCAATAATATCAATGGCTTTCAGCCAGTTATAAAAAAGGTCGGGCCACTGGTCGGCCGGCTGGTTGTGTTTGGTAATTCCAAAACCGTGTCCGCCTTCAGCAAATATATGCATTTCGGCCGGCACACTGTTTTCTTTCAGTGCCAAATAAAATTCTACCGAATTCCGGGGTGGCACACCTGAATCGTCATCGGCCAACACCAAAAATGTGGGAGGAGTTTCGGATGAAACATGCAATTCATTGGAATATTTCTCCACCATTTCCCAGTTGTTTCCTTCGCCTATCAGATTTTTTCGCGACCCCATGTGCCCGAATTCTTCGCGAAACGTAATAACCGGGTAAAGCAGCAGCATAAAATCGGGGCGACTGCTCATTTTTTCTACTTCAGTTTGAGCAGACGAATTTCCGTAATCGAAACGGGTTCCAACGGTGGAAGCGAGGTGACCGCCGGCTGAAGAACCTGCAATCCCGATTTTATCCGGATGGATTCCCCAATCAGTTGCGTTTTTACGTACAATTTTGATGGCTTGCCGGGCATCGGACGAGGGCACTTCGTGGTTTCCGTATGGCAGCCGGTATTTCAGAACAATTCCGGCCACTCCTTTCGATTTCAGCCATTCGGCAATGTCGTATCCTTCGTGGTCCATGGCTTCAATCCAGTAGCCGCCGCCCGGGCAAATCACCACTGCTGCACCTGTATTATTTTTCTCATCAGGCAAATACACATACATTTCGGCCTCGGAAACATTCCGCACCCGCACGCCCTCGTACTTTTCTTCGGGCTCGGTCATTCCGTTGTCGTTGGGCGCTCCGTCGGGCCATACTTTTATAACTTTATCCTGGGCATAAAGGGAAAATGACATAAAAACGAAAATAAAAAAAGAAATTAGTTGTTTCATTATATTTAATTTTACTCACAAAGGCGCAAAGACGCCAAGGAATATTATTTTGATTTTGCTCCTACAAAGTAATGTTCTTTTTCAGAAAATAACACGTTAAAGGTAGTAAGTGAACCGTAAATCCGTGTAATATATTGCTGGAGGTTCACTTTATCTTCGTCGCTCAGTTCTTTATGGCTGTTGATGTTTTGTTCCAGCACACGCAAACGGTCGCGCAGCATCACAATTTTATGAAAGAAAGCTTCCACCGGAATTTCTTTTGGCTTAAGTTCGGGATTTGTGGGTTGTAACAGCAATTTACCACCATGCCATTTTTCGCCCAATGGGACCACTTCGCTCAAAGCTCCGTACTGGTCGAGCACATAAGTAAGAACTTTTTCAAAATCAACAACAGAAAGCCCTGTTTTTGCAGGAGCTTCGTCGTTTTTTTCCAGAACTGTTAAATCAGTATTTCGTTTCGTGATTTCAATTTTGCCCCCTCGTTCAAAAAAAATCTCGTAAGCGGTAAGGTTGTTTTTGCTGATAATTCCTTCGCCGTAACGCGGATGTTCAACGCGCGTTCCAACCGTTAATTCTTCCATTGCTTTTCAAGTTTAAAAAATCGAAATATAAAAGTAAAAATAATTCTATCAGGAAAACATGTCAGAATAAAAAACTTCCAAACGTGTAAAATGTTATTTTTGCACGATGATTTTCAAATTACTGTTCGAGGGGATTTTAATGGGTTTTCTGGCATCAGTTTTACTGGGGCCAACGGGGATACTGGTTATCCAGCGCACTGTCAATCAAAACCACCTTTCTGGAATGCTTTCAGGAATGGGCGCGGCCATTTCCGATACCATTTATGCCGGCATTTCCGGGTTCAGCGTAGCGATAATTTTTCATTTTATCCGCGAAAATGAAATTCTTTTGAAAACCGGGATTTCGATTATCCTTCTTTTGCTGGGAGTAATCATTTTGTTTTCCAACCCCGAAAAATATTCGCAAAAAGAAATAAACAGCAGTAAAAATTATTTCAAGAATTTCATTACCACATTTTTGGTAGCTGCATCCAATCCGCTGATTATGTTTGTGCACCTGTCGCTTTTTGCCGTTTTTGGGATTGCGCTCGATATAAAAAACCCGGCAGGGGCGCTTGTCATTTTATCCGGTTTTTTCCTGGGGGCGCTCGTCTGGTGGTTCAGTCTTACAGGAGTAATCAGTAAATTCAAAAATAAAATCAGCAAAAAAATATTTCTACAGTTTAACCGGATTGCCGGAAGCACTATAATTCTGATTGTATTGGGGTCACTTCTTTTCTTTTTTTTGAATTGAAATTAAAACCGGTTTTATTTGAAGGGTGAATCGGGTTCGCTGGCAAACATCTTGTAATTCATTTTATCGAGGATACGCGGCATTACTTTAGAAAGAAATACTGTAAACTTCCCTTCAAGGAAAGTGAGGACCAGTTGCCGTTTTCGTTTTTCAACCGCTCTGTAAATGTGATGCGCGCATTCTTCGGCCGACATCATTTTGTTTTCGTTGCGGGGGGTTTCGCCCTGTTTGCTGCCGTTGGCAGTAAGGGCTGATTTGCGAATTTCGGAGGCTGTGAACCCGGGAGCGGCAATTAAAACATGCAGACCGGTTTTAAGGTTTTCAATCCTGAGTGTTTCGAGAAAACCGCGCACCGCAAATTTGGAAGCGGAATAGCCTGTGCGGCCGGGCAAACCAACGTAACCACCCACTGAAATTACACCAACCAACGAACCTTTTTGCTTTAAAAGATGCGGCAATGCATATTTTGTACAATTCACAGTTCCCCAGTAATTCACATTCATTAACTGGTGCATCACTTCCATTTCGGTGTTGTTAAAAAGTGCCCGCATGGAAATCCCTGCATTATTAATGAGTACATCGATTTGGCCAAATTTCTCAATCGCCTTATCTATTAGAATCCTGCAATCATCAGGCTTTGTAACATCAGTTTTTACCGGAAGCACATTGTCTGGCCCCAATTTTTTTTGAAGCTCCAGAAGGCGGTCTTCGCGGCGTGCTGCAATAACGACATTCCAGCCTTCGTTAATGTATTTAACGGCCAGTGCCTTACCAATTCCGGAAGAAGCCCCGGTAATAATTACTACTTTATTTTGCATAAAATTCCCGACCGGTTTGTTTTAACTGCGAAAGTACGAAAAAAACGAAACCGGGAAAGAAAAGATTTGTAATATAATTCAACAATAAAATAACTGCACCATGCATTATTTACAAAAAACAAAAGGCGCCATTTCCGGCGCCTTTCTTTTTTACTTCAAATTGAGACAATGCATCTCAAACCTAAAACAAAATTATTACTCATCTACGTTTTCTTCGTCATCGTCTTCCGGAACAAGCACAAAATCCTGCGTCGTAATTTCTCCTTTTTCAACAGTCACAGACTCCTGCTGCTCAATATAATCATCCATGTCGGAAACCAGGGTATAATTCCCCGGAAGGATTCCAATCATTGCATAAAACCCATCTTCGTTTGTAATTGCTGTAATAACCGTGTCTTCGCCCGAAAGAAGTGTCAAGCGGGCATTTTCCAGCACGACATCGGAAGTATCAGAAACAATTCCTTCAACCTGGCCGGTTGTTGTCTGATAGTTGGGGACTGCTCTTACTACAGGTTTAAAAATAAACCCATTTACTTTCCCTTTGCTCAGGTTTCCGCGTACCACAAACGAGCGGCTCACGTCAAAATCGAGTAAAACTTCTGAATAGCTGCCGTCGCCAACCGTAAGGTAAGGATCAAGCTTTATCTTCAAACCGCTGGCATCACCGCTCGGTACTTTTAAATCGTATTCTGCTCCACTGGTTAAAACAATACCGGCATCAACAACATGCAATCTGATTTCGTCGTAATTATCCACAGGAATTTCCTGTTCACCCAAAATAGCCGTTTGGCCATTTTTTAGATCAAGTAAATTGAATGTCACTGTATCTTCCAGGTCAAACAAAATATGAGTGGAATCAGACTCGTGAATTTTCTGGCCTTCCTGTTCATTTTCGCCGTCGTACCTGAGCAGCTGGACCCAATCGACAGAAATGTTGGCCTCCGCCACAGATTTAGCAGGAAACGGGGCATCGGTAAGTTTCAAAACCACGTATCCATTTCCCGGTTCGGTATCAGGGTTTAAATCAGAATCAGAAGATTCGTTGCATCCAATTACAAGTCCCAAAATTGCAAACAGCGAAATCAATCCTAAAATTCTCGTTTTCAACAATTGTTTCTTTTTTGTTTTCATAATCATCTTCATTTAATAGTGAAAAATTTTTATTCTGTAATCATCTTCAAATTCGTATTTTAACCGGAGCGATTCACACACTATTTGCAGTGCGCTTTCAAGGTTTGCAGTTTGGATGCTTCCGGAAAAGGTTTTTGTTATTCCGGGTTGCAAATTAATTTGAACTTTAAAAAAATCTTCAATTCGCTTAATAACTTCGGTGAGCGGTGCGCTGGTGAAATTTTTAGAGAACAGCGCAAAATCAGGAAACTGAACGGATTCATCAAACCGGCTTTTATTTGCAGCGCTTTCATCTCCTGCAAATTGCGTCCCCGGCTCCAGTATCCACAATTTATTTTCAAATTCGGTTTCTACCTTTCCCTGGTAACATTTTACATTCAATCTGCTATTTTTACCGGAAACCAAAAACCGGGTACCTAAAACCCTGACAATCCCATTATCTGTTTTGACTACAAACCCATCTCCTTTTTCAACTTCGAAATACGCTTCACCTTCAAGTGCCACCTGCCGTTTTCTGAAATACTTTCCGAATTCGGCATTACTGCCGCTGCGCAAAACAATCCGCGAATCGTCGGGCATTCGGTAAGTGAGGATTTTGGCATCTCCGGCAGAAATGGCAATTGTTGCCGTGAAGAAATAGAATGCCAGTAAAACGGCAACCGTGGCAGCAGCCGAAATACCTGCGGCCCGGAACCAGTTGATTTGGCGAACAGATTTTGTTTCTTTCCGTTCAATTTTATTTAAAACAGTGCCCAGTACTTCCTCCTTGTCCACATTGGGATTTACGTGGTACTGGCTGATAAGCATATCAGCCTTTTCCGAAATTGATTGATTATTTTGATTCTTATCCATTAAGACAAAAAGTTTTCCCGAACACTATTTTTACTAATTTGTATCACTCTATGTATCCACCAAATTTGATTTACCCTACACTGAAATGGTATTTTTTTTGAAATAAAATATGATTTTCCGGGCCAGACAAGAACAAACCAATAGCAATCAGCGCCTTAAAACATGAATGGAGAAAATGAAATTAATTTATTGAAACTGCACATTCATGAAAAAAACAGGAGTAAACCCGAGTGCAGAAATATCGGAACGCACGGTCATGGAACCCGATTCGGAAGAAAACCGAAGGTAATTTACTTCCACCACATTTTCGCGGTTAAAAACATTAAGCATTGAAACACCGCCGTTTAAAACAAACCTCGACAACACCACTTTTTTCGACAGTGCAAAATCGAGCTGTGAAAAATAGTCAGATCGTTGAAAACCTTCCTCTCCGTTGGAAGTCTGCAACCTCAAAACAGGCAATCCGCTTGCTATTTGCCAGCTTCCGGTGAGGGTCCAGTTTCGCCAGTTCACCATTTCGGTAATCTTTAACCGGTGAGGCCGGTCGTTGTAATCGGGAAACCAATCGCCACCGAGAATGTCTTCAGTTTTAACTTCTGCAGACGACAGCGAATAGCTAATCATGTGGTTAAAATGTCGCTGTTTTTTCTGGATAAACAAGTCCAGTCCCTGGTTTTTCTCTTCGGTTTTGTGGGGCAAATACGCTACGGTAAGGTCGTTCCCTCTTCGAACTTCTTCAGCGAATAAATTTACCCTGCCCGATGCATTTTTCAAATAGGTTTCAATATCGATAAACCATCCCCTGTTTTCATATTTTATTCCACCAATGTAATGTTCGCTTTTTACGGTACCGCGGCCATCGTTTTCGGGCAGGTACCAAATCTGGTTAAAATACCCCTGGCTGTCGAAGCGTTTGATACCCGACAAAAACTGGTAATAAACGCCCGACAAAGCATAGATTTTCATTCCGCTGAACGGATGAAATTCCAAACCACCACGGGGTTGCCAGTAGGCTTTCCCGTTTGCCAAATCTATTTCAGAGCGCAATCCCCATCTGAAATGAAATTGCTCATTCAGATCGATGCGCTGCTGAAAAAAGGCATTCATCATTTTCAGTGTTGATTCACTGGCAATGGCATCAATTTCAATTTCGGCCCCGGTACGTTCCGCATAAAAATCGTATGAAAATTTATTGGCGGTAATTCCGGCACCCGCCTCATTTTCAAAAATTCCCTTTTTGAATGTGGTTTTCCAGCCGGCCCTGAATTCCTCGAGATAATTGAAGCCGTTATCTATGTCGAAAACTTCGCGGGTGAATGTGCGTTCTTTTGTTTTGGCAAGGCCTTTTCCGTTGCCAACACCCTGCCCCGGGTTTTCAATTATTTCAGTAACCTCCTGCAGTTCGCCTGTTTCATCAATTCGTTCACTTTCAAGGGTTGACATTCCGGCAGAAAGGGAATGAAACCAGTTGTCGGTTGCCTGCCATTTCCAGTTGAAACTCACTCCGGTATTTTCGCCATGAGTTTTTTCGTTTCGGTAGTAATCGCTGGTTTGAATCAGCTCAAAATCCCTGCTCTGTTCATCGTTCCCATACAAAAAATTCAGATTGAATTCCAGTTTTTCGGAAGGATGAAAACTGATTTTGGCATTCACATCGTTATATTTAACGGTAGGAATGATGGAGGATGTAACGGGATTTTCCTCCCTTGCAACTACATCGTCGATGAGCCGGTAATACAGGTAATTCTGCCATTGATCGATAAACGACCGGCGCCAGGCTGCGGTTACCGAAAATTTTTCGGAAAGCGGAACACTTGCCAGCACATTTGTATTGAGCAGGTTGGCTGACACATCGAAATAAGGATTTTTGTTCTCTCCCGACTTCCCGGTTATTTGAATTAATCCGGCCACGCGGCCGCCATAGGCAGCATCGAAACCACCCCTGGAAACAAAAGCCTGGTTCACAAACTTGGAGTTCAGCACACTCATATTCCCCAGCAAATGATTGGTTTCGAGTACCGGAATTCCGTCGAGCAGCACCAGGTTATCGGTGGGCGAACTGCCCCTGATGGAGAGGCCGGAAATACCGCCCTGCAAAAAATTCACCCCCGGAATAATTTGCAGTGCATTTCCCAAATCATCGTTCGAAATTCGTGGGATTTCTGAAGATTTCAATGGGTTAAAACTGATTCTGTCCACATAAGGTGAGGCCTGTAAAACTTCTTTTTCGTAATGGATAACCTGAACAGGGCCTAACACAATTTCCAGTGGTTCAAGCGCAATTACCAAATCATTTGAAGGCACCACCAGTGTATCAAGCCGCTGAAAACCGACATAACTGACAGAAATTAAAACTGAATCGGTTGCCGGTATTTCAAAACTAAAAAATCCCAGTTCATTGGTCATCCCTCCCCTGTTGCCGGAAGTGGCCACGTTGCAGTAAATCAAATTTTCGCCGGTTGTTTTATCTTTCACAAAACCGAACAAAACAGCCGCTTCAAATTTTTTCTCTTTCGTTTCCGAAACAACAGGCAAATCGGCTACCAGCACCCAGGTCCCGTCAATATTTTTCGACCGGATGAAATATTCTTCTTCCAGTAATTGCAAAAATTCCCTGAGAGTGGCATCCTGCAAATTAAAATTTGTTTTTATGTTTTGAAAAGCACCGGAATTGAATGCAAATTTGAGTTCATAGTGGTTGCTTATTTCCTCCAAAACCGATGCCAGCGAATTTCCTTCCGAAGAATAATTTATGACCTGATCCTGTGCTCCCGCTTTCAGAAAGGCGATCATGAAAAACAAAATCAGGATACTATTTCGAATCGATCTTTTCAAAACCTCTTGCGTTTTCCGTTTTATCAAATTAGATTTTCTTGCCCAGTTTTTCATTCAGAACAGCTAACGCCCTGCTCATTCGTTTTTCAACCGCTTTCACACTAAGCTGCAAATTACCGGCTATTTCACTGTACGACATTCCGTCAATCCGGTGCATAAGAAAAACCGTTCTGCTTTTTTCAGGGATTTCTGAAATAACCTGCTGCAGCGTCTGGTCAAACTCTTTCATTTCCATAATATATTCCGGCGATTTGTTTTCTGTATTATCAAAAAAAGCCGACCGAAATTTCAATTCATTTTTCACCCGGCGTCTGCTTTTCAGAAAATTATTTTTTGCAATGGTAAATAAAAAAGCACTGACTGTTTCCTCTTTCACGTCAGCCTGTTTTTCCCAAAGCCGAAGAAACACATCCTGCACCAAATCCTCAGCAAGCTCCATATCACCCGAAAGGTAATACAGGTAGTTCCGGATATATTCATAGTTTGTATTAAAAATATCCTTAAACCAGTTTTTTGCATCGGTTCTGTGTTTCTTCAAAATTTACACTTTATACTTTCAAATTTACTGAAAGAAAACCCAAAATTAGCTGTATTATTGCCAAATACGTATTCTGATTTTTCAGGAACATTATAAAAAAAAGCCACAATCGTTAGCCTTTTCGCTTTAACAATTGTGACAAATCCCCGTCAATATTTAATTC
>Ga0102929_1001192_pt1 | contig 15527 bp, 13 predicted proteins | sample SalPonR1_B_D2_MG_FD_78510 | JGI IMG/M metagenome (GOLD analysis project Ga0102929, IMG submission 78510) | Salt pond soil microbial communities from South San Francisco under conditions of wetland restoration - Salt Pond MetaG R1_B_D2_MG | ecosystem: Environmental > Aquatic > Marine > Intertidal... | reverse complement strand
GCCGACCTGCGGCGCGCGGCCAGCGATGCGGCGCTGGGTGTGGTGCTGCGCGCGCCCCGGCGCCTTGCGCACGCCAGCGCCACGTTCGACCAACACGCCGCTCAGGCCATCGCCGCGATGCGGATCGCGCCACGCGCGCGCAGCTCGCTTTTCCACCTGCGCATGGAGGCGCGCCACCGTGACACCTATCACGCCAACATGCGCAAGCGCCTGACCGCCATCGCTGGTGAAACAGCCCGTTCCCTTGCGGACATGGCGGCGGGCCAGGCCCCGGCGCATCGCCTTTATGCCCGCTGGCTGGGCGAGCGCCCCAGCGTCCATGACGACACCCGCAAGGTTCTGTCGGCCTGCCTTTTGATCCCTGAACCCACTCTCAACACGGGGCCGTGACGCATGTGACGTGGCGGCCCGTCAGGCCGCGCAAAGCGAGGCGGCGGCATCGGCAACAGGCGTGAGTCGCCGGGCATCTGCCCCGGCACGGGCTCGGACCATGATCCCGCGCGCGATGGCGGCAAGCAGCATCGCCAGAACCTCCGGTGGATGGTTTGCGTCGTAACGCGGCCCCGCGGCGCGGATACGCTGCTCGAGCCGCGTTTCAAGGCTTGCGAAACGTTCTTCCAGTTCCGCGCGAAAGCGCGGGTTGGCGCCTGCGGCGTCCGAAAGGACGCAGGAAATCAGGCAACCCGTGGGGCCGTTCTGCCCGGTGGCGAGACGCAGAACCGCCTGAAAGAAACGTGCGATATCCTGTTCCAGATCGCCTTTTGGGCCAAGCGTGTCCAACAATGGCCTGATCCGCGTGTCGCCGTAATGGTCCAGCGTGGCGAGGAACAGACCCTCCTTGCCGCCATAGCGCTGGTAAAGGGTGGCGCGCGGCATCCGGGTGGCCTTGCAGATCTCGTCGACCGAGGCGGCGTCATATCCCGTTCTCCAGAACAGGCACATCGCGGCTTCAAGGGCTTCATGGGGCACGAAGCCGCTTGGCCTGCCACGCTGGCGCCGGGGCGCCGGGGTATCACTTAATTTTGAACTCATCATTCTGAAAATACTTGCAACAAGGGGGATCGTCAATTTATGAAATGATCATTCTGTTAAAAGGAGACCAGAAATGACGCGTCAAGCATTGATGTCCATCGAACCCGACACGATCGAATCCGCGGACCCGCGCGCAAGTGAGTTGCTGCAGGAGGCACAAAAGAACCTCGGTTTCGTGCCGAACATGTATGGCTATATGGCCAAGATGCCGGGGGTTCTGGCCGGGTATCTTTCGACATATGCTGATTTCCGCGAGAACGCGGGTTTCACGCCCCCCGAACAGGAGGTGGTTTTCCTGACCATCAGCCGGGTCAACGGTTGCACCTATTGCACCGCGGCGCATTCGATGCTGGCCGACAAGAAATCGGGTGTGCCCGCCGATGTCCTTGCGGCGTTGCGCAACGGCGATTCCTTGCCCGATGACAAGCTTGATGCCTTGTCCAAATTCGTCGAAGCGATGGTGGTGTCGCATGGCAATCCGGGAAAACCGGCGGTCGATGCCTTCCTTGATGCGGGCTATAGCGAGGATCATGTCTTGGGCGTCGTGCTGGGCATCGCCTGCAAGACATTCTCGAACTACGTTAATCACCTTGCCGGCACGCCGGTCGATGACGTCTTCGCCGATTACCGCGTGGATTGAGCAGACGAGCGGCAGGCTGCCATCGTGCAGGATACCGGCGCGCGGCGCGATTGCCGCGCGCCGGATGCGGGTGCAAAGCGCGCGGCTTTGGCCCGCCCCGTGAACGCCGGCTCAGTTCGCCTCAAGCTGATCGGCCGGAATATCCCTGATCTCGGCCCATTTCTCGTCGGCCTTGCGGATATGTGCGGACGTGTCTGACAGCCATTTTTTCTGCGCGCCTTCGGCGGTGTTCAGATAAAGACGGTCGTCGACGACCCGGAACAGCTCGGGCTTGACATCAAGCTTGAGCCCCATTGCCGTGCCCATGGCGCAATACCCCCCATAGGCAGGGACATAGGCGGCGGGGTTGGCCTCGAAGGTATCGCGGTTCTCGGACGAGGCGAAATGATATGTGACGCCCTGATGCTGGGCGATGATGTCATCGCTGCCTTTGATCGCGCTTTCCTTCTGAATGTAGGCGACCGGATCATACCCTTGGAGCATGACCCCGTTTTCGTCGGCATTGAGGGCATGGCCCTTGCCCGGTCCTGCACTGGCCGCTCCGGCAAGGGCAAGGCCAAGCGCGGCTGTGGCGGCGAGAATCGTGTTGCGGCGGGTGATCATTTTGGATGTCTCCTTTGAAATGAATGCGTGTTGAACCGTCGCGCCTGAGGGCGTGTCAGGCAATTCACTTCACCTCTCGGTCAGTCACATCCAGGGCAAGACCGCGTGACGGGCCTCGCCCGCAGATATGCTTTTGCAGGTGATCTGCTGCCACCTTCTGATGGTGAACGGATGTTCGCCTGAAAGGATGCATGGCCACGGGCCGCGGCCGGATCGTGGCCCGGGATCCGCGCGGGGTCGGCTATCGCCGCCGGGTCCGGCCTTCAGCCCTTGCGCGCCAGCCCGATGCGCGCGCCCACGCCCTCGGGGCGGGGCAGGCGGGCGTGCGCGGCGGCCATCTCGGCGACGCGGGCAAGGATATCTTCGGGCATGGCCACCACGCGCGGCCCGGCCAGGTCAACATGCAGCGTCATGCCCTCGCCGGTGGCGGCCAGCCAGCCATCCTCGTGGTATAGCTCCTGAAAGCTGTGAAAGCGCTTCTCGTCATGCGCGATCAGCCAGAAGGACGAGCGCACCCTGTCCCCCAGCTTCAATTCGCGCAGGTAACGCACGTGGAATTCCGCCGAAAAGGTCGTGTGATTGGCCCGCGCCACGTAATCGGGGCCAAAGCCGAACCGCGCGAAGGCCTCGTCTGCGGCGCGGTCGAACAGCACGGTATAATAGCCCATGTTGAGATGGTCGTTATGGTCGATCCAATCCGGCTCGATATCCAAAAGGGAGGACATGAAAGGCGCTGTCGTCGTCATCTGGCCCCCTGCATGGTCTTGTGCGAGCCGAGGGTGAAGGCCCCTCAGCCCAGCTCCAGTTTCTGCTGGATGATCTCGTTCACCGCTTTGGGATTGGCCTTGCCGCCGGTGGCCTTCATGACCTGCCCGACGAACCAGCCCGCCAGCTTGGGATTGGCTTTGGCCTTTTCGACCTGCGCGGGGTTGTCGGCGATGATCTGGTCCACCGCCGCCTCGATCGCGCCGGTATCGGTGACCTGCTTCATGCCCTCGGTCTCGACGATCTCTTCGGGCGCGCGCCCGGATTCGATATGCTTTTCAAGCACATCCTTGGCGATCTTGGTGGAAATCTCGTCACGCGCGACCATTCCCAGGATCGCGGCGTTCACTTCGGGCGCGGCGATCTCGCGCGGGCCGAGATCGGCCTTGTTGGCGCGCCCCAGAACCTCGTTGATGACCCAGTTGGCGGTGCGCTTGCCATCGCCAGCCCCCACCGAGTCCTCGAAATAGGCGGCCAGATCGACATCCGCCGTCAGCACGCTGGCGTCATATTCGGTGACGCCGTAATCGTTGATGAAGCGGGCCTTTTTCTCGTCGGGCAGCTCAGGCAGGCTGTCGCGAATCGCATCGACCCAATCCTGCTCGATCTCAAGCGGCAACAGGTCGGGATCGGGGAAATAGCGGTAATCATGCGCCTCTTCCTTGGAGCGCATCGAGCGTGTCTCGCCCTTGTCAGGGTCGTAAAGGCGGGTTTCCTGCACCACTTCGCCCCCCGATTCGACGATCTGGATCTGGCGGCGCGCCTCGTAGTCGATGGCCTGCTGGATGAAGCGCATCGAGTTCATGTTCTTGATCTCGCAGCGCGTGCCCAGATGGCTGAAATCCTGCGTCTCCATGTATTTCTCATAGGCGCCGGGGCGGCAGACCGACACGTTCACATCGGCCCGCAGGCTGCCGTTCTGCATGTTGCCGTCACAGGTGCCCAGATAGCGCAGGATCTGGCGCAGCTTGGTGACATAGGCGGCGGCCTCTTCGGGGCCGCGGATATCGGGGCGGCTGACGATCTCCATCAGCGCCACGCCGGTGCGGTTGAGATCGACGAATGACATCGCCGGGTCCATGTCGTGAATCGACTTGCCCGCGTCCTGCTCCACATGGATGCGCTCGATGCGCACCTTGCGCGCGATCCCCGGCTCCATGTCCACGAGGATCTCGCCCTCGCCGACCAGCGGGTGGTAAAGCTGGCTGATCTGGTAGCCCTGCGGCAGGTCGGGGTAGAAATAGTTCTTGCGATCAAAGGCCGACCACAGGTTGATCTGCGCCTTGAGGCCCAGCCCCGTGCGCACGGCCTGCTCGATGCAGAATTCGTTGATCACGGGCAACATGCCCGGCATCGCCGAATCCACGAAAGAGACGTTGGAATTGGGCTCGGCCCCGAATGTCGTCGAGGCGCCCGAAAACAGCTTCGCCTTCGAGGCGACCTGGGCATGGACCTCCATGCCGATCACCAGTTCCCAGTCATGTTTCGCCCCGGCGATCACCTTGGGCTTGGGCGGCTCGAATGTCAGGTCCAGCATGCGTCTCTCTCCATCGGGTGGGACGCAGGCGTTCTAGGCCAAGCCAGAAGGCTGGGCAAGGGCGCGATGACGCGCTTGCGCCGCGCGATGCGCCGTGGCGCGCCCGCCTGCGATCAAAGCGCAGGCAGGCGATACATCCCCGAGGACGAGAAGGCGATGGAGCTTCCGTCGGCGATCTCTTCGGCAAAGCGCAGCGCGATGGCGCGCAGCGCCGCCTGACGGCCCCTGGTGACAAGTGCGCGGCGCGAGGGCAGGGCGGGCGTCAGGCCCGGCGCCATCAGGGTCTGCGACCAGACCAGCGGGTGCAGTTCCTGAAGGTGCTCGGACAGGATCCAGTCAAGGCAGTCATGCATCATCGCGCGTTTCATGTCGCTGCTTTCGGGCAGCGGCGCGGGGCGCGGGCGGTCGGGCGCCATGGTGATCGCGCAGAAGGCAGCGAGCTGGTTGGTGACATGCTGGTCGCGCTTGATCGCCAGAATATTGTGCAAGCCTTCGATGAAATAATCGGCATCAAGGCGTTTGAGCGCGGTATCATCCGTCGCCAGCGCATCGAGATAGACCCAGGAGTAGGCCCCGGAGGCCCATACATCGCCGGTGCGCGCGGCGGTGCGGCGTGCCTCGAGTTCCAGTTGATCGTAGCTGCCATAATAGCGCGGCAACAGGTAATGCCCGAGCGCGCGCATGTGGCGCTGGCAATCGGGGTCAAGGTCGATCAGCTTTTCATAAGCGTCGGCGACCCTGCGGTCTGGATGCGGCTGCGTCGCCAGAAGCGCGCATTTCGCAGCCGCCAGCGAAGGCGCATCGAGTTCCTCGGGATCATAGGGCGCCAGCAACTCCGCGGCGCGCTGGAAATGCGCGTCGATCCGCTCCGCGCTGTCGGGACCTGCGGGCAATTCGCCCTCGGTTGTGGCGATCTGCCAGGCCCAGCCGATATCGAAATGCGCCAGCGCCACGACCAGTGCCACGGCATGACTGCTGCGGTGCTCTTCCAGCACCTCTTCCAGCGCCTCGATCCCGGCCATGTCCGGCGCGACACCATCATGGATCGCATCCTCGGCGGCGGCCACCACATCGCTGCGCGCCCCGAAGGCCAGCAGCAACGAAGCCGATTCTCCGCCCGGCGTCGCCAAACGGCAGTCATCGGCATAGATGGCGCGCTCCGAGAAATCCTCCCACAGCTCCTGGCGTGCCAGTTTCAGCCCGAGGTCCTGGTGCGTCGCGCGCGCCATTTCCTCGTCACTGACGGGAAGCGAGGGCAGGATGATCCGTTTCATCATGTCTTCGATTACTGAATCCGGCTTTTGGCGCAGCCGGGATAGCGCCCCGCCAAGGAATCCGGCATTCGCCCTTGTATCGTTTTCGTTGGACGAGTTCTGACCCTTGATAGATTTGGAGATGAACGGCATGAACGCTCCGATTGACCTGTATTGCTGCCCCCGACGCCAATCTGTCGATGCATTCCGGCGAAATCTGGGCGAGGCTTTGGTGAAGCTGGGGAATATGGAAGGCGGGGGTGGGATTGATTCATCCCCCGCAACAGGTAAAACTGCGCGGATGACGCGTTTTTATGCAGTTTTCGGCCTTGTATTGCTGGGTTTGGCCGCCCCCGCCCTTGCCGAGACGGAGTCCGTCGTGCCTGCCGTGACGGTGCCTGCGCGCGGCGGCGAAATTCCGCGCACCCGTTGGGAGCATGTTGCCGGCTCCGCTCTGTGGACACGCTCGGCGCTTTCGGCACTTGGTCAGCATGGCCGCGCGCTCGAACAGACGGTGCCGCGCGACATCGCCGACTGGTGTCCTTCCTATCCCGACTCGGGCACCAAGGGGCGGCGCGCCTTCTGGGTGGGGTTCCTGTCGGCGCTGGCCGAATATGAAAGCACCTTTCGCCCCACAGCCGTGGGCGGGGGCGGGCGCTGGTTCGGCCTGATGCAGATCCTGCCCTCGACGGCGCGCGGCTATGGTTGCCGCGCCGGTAGTGGCGACGCGCTCAAGCACGGGCCGGACAATCTGAGCTGCGCCATAAGGATCATGGCGCGCACCGTGTCACGTGACGGGGTCGTGTCGCAGGGCATGCGCGGCGTGGCCGCCGACTGGGGCCCGCTGCACAGCGAATCCAAACGCAGCGCGATGATGCGCTGGACCCGCGCGCAGACCTATTGCCGCCCGATGAGCGACGTGCGCCCGCGCCAGCGCCCCGCCGGGGCCGGCCCCGTCGCCACCATCGCCACGCGCGACTGACCCCGCGGCTCAGGCGCCGCGGATGCGGCTTACCATCTCGGTCGTGTCTCGGCTCAGGGCAGGGGTGGCAAGGATGCGCTTCAGCTCGGCGGCGATCAGCGACTGGCGCGCCGCGTCATAGCGTTTCCAGGTCTCGAAGGCCGAACACATCCGCGCCGTGGTCTGCGGGTTCAGCGGATCGAGCCGGATCAGCCAGTCCGCCAGCAGCCGATAGCCCGCGCCGCTGGCATGATGAAACCCGGCCGGATTGGCCGCCAGCGCCCCCAGCGTGGCGCGAAAGCGGTTGGGGTTCTTCATGTCGAAATCGGAATGGCGGGTCAGGCGGGCGGCGGTGTCGGCGGCCTCGGCGGGGTCGGCGTGAATGATCTGCATCATGAACCACTTGTCGATCACCAACCGGTCGTGGCGCCACTGGTCATAGAAGCGCGCGACCGCATCATCGCCCTTGCCCGCCTGCAAGAGGCAGGAAAGCGCGGATAGTTGCTGCGTCATGTTGGTGGCGGTGTCGAACTGGCGCTGCGCCGCCGCGCCCCCGTCAAGGCGGCTGATCAGCCCGAGCGCCGCATTGGCCAGTGCGCGCGCGCCAGATTGCTGCGCATCTGGGCGGTAGGGTTCGGTCACCTGATATTGCGCGTGCAGCCTTGTCGCCAGGTCCTGACAATGCTGCGCGCGTGCCTGGCGCAGGGTTTCCAGCGCCTCCCAGATCGCTTGCGGGTCGGGCGTTTGACCGCGCTCATGCAGGGTCTGCGCCATGTCGTCCTGACTGGGCAGGCCAAGCGCCAGCGCGCGAAACGCCGGGTCCAGCGTATCGTCGCGCGCCATTGCCTGCACCGCATCCAGATAGGCTGCATCGGGCGCGGCCCCGTCGACGATCATCTCGTAAAGCCCTTCGCGCGCCAGCGCGCGCCCGGATTCCCATTTGTTGAACGGGTCCGTATCATGGGCCAGCAGAAAGGCGCGCTCGCCATTGTCGGTCTCGCGCTCGAGGATCACCGGCGCCGAAAAATCCCGCAGGATCGACGGCACGGGTTCGCCCGCCAGCCCACTGAAGGTAAAGCTCTGGCGCGCCTCGGTCATCTCCAGCAGCGTGGTCGGAACGACCTCGTCGCCATTGGGGCCAAGCAGGCCGACGGCAATCGGGATCACCTGCGGCAGCTTTTCATTTTGTCCCGGCGTTGCCGGTGTTTTCTGTTCAAATTCAAGCGTATATTCGCCGTTCTTGAAAGTTTGATTCACCTTCAGGCGCGGCGTGCCCGCCTGCGAATACCAGCGCTTGAACTGGCTCAGGTCGCGCCCCGTGACCTCCTCGAACACCGCCAGCCAATCCTCGATCGTGCAGGCCTGCCCGTCATGGCGGTCGAAATAAAGATCGAGCGCGCGGGCATAATCCGCATCCCCCACCAGCCGCTTGAGCATCCCGATCACCTCGGCGCCCTTTTCATAGACGGTCGCGGTATAGAAGTTGTTGATCTCGACAAAACTCTCGGGGCGGACCGGATGCGCCAGCGGGCCGTTATCCTCGCGGAACTGACGCGCGCGCAGCGCGATCACGTCCGAGATCCGCTTGACCGGCGCGCTGCGCAGATCGGCGGTGAACTGGGAATCGCGGTAAACCGTCAGCCCCTCCTTGAGGCAAAGCTGGAACCAGTCGCGGCAGGTAATCCGGTTGCCGGTCCAATTGTGGAAATACTCATGCGCGATGATCGCCTCGATGCGTTCGAAATTGGTGTCGGTGCTGGTTTCCGGGCTGGCCAGAACGCAGGATAAATTGAAAATGTTCAAGCCCTTGTTTTCCATAGCGCCCATATTGAAGTCATCCACGGCAACAATGTTGAATATGTCCAAGTCGTATTCGCGCCCATAGACCTCTTCGTCCCAGGTCATCGACTTCTTGAGCGCCTCCATCGCAAAGGCGCATTTGTCCTCGTCGCCCGGGCGCACCCAGATATTGAGCGCCACCTTGCGCCCCGAACGGGTTGTGAAATGCCCCGGATGATCCACCAGATCACCCGCCACAAGCGCGAACAGATAGGCGGGCTTGGGCCAGGGGTCGTGCCATTCGGCAAAACCTTCGCCCGCCGCCACCGGGTTGCCGTTCGACAACAGCACCGGCAGGTCGCCCTCGATGCGCACGCTGAACACGGCCATCACGTCGGGGCGGTCGGGATAATAGGTGATCTTGCGGAACCCCTCGGCCTCGCATTGGGTGCAATACATCCCCGAGGACATGTAAAGCCCCTCAAGTGCGGTATTGCGGGCCGGGGCGATCTCGACCTCGGCCTCCCATGTGAAGGGCGCGTCCGGTACCTCGCAGGTCAGCCCGCCCTCGACCATACTGGGCCTGACCGGCGCACCGTCAATATGTGAAGAAATCAGCTCAATATCTTCTCCATGAAGGAAAAAATCCCGATCCTGTGTCTCCGGGTTGGGGCGAAACGCGATCCTGCTCAGGACCCGCGTGCGCTCCGGGTCCAGCCGAAAGGTCAGCTCCACCTTGTCCACCAGATAGGCGGGGGGCGTGTAATCCGACAGGTGGATCGTCTGGGGCGCGGCATCTTTCATCGCGGGCGTCTCCATATGCTGGGCGATACGGCGCGACGGTAGGCCGATGCGCGCCGCTCTGCAACGCGATCACGCCCCTTTGTCGCACCGAGCGCCCGCCAAACAGGCAGCTTGCGACCCTGCATGTGCGCGCGGGCGCTTGTGCGTCAATCGGCGTTTGCCTATCTTCCTTGGCGCGGTAGACATGGATGGAACAACAGCAGGACCCTCATGACCAAGCGCCCCGTCATCGGCATCATCTCCAATCGCTATCTTCTGCATGAGAACTACCCGGCTCATGCCGGTGGCATCATGAATTCCGAGGCGGTGGCCTCTGTTGCGGGCTGCATGCCGCTGCTTGTGCCGACCGATCCGCGTTTCGTCAGCGTCGATGAATTGCTCGACACCTGCGATGGTTTCCTGCTCACGGGCGGGCGCCCCAATGTCCACCCCGAGGAATACGGCGAAGCGGAGACCGAGGCGCATGGCGCCTTTGACCGCGCCCGCGATGCGATCACCCTGCCGCTGGTGCGCGCCTGTATCGAGCGCGGACAGCCGATCCTTGGCATCTGCCGGGGTTTTCAGGAAATGAACGTCGCGCTTGGCGGCTCGCTCCATCCCGAAATCCGCGATCTTCCGGGGCGTGACAATCACCGGATGCCCCCGGATGGCACGCTCGAGGAAAAATTCGCCCTGCGCCATGTGGTCAAATTCACGCCGGGCGGGGTCTTTCACCGGCTGATGGGCGCTGAAGAGGTCATGACGAACACGCTGCACGGGCAGGGGATCGTCAGTCCCGGTCAGGGGATCACCATCGACGGCCATGCGCCCGACGGCACGCCCGAGGCGATCTATGTCGAAGGCGCCAAGGGCTTTGCGCTGGCGGTGCAATGGCACCCGGAATACAACGCCGCCAACGATCCGGTCAGCCGCCCGCTGTTCACCAGCTTTGGTGACGCCACGCGCAATTGGGCCGCCGGGCGGGGTCAGCCGGCGCTGCGTTCGGCCTGACCGCGCCGCGCGCCCGTCAGAGTGCCAAGGCGGCGCTTTGCCGGGATTTGGATGTCAGCACCTTCGCCCCCTGTTTCAACAGCCGCGCCTCATGGGCGCGCAGGCTTTGTCGGACGGTATCGCCATAGGCGGTGACATCGGCGCGCAGTTCAGGAAAGACCGCAAACATTTCTTCGCGCGATTGTCCGGTTATGGCGCTGAGGCCCATTTCGCCCGCGTGAAAGCTCTCGGTCGCGGTGCCCTCGGCATAGATTACCTCGTGCCGGTCCAGCATCACATGCAGATATGTGACCGCCATGCATTCGCTGATGCGCACATCCACATCGTCCACAAGGTGTTTCGCGGCGACCAGCACCTCGGAGGTGCCAAACAGCAACTCCGCCTTGTAGCCCGCGAACAGAAACCGGTGTTGAGGCGAGACCAGCAGATCGCGCTGCGCCCCGTCCAGGACCGACGCCGCCAGCGATATCGGCGCCGTCTTGCCGTGCCCGGCCACGGTGCTGCGGCCGATCCAGCGCACCGGCTGCAGACCGTTGTCGCGCGTCACCACCATGTCGCCGGGGGCGAGTGTTTCGACCGCGCGCTCGCCATGTTGCGTCAGGATGCGCGTGCCGGGCGTGAAACAGATGATGTTCTCGATTTCCGAGAACGTGACCATCGTTCCATCGGCCATCGTGAAACTGCCCGACAGCCCGCCATTGGTGTCATCGGTATTGCTGAAGGTGATGTCGTCCGGCGTGACTTCGGCGTTCAGCTGCAGCGTGTCGCCATTGGTCTCGCCGCCCTCACCGCCGGTGATGGTGATCGTGCTGCTGCCCGCCTCGCCCAGATTATCCAGGATAAACAGGTCGTCCCCGTCGCCGCCATAGGCGATGTCGCCCTCGGCCAGCTGGAATTCGTCGTCGCCCAACCCGCCATAAAGCGTATCCGCGCCGATGCCCCCGATCAGCGTGTCATTGCCGTCGCCGCTATAGAGCAGGTCGTCGCCCGCGCCGCCCAGGAGGCTGTCGTCGCCCGCGACCGTTCCGGGGCCAAGGATCAAGTCGCTTGATGCAAGCTCCTCGGCGCCACCGCCCGGCGGTGTAACGCTGGCGGTCAGAACCTGGCCGCCCGCGTTCTCCCACATCCGGACTTCGATCGTGTAGACCGCGTTTTCTTCCAGCTCTACCTCTCCCCAGCGGCTGGTCACGCCTTGATGGTAGTCGTTATTCAGGAAAGTCCCGGTCGAGCCATCCTGGTTGGTGAAGGTCAGCGGATTGCCGTCTGCGTCGAGGATCCGGATTGTCGAGCCATCGTCGGATGCGGTCTCGAAACGATAGGTTCCCGTATCCTGCGCTGCCAGCGTCGAGGTGTAGATCACTCCAAAATCATTTGGATCGGCATCGCCCGTCGCGACCTGGCCAAGGTCCGAAACATCGAAGCTGTCCGCGCTTCCGCTTGCGGCCAGCGTACCCGACTCGATATCGAACGCCTGACCATCCGCAGAGCTGAAATCACGGGTATATACCTCGTAATCCCATTTCAGCCCGGCCCCGCCATCGCCGACCAGCACATCGGCGTCATCGCCGCCTTCCAGCGTGTCATTGCCGGCACCGCCCAACAGCGTGTCGAGACCCGTGCCGCCCTGCAGAAGATCGTCGCCCGTACCGCTATCAAGGGAATCGTTGCCGCTTCCGCCATCCAGCGTGTCGCTGCCCGCTTCGCCAAAGACCGTGTCATTGCCCAGCCCCGCGACCACGCTGTCATTGCCGTCACCGGCGCTGATCGTGTCCTCGTTGCCGTCCGGGCCGCTGCCGTCACCGCCATCGACCACGTCGCCGTCGGAATCGGTATAGCTGTCGTCGATGATGTCGTCGCCGGCGGTTCCGTCCACGGGGTCGGCGGGCACGGTATAGGCCGGCGCGGTTTCGGCGCTGGCCGACGTGATCGTGTCCACCGGGCCGTAGCCGGGGACGAAATAGACATTGCCGTCCGCTGCCAACTCGTATTGGCCCGGCTCGGAGGTGTTGGTGAAGGTCTGCCCGTTCCACGTTCCCGACCAGACCCAGCTGCCGGTGCCGATCACGCTGTCGGTGGTGAAGGTGATCAGCGGTCCGACGATCGAGTCGCCCGAATCAAGCGAACCATCGCCCAGTTGCACAAGATACCCTTGTGGCATTGCCCATTACTCCTGCCCGTGGGCCCTTTTTCGGGCCCTTATTGGTCGCGTCTCGGCGTCCTTGGGTCGGAACCTCGCAGGGCGCGTCGCGCGATTGTCTCCAGATTGGATACGGACTGTCTGCGGCGGCTTTTGGGACGAATTCAGGCAAATTGTGGCGATTTGCGCCGCCAGGTCAGGTCACGGCAGCGCGGGCCTGATAGGCGGGGTCATCCCAGAGCCGTGCATGCATCACATCCGCGATCACCCCCGCCGCGCGGTCGATGTCACCGGCGTCGATGTAAAGCGGGGTGATGCCGAAACGCATGATGTCGGGCGCGCGAAAATCGCCGATCACGCCGCGCGCGATACAGGCCTGCATGGCCGCGTAACCATGCTCAAAGCGGAACGACACCTGACTGCCGCGCGCCTCGGGATCGCGCGGCGAGGCCAGCTCCAGCATCGGGCAGCTGGCCTCGACGGTTGCGATGAACCGCTCCGACAATGCCTGCGCGCGTGTTCTCAGCGCGGCCATGTCCACGCCGTCCCAGATATCCAGCGCCGCCTCAAGCGCCGCCATCGCCAGAACCGGCGGCGTGCCCACCCGCATCCGCGCCAGCCCTTCGCCCGCGCGGTAAACCTGCTCGAAACCGAACGGCGCGGCATGGCCCAGCCAGCCCGACAGGGCGGGGCGGGCGCGATTCGCATGGCGCGGCGCCACATAGATGAAGGCGGGCGCACCGGGGCCGCCATTGAGAAACTTGTAGGTGCAGCCTACCGCGAAATCCGCGCCCACCCCTGCCAGATCGACCGGCACAGCCCCCGCGCTATGCGCCAGATCCCAGATCGTCAGCGCGCCCACGTCATGGGCGCGCGCGGTCAGTGCTGCCATGTCATGCATCCGCCCGGTGCGGTAATCGACCTCGGTCAGCAGCGTCACCGCGACATCCGGCGTGATCGCATCCGCCACCTCTTGGGGCGCCACGACGCGCAGCTCATAGCCACGGTCCAGCGCCCCGATCAGCCCCTCGGCCATGTAAAGGTCGCTCGGGAAATTGCCGCTGTCGCTCAGGATCACCCGGCGCTCGGGGCGCATCTCCAGCGCGGCGGCCAGCGCCTGATAGACCTTGATCGACAGGGTGTCGCCCAGCATCACATGCCCCGGCTCGGCCCCGATCAGCCGCGCGATCCGGTCGCCCATCTCGGCGGGTTGCGCCATCCATCCGGCCTTGTTCCAGCCGGTAATCAGCATCTCGCCCCATTCGTCCTGCATCACGCGCTCCATGCGCGCGCCCGCCGCCCTTGGCAGCGGCCCCAGCGAATTGCCGTCCAGATAGATCACCCCTTCGGGCAGGTGGAACATCGCCTTTGTGGCCGCGAAATCCGTCATGTCGTCTCTCCGATTCCCAGTTCGGCGCGCGCCTTGCGGGTCAGCCGCGCCAGCGCCATGTCATATGACTCGCGGATATGGTCCGCCAGCGCCGCGTCGGGCAAGCCCGGATCGTCATGCAGCTGAAGCCAGCTCATCCCTCGCGACGCAAGGTAAGGGGCGGGGCGGATGCCGGGCTGGTCGTGCAGGACCTCATAGGCCAGCCGCGTCACCTTGAACGTGTAAGCGTCGCGCCCCCCGTTCGAGCCCGCGATGGCAAAGACCTTGCCACCCACCTTCCAGACATCGGCATTGCCCCATTGCACCACGTGCTGCGCGCGGGGCAGTCCGGCGCAAAGATCGTTGAAGGCATCGCGCGTCATCATGGCGTTGGTCCCCGGCACTCGATACCGCTACCCTACCGGCTGTCCGCCCACTGGCAAGGCGTCGGCGGGGACACGATAAGAGCGCCCCTAGACATTCACGAAGGCGAATGCGTAACATCGCGCCAGTTATTCAGGGAGGACACAGATGAAACCGATTCACGCCGCCGCCGCGGCCCTCGCGCTTGCCCTTTTGCCCGCGCTTGCCATGCCCGCGCTGGCCTCCGAGGACATCGCCGACCAATACCCGCAATCCGAACTCTATTCCAAACCGGTCGAATTCATCCCGCATGTCTTTTCGGCCATCGGCGCCACCGCGCCGCCCACCTACGAGAATTCGGGCCATAACAACAATCTGAGCTTCGTCATCACCGGTGACGGCGTGCTGGTCGTGAATGGCGGCGCGTCCTACCGCCTTGCCAAGGCGCTTCATGACGAGATCAAGACCATTACCGATCAGCCCGTGAAACTGGTCGTCAACGAGAACGGCCAAGGCCATGCTTTCCTTGGCAATTCCTACTGGGCCGAGCAGGGGGTCGATATCCTCGCGCATGTCGATGCCATCCACGAGGTCGAGGAAGAGGGCGATTTCATTCTGCAGGCGATGCAAGGCTATAACCGCGACAAGGCCGAGGGCAGTTCGGTCGTCGTGCCCAATCTCAGCTTCGAGGATGAGACCACGATCGAGATGGGCGATGTCACCTTCGAGGTGCTGCATCTCGGCCCGGCCCATGGTCCGGGCGACACGCAGGTCTGGATTCCGCAATGGAGCATCGTGATCGCGGGCGACATCGCCTTTCACGAACGCATGCCGCCGATTTTCGCGGGCAGTTGCACAAGCTGCTGGATCGAGACGTTCGATGGCCCGTTCACGGATCTGGGCGCAACTTACGTGATTCCCGGCCACGGTCATCCCACCAACATGGCGCAGGTCACGCGATATACTTCGGATTACCTCAAGGATCTGCGCGCCAAGATCGGTGAACATCTGGACAATGGCGGCAATCTGGCCGACGCCTATTATGTCGATCAGTCGAACTGGGCACATCTTGACACGTTCGAGGAACTTGCCACCAAGAATGCGGGCCGTGTATTCGAGGAAATGGAGTGGGAATGAAGCCGATCACCGATTTGCCGCGCCGGGGCGGCTTGACCTGATGGGCAAATGGATCGACCTGCCACCGGTCTGGCTTGCGGGATTCCTCGCTGTGGCATGGGCGCAATCGGTCCATTACCCGGCGGGGCTCGGCTTTGGCGGGCCTTGGGCGGATTTC
>Ga0102929_1001186_pt1 | contig 15592 bp, 9 predicted proteins | sample SalPonR1_B_D2_MG_FD_78510 | JGI IMG/M metagenome (GOLD analysis project Ga0102929, IMG submission 78510) | Salt pond soil microbial communities from South San Francisco under conditions of wetland restoration - Salt Pond MetaG R1_B_D2_MG | ecosystem: Environmental > Aquatic > Marine > Intertidal... | reverse complement strand
AGCGTTCGATTGGTTTGGCGTCGTCAGTTGGGCCTTCCGCAATCTGTTCGACTGCGCTGACTACCTCGGTTCCGGTTTCTTCCCAGCCATCGTTGAGCCGCCAGCTCCCATCATCATTTTTCCAAAACCAGAAAGGTTCAGTTCGTCGTTCGAGACCCACATTGTTGCAGCCAGGAGGCGTGTGCGTTTGCAGCACCGCCCAGATTGTATGGCGCACATGCTTCTCCCGACCCTGAATCTCCGCCTTAGCGCGAATAAATTGGTGATCGCCTATTTGTGGTACTCGGATGCTGGTGGAACCAAGCTCATACATGGCCGCAGCAACGGTTTCGCGCCATGTAAGATTACTAATCACTTCGAGCAGCCACTCGTGCTCAGACACAGTCGCCGGATGTTCTCGGTATTTATCGAAAAGCTTCCTCAAGCTGTAAGTTTTTCCGGTCCCGGGCGGACCATAGTAGATCCGATTGATGCATCGGTCGTGCGCTTCGGAAGCGTCTTCGATCAAACTGCCTAACTCGCTCGACGACGGCCCCGGCGGGTATTTTTCATCTGATGGTGTCTTCTTTTCCCACTTAGGTTTCAATTCTGGCGCATAGAAGCTGAAATCTTCGCCAAACGTTGGGTTTAGCTTATTTCGAAGTTCGAGGAGGGCCTGGTCTACCTCTTTGTCAGGCATGGACCGAACCTGTTTCCTATCAACTCCGCCAAGTCGAATCAGAATCTTGCGCTTATCGTTCGTCGAGGAAATCGGTTCATGAGTGTCGGGGAACAGCATGTAGCGCAGAATATGACGAAACTGGCGCTGACCGTCCATTTCAATCGTTTCGAGCCAATCGCTAAACTCCCATGGATCGGCAAGCAGCGACGTGCGGCGGCTATCAGGTAGTGCCTTGAATCTGCGAAATATTTCAATGGAATAGCCCAGCTCTTTCCAATGCAGCTGATTATAGGCCGTGCCGGTGCTTCCAATCCCAAATAGAATCTCGTCGGAGAGTAATTCGGAATTTTCATCAAATTCGATATCGGCCGTACCAGAGACACGTCGAAGATTATGGCGCTTTCTGTCCGGGCTGATGTTGTTCGAAAATAGAAGCATTAACCATTCAAGCTCGACCATAAGCTTGACTGCTTCGGGTTTGCTGGATGCGAGCTGCGATTCCATCTTGTCCAGGAAACTTCCTTCGCCTTCTAGCGGTTGAAGTACGAAATCCTTATATAGTTGTTGAAATCCTTCCTGATCCCATATCTGTTCACCGAAGAAAAGACTCCCATCCTGAACAAGGCATTCATCTCGCCATTTTTCGGCGGCCCGCAGTATCAGCGTGAGGTCATTTTTTTGGGTTCTTCTACTCATAAACTACATTCCTTGCCTTCTGCGCCTGTGCTCATTGGCTAATTCCAAGCGCCACGGTCTGTGCCTTTCGGGCGATTTGGTCCATGCACGTATCTGTCCGGCTCTATTTTCCCTCGGCTCGATTATCGGCCGGGGCATTCTCAGTTGACAGTTCTGCCTGCCGCAATACCAACTGCGTCGCCCCTTCCGCCAGGTCCGGCGGGTAGCCGTATTTGGCCAGCAGGCGACGAACGGTTCTTCGCAGGTCGGCGCGCACCGATTCGCGCTGGGTCCAGTCGAGTTTCGGCATTTTCTTTACCACTTCGGTCAGCTCGCGTGCCATTAGTCGCAATGTATCGCTCTGCATTGCCTCCCGTGCGGATTCGTTCTCGGCTAGTGCGTCGTAAAATGCGATCTCCTCGCTGCTAAGCCCGAGTTCCTTGCCTTGTTCTTGCACATCCCGCAGGTGCTTGGCCAAGTCGATTAGGCGGGTGATCATCTCGGCGGTGGTGATGGCCTTGTTTGTGTAGCGCAGCAGGGCGTCTTCCAATGCTTCCCGAAACTTGCGGCTCTGCACGAGGTTGGTGCGCTCGGTTACACGGATCTGGTCGTTCAGCAGCTTGCGCAGTGTCTCAAGAGCCAGATTCTTCTGCTCCAGCGCGCCCACTCTTTCCAGAAATTCGTCGCTGAGGATATCGAGGCGGGCCTCGTCCAGGCCCGCAGCGGCGAATAGGTCGATGACTTCGTCGGCGTCGACAGCGCCGCCGATCACCTGCCGTACGGCCGCGTCGATATCGCGCTGTCGGCCGCGGGCTTCGCCCCGGCCGTTCTCGTCAGCAAGGCGCTTGCGGATCATGGCGGCCGCCCGCTGAAAGAAGGCGAGATGGGGCGTAATCTCCTCGGTCTCCGGCCGCGGGACGGCTAGCGCGAAGGCGGTCGAGAGTTCTTTGACCAGCGTCCGGAATCGATTCCAGCCGTCGTCCTGGCCAAGGATGTGGTCGATCGCCGCCAGATAGATCGGCAGCCCATCGCGGGGTGCGGTGTCCAGCGCCCGCTGATAGTCAAATCCATGGAAGAAGTCGCGCAGCTTTTCGAAGGCGGCCTGCATGGCGGGCACGGCTTCGTTCTGGACCTGATGAACGCCCTCTCCAGTACCGCCAGCCTGGGTGTAGGTCTTGAGGGCGTCAGCCAGTTGGTCGGCCAGGCACAGAAGATCGACGATCAGCCCGCCTGGCTTGTCGCCGAAGACGCGATTCACCCGCGCGATGGCCTGCATCAGATTGTGCCCGGCCAGGGGCTTGTCGAGATACATGGTGTGCGCCGGCGGGCAGTCGAAGCCGGTCAGCCACATGTCGCAGACGATTACCAGACGTAAGTCGTCGGCCGGGTTCTTGAAACGCTCGGCCAGGCGCTTGCGCTCCGCTTTGGTCCGCACATGGCTACGAAGTGGCTCGGGGTCATCGCTGGTGCCGGTCACCACCACTTTCATCGCGCCGTGTTCGTCGCCGGCGTCGTGCCATTCCGGTCGCAGTGCGCGGATTGCCTCGTAGAGTCGTGCGGCAATGTCCCGGCTCATGGTCACCACCATGGCCTTGCCTTCCATCGCGGCCCGCCGCTTGTCCCAATGCCCGACGATAAACGCGGCCAGACGCTCGATACGCTCCGGCGCTCCCACCAGCGATTCCAGCGGTACCCGGATGTCATTTTCGGCCTGTCCGCCTGCCCGCTCGGCGTTGACGACGTACTCGATCTCTTCCTCGGCGACGCGAGCGCCTTCTTCATCGACATTCAGCTTGACAATCCGTGACTCGTAATACAGCGGCCGGGTGGCGCCGTCCTCAACGGCCTGGTGGATATCGTAGACGTCGGCGTACTCACCAAAAACATGAATGGTGTTCTTGTCGTCGCGCTCCAGCGGCGTGCCGGTGAAGCCAACAAAGGTCGCGTTCGGCAGCGCCTCGCGCATCCAGCGTGCGCCGCCTTCCAGAAAACCGTACTGGCTGCGGTGCGCCTCGTCGGCCATCACCACCACGTTCGCGCGCTCGGAGATCACACCATGGTCTTCGGCAAACTTTTGAATGGTAGTGAACACTACGCCGCCCGAAGCCCGGTCCAGCAACTGCTGAAGGTGACCACGGCTCGCGGCCTGGACCGGTTCCTGACGCAGCAGCGCCCGACCGGCGGCGAAGGTTTCGAACAACTGGTCGTCCAGATCGTTGCGGTCAGTGATCATCACCACCGTGGGGTTGGCCATTTTCGGCTCGCGGATCAACGCGCCGGCCAGCATCAGCATGGTGAGCGATTTGCCCGAGCCCTGGGTGTGCCAGATTACGCCACCGCGCCCGTCGGCAACACCTGCGCCCTCCCGCGTCTGCGGGGGAGGGCCGGGGTGCGGGCTCTCTGTCTTTAATGCCCGCAAAACGCTCTTCCGAGCTTTACGCACTGCGCGGAACTGGTGATAGCCGGCGATTTTTTTGATAATTCCGCCGCGCTCATCCTCCTCGAACACGATGCAGCTTTGCAGGTAATCCAATAGCACTCGTGGCTCAAACAGTCCGCGAATTAAAGCCTCCAGCGTCGGCGTGCCGCCGCCTTCGTCGGTGAGCGGACGCCACGGCATAAAGCGGCTGGAGCTGGCGGTCAGCGAGCCGACTCTTGTGAGCATTCCGTCCGCGACGACGCGCAGGACATTCGGCACGAACAGATCGGGCGCCGCCTGTTTATAGCGGTCGAGTTGATCAATGGCAGCGTCGAGGTCGGCCTGGGTGTCGGTCGGGTCTTTCAGCTCGATTACCGCGATGGGTAGACCGTTTAAGAAAATCGTCAGGTCGGGGCGGATGATCTGGCCTGCCGACCCAATCACTGTCAGTTGGCTGACGGCCAGCCAATCATTTTCATTCGGATCATCAAAATCCACCAGGCGTGCATTGCCGCCCCGCATTTCGCCGACTTCGGAATCCCGATATTCGGCTTCCATGCCGTCAGTCAACAGCGCGTGATGCCAGCGGTTATTGCGTACCAGGACCGGGTGCGGTGGATGCGACAGGGTTCGGACAAGTCCATCGATGGTGTCCGCGGCCAGATACGGATTGAGGCGGCGCAGCGTTTCGCGAACGCGACCGGTAAGCACGACTTCCCGCGGATCGAGTCTCTCGGCGCCGGGCGCGTCCGGACCCAGCTCGGGGCCATGACGCAAATCGTAGCCGAGCGCTCGAAACGTGCCCAGCGCGGCGAGTTCTACATCACGTTCATGCACCGCTCGCAGCCATTTCGAGAACCTTTTCGTCCGCAAGCGGCACAAACTCCTCCCCCGAGCAGGGTTCGAAATCTGCAGGCCAGGGTGTAGTCAGACTGCACAGCAGCCGCATTTGCAACGGTGCGCCGGTATTGACACGGACGACGCGGACATCAATTTCACCAAAACCATGCGCGGCGATCAGCCCACGCACGTCGCGCGCCAGATACCGCGGTACGTAGCCCAATTTCAGTCGTTCCCGCCCATTGGTCAGCACTGCGACCGCGCGTGGATCGAATGGATTGTCATCCTCGACCTCGATTTCCAGTCGGTCGTTTGGGCGCATGTCTGCGATTCTCTCGCGGGCCTCCTCCGAAGCGTGGCGCAAACCATGCAGGAAAAACCGGGAGTGGTACCGCCCCTGGGCGTCTGGAACGGGGCGCGGAAAAACTTCGAGCGCGTCGGTCTGACGGATGCCCTCAGTCACGCCCAGAATGGCAAGCGGATCAGGTAGATCGGCCGGATCAAAGTCGCTCCAGCGCAGCCAGGCCTGATATTCCGGGCGAGAACGCGCCAGCAGGCGGTTGGCCAGCAGCGGGAAAAGCGTCTCGGAGCAGTAGACTTCCTCCAGGTCCGGCATGCCGGGAAACGGCCGAAAACCGGGCAGCATCCGGGCGCCGCAGGTGTAAACAAAGCGGTATTCGCCATCCAGATGCTCCAGCCGGGCCACCGGAGACCAGTGCCCGCGGTCTTCCCCGCCACCACGCCACGCGATGAATACTGCCTTGTTCACGGTGTCCTCCTGTCCAGCAGATGATGCTGGTTCTCCATCAGCAAGTCTATCGTGAATCGGCGGCAGATCGAAGACATCCGATCTGGCGGCACCCGGTCCAGAATTGCCCTGACGTCCGCTGCTTCGATTTGTTCCAGCCGTTCCAGCCAGCAATGGCCCTCTTGCTGTACGCGTCGGGCAAATTCGAACCAGGCATCAAAGGTGGACAATGGTCAGGTCGCCGACCGGTCTAAATACAACGCAGACCGTGCCCGGCCGGCAAAATAAGGGATCCGGCGATTTCGGTCGCGGGTTTCGAGCCGCTCGTAGCGCTCGTCGTCTGAAAGGTTGCGCGCCAGCGACGCGCCGTGGTCGAAGGTTGGCGCAAGGCTCAGCGAATCGCCGTCCCAAACCGCCGCCCAGTTTTCGTGATGACGGTCCTGGTTGCCAATCCATGCATCGAGCATCAGGTAGCCGGCAAAAATGCCGGCCGCCGAGTTAACGCCGGAGGGCAAGCTGCTGCACCAGTCCGCCGTTGGCGGTCGAAGCAATTCCATCAATTCGAATACGGCGGGTACCGTGTGCTCGCGCGTCCGGTAACGGTGCCGGCTATCGGCTGGATAGTCGGGGTCAAGCACCAGCAGAAGCTGATTGCCATGTGCAAGCGCCAGCGGCGGCGGTGTAATGGACGCGCAGACCACGCCGGGTCGCCGTTCGTCGATATCCATCGCCATTTCATACCTGACATGCGGCAGGCCCAGCAGCGCACAAAGTTCGCAGGCGATTTTCTCCGCCCAGTCCTCGCCGGTACCGCGCTCCTCGGCCTTGAACAGCATCTGCCGCTCGCCGTCGCGATACCAGAACTTGCTCTTGGTGCCCAGATATTCCACCGCCTCAGCCATCGATGAGCGGACCTCGATGATTGGGAACATGGTCAAGATCCCCTGTTGAGGAGAAACACAAGCTTTTTGGTGAGTTTCGCAGGACTCATGAACTCAGCTAGGCTTAGATCGGGTGCGGCACAAAGTTCTCTATCTGATGCAGTCGCCGCCGGCTGGACAATTCGATCTGGCTGGAAGGTGTAAATGAACGCAGCAATGCGCGGTCAAAGGATGGAAAAGCCGTCCAAGGGCACGATAGAAATCGGCGTTTAGTCGATGATATTAACACTCATGCCCCGTTCTTCTGATTTGTCGAAATACACTCGAGAACGGAAATCAAATCGGGTGCGAGCCGTGACCGAGTGAGCGCATTTCGCAGATCACTTTCACGAATATCCACTGAAAATTCGCTATTAATCAGATTCCGCACAGTTTTCAGTAGCTCCTTGCCGGGAAATACCTCGAGAACAGTGACCTCGTTCAAGTTGAGGCTATCAAACCAAGCGTCTACGTCAGCCTCAACTGCGTTATCGTCAAGTCCGTCCGGCCTATCGCAGAATCGATTGACATCCTTGCATTTACGCCGGATATCCCCCCTAGAATTGGCGCGGATATCTTTGGCGCACTTAACAAGGATTTCACGACATCGTTTCAAGGGCACCTCTTCACCCTTGGCTCTCAACGCAGCTCGGATTATCTTTCCATCCAAGAGATAATTCTCAATCTCGTGTCGCTCTAGAATGTACACATTCATTGACTGACTTGTATACTTGACCTTGATGTAGTTTATGAACTTTTCGGGGAGGCCGTCCCTGTCTTGGATAAAGTGCATTGAAATTTTCTTACCGACAACATTCTGAACGGTTTGGTAAACTTCATGAATAGTTCTGAACTTGCTTACACCACCGGCGCGTTTGTAGTCTGATGCTGATGCAAAAAGCTTAGTATTCAGGAGGTCGTCGACACGTTGTAGAATCGATATATTAGAATCTTCAACCACGAGACATCGGGGGCGAACAGCGATGCGAGAAAGTGCAGAATTGGTGATAATTCCAGAGTCGATTAGGCCAGAGACAAACTCTGTGTCCTTTCGAAGTGGCGCAAGCGCTTTCTTGTCTGCCTTTATGAAAAAAACTTCGTCTGAGCTGAACGCATCAATCACATCTGGGGAGTGTGTTGCAACAAAAAGCTGAGCGCTCATATCTTTAGATATCGATTTCAGAATGTTGCCGAGCCGCTCCTGTAATTCAGGGTGCAAATGAGCATCCGGCTCATCGATCAGTAGCAAGGAAGGCCTATGTAGGTAAATGTATACCAGTAACTGTATAATCTGAAGCATTCCAGAGCCAGAGTTGGCCAGGTCAAGTTGCACTCCGTTTTGGCAGTACTGGATATTGACGTACACGTCCTTCTCGGGATCGAATTGGATTTCGGTTATTTCGACGGAGAGGTTTGCGTTCAGCAACTTATTGATAGATTTCAGGGCCGTTCGGTTTGTTTCGCTGAGATGCAGCAGGGATGACCGATACATCTCTGAGTACCTCGCCTCGAGTGACATTGCAGAGCGACGGGCGGGTGTTACGTATCCCTCTTGGGGAAGAATGCCGACAAGGCCGGGGATAAATGCAACTCGGTGTTGGATGGCAGTGTTTACCTCATCGCCCGTCAGGTTGTTCGGATTTTTCGCGACTTCTGCGTCAACGTGAACCTGTCCGAATCGGTGAGTAAATACCGCGTCAACCTTCAGCCCGGATTCAAATTCGACATCGATTACGATCCCCGTAGATTTGGTGTTGCCTTTTTGCCGATCGCTCCATAACTCGGTGGCGTCAGCGATTGGGAGGATCTCTCCAACATTTATGTACCGTTTATGAAAAATGATGTTAGTACTTGGGCCTGAGAACTCATCGTTGAGGCAATAGAAGAACAATCGCAGAGCATCCAGGATGCTTGATTTCCCGCTATTGTTTTCGCCGACGAGAATGTTGCGCTCTTCCGCTTTGAAGGAATTATCCTTAAACTTTCTGAAGCGCTTCAGGTGAATGCACTTGATCTTTTCTGCCATCAGACTGCCTCCACAGCAACGGCTTTGTCTTCGGGAAATTTGATGGTTCCGGTCATTATTTTAGGCAGGAGGAAGTCGCGCAGTTCCTCAAGCTTGCGAGACTCGCTCATAGCCGCACGAATAGCATCGAACATTGGAGATACGGTTTCGCCGAAGGCAACTCCGATTTTTTCTGGTGGGTGTGCAAGATGAAAATGTTCCATCGCCGATGGGGCCACCCTTTGTCGTCCACTCGTCCCGGTCATGTTTTGGATTGCATGGTCACGGAATTCAGTGGTTCTCGCAAGGCAGTAGGCGAAAATCGGGGGCAATGGTGGCTTGGGCCGAAGCACGATGTATTCAGTTGAACCCCATGCAATCTGTCCGTCGTCCAGAAAGTCCACGAAAGCGGTCTTGCCGTTCTCCAAACACGGAGTGATTCGCGCAACCAGAGTATCGCCGTTTATGAAGCGCATTCCGGATCCGAAAGGGCGCTCAATCCATGAGTCCGGCGCGTGTCCATTCGTCGGCATGCTCTTCATATCGAGGTACGGAGCAGACTCGCCTTTCCGAAGCGAGCGGGTCGGATTAACATCGAATACCTCTGATACGGCCTTCACCTCCCACCCCTCCGGCACGGGACCGATGGCGGAGTCGACAAAGCGGGTGGGGAGGGCGTCGAAGACCTCCTGGGGCATGGAGGGGAAGGAGGTCGCGCCTTCGGCCTTGGCCTTGACCGGCTCGAAGTCCACGAACCAGGCCCGGAATATCGCCCGCGCCAGCCGCTCCAGCGTCTGTGCCGTTCGCCGGTTCTGCTCGATCTTGTCATCAAGTGCGCTCAAGATATCGGCGATCGCCCGTTGCCCATCAACGTCTGGGGCGCACACATGGAATGCCTTGACCTCTGGAAAGTAGATCGTCTGATGCGTTGTTCCGTGAGCGAATCGACTGAAAGCATTCTTCTCCGCGAGAAGCACGTACTTCAGGTAGCGATAGTCCAAGGCATCTGGATCACAGATCCAGTTCACGAAATCTTGACTGGTGGCCATGGGTCGGCCCATGACAATTACGTATCCGACTGATGCGGTTCGAGATAGGCACACCGTGTGTTTGGGAAGGAGGCGCGCCGAGGAATTTTCGATCCCTGCCTGGGTGACACGCTGCTCAGTGTTGTGGATGATCCGGCCATGATTTCCGGTAGCGTCGCGGATTCCCACCCACGGAATTTCTCCATCCCAATACTCCGGATGTTTCCGACTCGGCGTGTGACCTGTCTCGAGCCGAGCTACGTCGGTCAAGAGCCGCCACTGCCAGCCGGTCGGAGGAGTGCGGTTACCCACACCTACAGCGAGGGCAAAGTCACCATCGATAGTCCCTGTTGTAGCTGCTCGCCCGCCAGTCTTTGTCGCCGTTCTATTACCCATGCTTGACGCTCGTCAACCGGTGTCGCACGATCGCCGTCAGTCTCTCGCCTTCAGCGAAACACTCCTCCAATTCTGCCAGTAGCCGCGGATACTTCTCCACAAACGGCTCGCCATCGTCTTCCTGCGCTTCGGCACCGACGTAGCGGCCGGGCGTGAGCACGAAGCCGTGTTTGCCGATGCCTTCGATGGTCGCTGCCTTGCAGAAGCCGGGGATGTCACGGTATTCCCATTTGCCGTGTTCGGCCTCGTCCCACCACTCGGGCGCGGGCTCGCCGCGCCACTGGCGGAAGGCGTAGATGATGCGGCCGAGGTCGGAATCAAAGTTCGGATCACCCATGCCGCCTGCCTGCCGAGCCCGTCCCTCAGCGATGGCTTTCTTGAGCCATCTCCGTCCCGCAGTGGTCTTTAGTTCCTGCTCCCGCTTTACTGCTGCTTCGCGGCTCGCGAACTCTTCGCAGTGTGCTATATGTATAGGTTTGTTCTTCTTCGTCCAATCGGCACCTTGTCCTGTCACATGCGCTTGCCATCGCTGCGGCAGGTTGTCAGTTTGCCCAATGTAGTAGCTGCCACCTTCGCAAGCGATTGCGTAAGCGAAGTATGCACCCGGTCTCGGCGCAGGCAGGTCGGCCAGCATGCTCTCGCCATCGTCGCCGCCGGTCAAAACGCGCAACGTCCGCGTCTGCATCGTGCCGAGCTTGCGGGCGTCGATGAACAGGGTTTCGCCTTTGCGGTCGCGGCCGCCTTTGGGCAGGTTCTTGCCGGTCTTGTCGCGGGTCAGGAACCAGAGGCAGGCGGGGATGCCGGTTGTGAGGAATAGCTGGGCCGGCAGCGCGACGATGCAGTCCACCAGGTCGTCCTCGACAATGCGCTGCCGAATCTCGCCCTCGCCGCCTGAACCGGAGGACAGCGAGCCGTTGGCCATGACAAAACCGGCCACACCGCCGCCGTGACCGTTGGGCGGGGCAAGGTGGTGGATGAAGTGCTGGATCCAGGCATAGTTGGCGTTGCCTGCGGGCGGGGTGCCATAGCGCCAGCGGGGGTCTTTTTCCAGGAGCTTGCCCGACCAATCCGAGATGTTGAATGGCGGATTGGCGAGGATGTAGTCTGCCTTAAGGTCCGGGTGCAGGTTGCGCAGGAACGAGTCGGCGGGCTGCGCGCCGAGGTTGGCCTCGATGCCGCGGATGGCCAGGTTCATGTGCGCCAGCCGCCAGGTGGTGGGGTTCGACTCCTGGCCGAAGATCGAGATGTCGGTCTTCTGGCCGCCGTGGGCTTCCACGAAACGCTCGGACTGCACGAACATGCCGGCCGAGCCACAGCAGGGGTCGTAGACGCGCCCCTCGTAGGGCTCCAGCATTTCGACCAGCAGCCGCACGATGCAGCGCGGCGTGAAGAACTCGCCGCCCAGCTTGCCTTCGGCCTGGGCGAACTTGCCGAGGAAGTATTCGTAGACGCGGCCGAGGGTGTCGCGGGCTTTGGCGCGGTCGCCCTTGAAGCCGATGTCGGCGATCAGGTCGATCAGGCCCTTCATCTTCTCCGGCGCGATGCTGCGGCGGGCATAGTCGCGCGGCAGCTTGCCCTTGAGGCTTGGGTTGTCGCGTTCGACGGCGAGGATGGCGTCGTCGATCAGCGTGGCGATGTCGGGCCGCGCGGCCTGGTTCTGTAGATTCTGCCAGCGCGCCTCCGGCGGTACCCAGAACACCCGCTCGGCGGTGTACTCGTCGCGGTTCTCAAGCAGATTCTCGAGCTGCGGCCCGGTGATACCGTCGGCTTCCAGCTCGGCCTTGAGTTCATCTTTGCGGGCTTCGAACGAGTCCGAGATGTATTTCAGAAACAGCAGGCCGAGTACCACGTGTTTGTACTCGGCGGCGTCGATCTGGCCGCGCAGCGTGTCGGCGGCTTTCCAGAGCTGGTTCGCGTAGGCGAGGTCGGAGTCGGTTTTCGCTTCGTTAGTCATTCTTTAGATATGTCTTCTCAATTTCTGTTTGGCTACAGATAAATTCCGGTGATTGTGTTTCTGAAATTCGTGCACTGTTCGCTTATGGATTACTGTTCTGATATTCACGCAGTCGTCCCGGCCAGTCTTCCGGAAAGCCCATGGGCTCGCGTGGGATTTCAGGACATTCGTCCATGAGTGCCTCCAGGCTTTCCAACCAGCCTGTATCGGGGGAAACCTTCCAACTCAGATAGACTAGTATCGCCGCAATGGTAATAAAGCGTCGGGGTGGCTGAGGGCCTGAGTTACCGTCAGGCTCTGGCAGTCGCCGGTCCCAGCGCGGGGGCACGGCAAGCTCGCGGTTCCACAAGCGGGCGTGGTGGGCGCAGATGTTTCGGATGAAGGTGAGCGTGTGCAGCCAACTGCCCAGGACCCGCTGCGGCACCTGAAAGCAGCGGGCGATTTCCTTGCGGTCGCGGTCTCGTGCCAGGCCGCTGTACAGGTGCGAAATCCCGCCGAGACTTAACTCCTCAGCCATAGCCCAGGACGGCGGCAAGGGCGGATCCGTATAGGTTTCCGCGTAAAATCGGACGTAATTGTCGCGTTTGCGGTGGTCAATATGCCGCGCCTGGCGCTCCGGGCTTGCGCTACTGTTCTCTATCTGCCGGCGTTCCCGCGAAAACTTGCGGCGCTCCTTATCAAGCTGTGACTGCAGGTTGTTGAGGAGCGCGTCGTGTTGATAGCGGTCGTTGAAGCGCTCACGCTCCAAATACCAGTGTGTCCCGTACGTCGGGGCCATGTGGTTAGAGATAGCCGCTCGAACGGCAACTTCGACGCGTTCCAGCGCAGCCATGGCCAGCTGGCGAAGCGAACTGTCGAATTGGTAAAGAGAATAAATCTGGTTCAGGCCGGCCCCGTCTTCAAAGCGGCGGCCTTCCGTAGTCATGTGCTGGAATGGGCGCATATAGGGGATCAGGCGGAAATAACTCGTGACTTCCAGCAGGCGGAGGGCGCGATTGCCGTCCCGAACCTGGAGCCCATTCTTGACCAGCCGGTCAAGTTGTTGCTGGGGAGTAAGTGCAGGCTTGTTGAAACGCATCAGCCGCCGCTCGCGCACGCAGCCGGCAGAGACTTTCCGCAGGCAATAAAAAACCCGCTCGATTTAAGCGTGGGGACCGAAGTCCTCAGAGGCTTGGCGGGTCTATTAGCGCTAATAATACGGCAAGATCTGGTGTTGTGCAAGGTCGGCTGGGGAGGGTAATTTGGCACCTGGTTGTACCGACTGATTCTGCTGACAGTGGCTGGAGCCAGCTCGCGGGGCGCCGTTTGCTTGTGCTTGGCTCGATTCATGCTCTAAAAATTCGTTCGTTGTGCCAGGCCAGATACCCAGAGTCCGGCTTTTCGGCCTCATTTCCCGGCGTTACTGCGAGAGATTCGCCATGGTAACGGTAATAATCTCTCCCATTTTCGAATTCCTCCTTGATCCGCCGACTGACCTCGATTCGGCGCTCTGGCGTGACGGTGACGTACCCGGCGTCGAACAGCCGGTGCAGGTCGGAGCGGAGCAGCAGGCCATTTTCGGTGCGGTTGGGCCCGGATTCGGCATAGGGCTTGATGTGGGCGGCTTCCAGGGCGGGCAGGGTGCGCTCGCCGGAGATGGCGCAGCGGCGGGTGTAGGCGTCGGTGACCAGCGCCCGGAACGCGCCTTGGCCCAGGCGGCCGCGGATCAGGCGCAGTGGGCGTCCGGGCTCGGTTTCGGTGTCGAGCAGATCGTCGGTTTCGCCGATTCCGTGCAGGCGTTGGCGGACCGCGGCGAGTAGCTCCCGGCCGTCCTCGGAATCCGTGCCGTAACCTTTGCCGCGCACGATATTTTTTGACCAGGACGCCGGCGTGGGAATCCACTGCTCGCGCGGAAAGAAGAACGGTGCGGCCAGAATTACGCAGCCGACGTTCTGGGCCGGGTGGGCGTCGCGCCGGAATCGACGCAGCGCGGCCAGGAAATCCGATCGCGATTCGACGCCGTTCTTGTTGCCGAATGCGTCCCAGGCCAGCGCTAGCGGCAGCCGGGTATAGCGCACGAAAAAACCGCCACCGACGACAAAGTTTTCGGGGTAGTGCAGCTTGAACAAGAAGAGGCCGCCCTCAGGCAGGGCGCGGAAACCCACCTTGGGGCTCGGAATCCAGAAATTGACCTCGTCGGGCGCCCGTGCCGCCAGATATCGAAACCAGCGGGCATCGGTGACGCCTACGTAAAACCGGGTGCTCACAGACTGCTGCCCCTTTTGCTCGCCTCGCCTGATTATGCCCGTTCACACGCGGATTCAGCAATCCCCGGTCGGCGGGTCACTCGTATTCACTGTACTTCCGCGCACTGCCGCGGACCTGATCGGCCGGGTATTTTTCGGCGTTCAGCGCCATGTTCCGGGCTACGGCCGGCCCAATTTCGACGCCGAGCCGGTCGGCCAGGGCGGTCAGGTAGATCTGGACATCGGCGATTTCCTGCTCGACCTTTACGCGGGTCTCGTCATGCAACTCGATGCTCTGTTCTGCCGTAAGCCATTGGAAGTGCTCCAGCAGCTCCCCGACCTCGCCGGCCAGCGCCATGGCCAGGTTCTTCGGTGTGTGGAACTGGTCCCATTCGCGTTCGGCGACGAAGTCGCGGAATTCTTTCTGGAAGGATTCGATTTCTGGCCATTCGGGCATGGAAGGGCTCCATTCGGGGGTGCTTGATTGTGGCCGTGTTGAACGCCGCTTCGCAAGTACCTGCCGCTTTAGGACTTTCGCTGCCAAGCGTTCTGCCGGTATCCTGGCGATATGGCAGATGAAAGGGACAAATGGCTCGGGCTGCACGAGCAGCTGGATACGCCGGCGCTGCGGGAGCGGCTGGCAGAACTTGGGCTGGCTGACCTGGCCGTTTGGCAGAAGAAGGTTGATGCTGACGAACTGCCGGCAGCGGTTACGGCGCATCTGGCGCGGGCGCTGGCGGCGGGGCTGCTTGGATTGCGGGATCGTGATCGGGCGGCCTGGCAGGAAGTGCTCTCGGGGTTTTCTCGGGCGCTGGGCGAGGGTGGGCCGCCGTTGAGCGAACTGGTCGGCCAACTGCCGAATTTCCCGTTCCAGAAACTGCTTGAGGTGTCCCGGCCCGAGGCTGCTGCGGTTCGAGCCGGCCAGACCGATCGCCCTGATATCCCGCTGAGCCTGTCGGCGCTGTTGACCGGTTCGCGGAACTCACCCAGCCTGGTCAGCCAGATCGAGAAGGAACTCGCCAGCACAGATCAAGCCGAGTGGCTGGTTTCGTTTATAAAATTCAGCGGGATCAAGGCCCTCAAGCCCAGTTTGCAGCGGTTTGTCGAGACGCCGCAGCCTGATGGCGCGCCCCGGCTTCGTGTCGCAACCACTTCGTACCTCGGCGCGACTGACCTGAAGGCCGTCCGGACCTTGCTGGAGTTGCCCAATACCGAGGTGCGGGTTTCGTACGACACCCACAGGACCCGATTGCACGCCAAGGCGTATTTGTTCCACCGCAATACTGGCTTCGGTACCGCCTATGTGGGCTCGGCCAACGTGTCGCGGGTGGCACTGGACGAGGGGCTGGAATGGACCGCCCGGATCAGTCAGCACGAACTGCCTCATCTGTGGCGGCAGATTGTGGCCGGGTTCGAGATGCACTGGGCCGATACGACCGAGTTTGAGCCGGTCACGCTCGATGATCTCGATCGGCTAGGACGCGCGTTGGAGACCGAGCGGCGCGGGCCGGCATCGGGCGAGACCCGTTCCTGGCAATTCTTCGAGCTGCGACCGCATGCGTTCCAGCAGGAAATTCTGGACGCGATTGCTGCCGAGCGCACTGCCGGCCTAATGCGCCATTTGGTAATTGCGGCGACCGGTACCGGCAAGACGATGCTGGCGGCGTTCGATTATCGTCGCGTCGCCCGCGAGGCGACGGGCACGAACCGGCCGAGTCTCT
>Ga0102929_1001185_pt1 | contig 15594 bp, 8 predicted proteins | sample SalPonR1_B_D2_MG_FD_78510 | JGI IMG/M metagenome (GOLD analysis project Ga0102929, IMG submission 78510) | Salt pond soil microbial communities from South San Francisco under conditions of wetland restoration - Salt Pond MetaG R1_B_D2_MG | ecosystem: Environmental > Aquatic > Marine > Intertidal... | reverse complement strand
ATTTCACCGGCCTTGGCCAAAGCGAAGGAGACTTTGCAGAAACAGGTTTTACATCCAATATACAAGATTTAGAATCGGCGGCAGATTACCTCACCGAAAATTACCGTGCACCGAGCTTAATTATCGGTCATTCGCTCGGTGGAACGGCTGCCATCCATGCGGCTTCTCGCATAAAATCTATTAAAGCCATTTGTACCATTGGTGCTCCCTTTGAAGCCCATCACGTTATGCATATGATTGATAGCAGCAGGGATGAAATTCGCGAAAAAGGAAGAGCAAACGTATCCATCGGCGGTAGATCTTTTGAGATAGGCAATACCCTTCTAGACGACATTGAACAACATAAAACGGGAAAAGTATTACCCGATCTCAAAATACCCATTTTAATTCTTCACTCCCCACAAGATAAAATTGTGAGCATCGATAATGCGGCAGATATATACGCCGCAGCTCACCATCCCAAAAGCTTCGTTACGCTTGATGGCGCAAATCACCTTGTTTCTGATGAAGATGATGCTTCATACGTTGCCAATATTACGGCCTCTTGGGTGAAGAGATATATCGACATGGAAAATTCGGATAAACTAGAAACTGATAAGCATGTGGCAGTGCAATTAGGCAGCGATGGTTTTACCTCGGAAGTTGTTTCTGGCAAGCATAATTTTCTCGCCGATGAACCAAAGGAATTTGGCGGAAACGATATGGGACCATCACCCTACCAACTGCTCAATGCCGCATTGGGCGCTTGTACCGCGATGACACTTAAAATGTATGCCGACAGGAAGAAATGGGATCTTTCAAAAGTTACGGTTCACCTGAGCCATGAGAAAGTACATGCAAAAGACAGTTCGGACCCCGAAACCAAAAAAAGTAAAATAGACACCTTCGAAAGATCTATTGAAATAGAAGGTGACCTGGACGATACAAAGCGGGAAAAACTTCTTGAAATCGCCGAAAAGTGCCCCGTTCACCGCACGTTGACCGAAACCGAAGTTCGCATAGAAACCAAATTACGGAAGTAAAGGTTTTCAAACTTACCGAAGATGCAGAAACATCAAAATTGTGAAGCGACTGAATCACAACAATAGGTTCTGCCCGGGAAATCAAACCTAAAACACAGATGCAAGCGAATTCGCATTAATCGCTCAAGGTCTTTTAAAATACGTAATTTTACCCTTCAAAATCACCTGAAATGAAGCTTGAAAATTACGTATTAGGAAAATGGATAACCGGCGATGGAGAAGGTAAAATGCTTTACGATGCCGTTTCTGGAGCCGAAGTTGCAACGGCGAGTAGCAAAGGTTTAGATTTCGCCGATATAATGGAATACGGAAGATCGACAGGTAGTCCGGTATTGCGAAAAATGACTTTTCACGAGCGAGGTCGGATGCTCAAAGCACTTGCACTCCACCTTTACGGAATGCGGAAGAAATTTTACGACATAAGCTACAAAACCGGAGCCACCAAAGGCGATAGCTGGGTTGATATAGATGGAGGAATTGGAAATTTATTTGCATACAGCAGTTTGCGAAAGCAATTTCCGAACGAATCTTATTATGTGGATGGCGAAGCTGCAGCACTTTCTAAAAACGGGACATTTATTGGTCACCATATTATGGTTCCAAAAGAAGGAATAGCACTTCATATCAATGCTTTCAACTTCCCAATTTGGGGAATGCTAGAAAAGATTTCTGTTAATCTACTGGCAGGCGTTGCTTCAGTGGTGAAGCCAGCAACGTTGACATCGTATTTGACCGAAGCCATGGTGAAAGAGATTATCAAAAGCAAGATTTTACCGGAGGGGGCACTACAGCTCATCTGCGGATCCGGAAAAGGTATTTTAGACAGCATGCAATCACAGGATGTAGTAACTTTTACTGGATCTGCCACCACTGGAAGAATGCTTAAATCCAACCCACAAATATTAAGTGAATCAGTACCTTTTAATATGGAGGCCGATTCACTAAACGCGAGCATTCTGGGACCTGACGTCGAACCCGGTTCACCTGAATTTGATCTTTTTGTGAAAGAAGTTCAACGTGAAATGACCACTAAATGTGGGCAAAAATGTACAGCGATAAGAAGAGTCATCGTCCCTGAAGATAGATTGGAAGACGTTCAAATCGCACTTGGAAAACGTCTTGCAAAAACAACCATTGGCGACCCGAGACTGGAAACTACCAGAATGGGAGCACTGGCGGGGATGGAACAATTAGAAGAAGTACGCGGAAAAATCAAGGAACTCCTCAAAGCTTCAGAATTGGTGTACGGAAGTTTAGATAAGGTTAAAACTGAAGGAGAAAACAATGGGAAAGGGGCTTTTATGTCACCCGTATTACTGAGAAATGACCATCCGTTCACAAATTTGGCCACTCACGAAGTAGAAGCTTTTGGGCCGGTAAGCACTCTGCTCCCCTACAAAAACTTGGAAGAAGCGATTGAAATTTCAAAACTTGGTAAGGGTTCGCTGGTCTGCTCGCTCGCTACTTATGACGACGATATTGCCCGGGAGTTTGTGCTCGGGGCAGCATCTCATCACGGAAGAATTCTAATTATAAATAGAGATTGTGCAGGTGAAAGCACTGGTCACGGTTCGCCGATGCCACTTTTGGTACACGGTGGCCCGGGAAGAGCTGGTGGTGGAGAAGAAATGGGAGGTAAACGAGGCGTTTTGCACTATATGCAGCGCACATCCATACAGGGTTCACCCACTACCCTATCGCGAGTTACAAATGTTTACCAGAGAGGAGGAAAACAAAAGGAGTCGGAAATTCATCTGTTCAGAAAACATTTCGAAGAACTGAATGTGGGTGATACCATAATCACTGCAAAGCATACCGTGACAGAAGCAGACATTACAAATTTCGCCAATGTTAGCGGAGATAATTTTTATGCCCATGTAGACGAGACATCCCTGGATGAAACCATTTTTGAAGGACGTGTAGCTCACGGTTATTTTATCCTATCAAAGGCAGCCGGTTTATTCGTGGAAGCAAAAAAAGGTCCGGTTCTCTTAAATTACGGGATCGATGAATGTCGTTTTACCAAACCCGTTTACCCCGGGATGACTATCGGCGTTAAGCTGACCGTCAAACAAAAAACCGATCAGGAAAAGAGAAGCGAAGAAGACATCGCAAAAGGCATCGTGAGATATTTAGTTGATGTGTACGACGAAACAGGTGAGACGGTGGCTATCGCAACCATTTTGACCATGGTCAAAAAACTGGACCAAACTGGCGATCAATAAAATAACGACTATTTCAACTGAAAGAATCAATTACTGAATTTTAGAACAATGACGGATAAAACAGCAGATCAAGGATACGTTAAACTCGAATTGACAGAAGGCATTGGAACCATTTCTTTCTTCCATCCAGCTAGCAATTCGCTACCTGGAAAAATTTTGTCAGAGCTAGCGGCCACCATTGAAAATGCAGGTGTTGATGAAAATATCAAGGTCATCGTCCTGAAATCAGCTGGAGACAGGGCATTTTGTGCTGGAGCCAGTTTCGATGAATTAATTGCAATTCAAAATCTCGATGAGGGTAAAAGATTTTTCTCCGGTTTCGCATCGGTGATAAACGCGATGCGAAAATGCCCTAAATTCATTGTCGGTCGTGTACAGGGCAAAACAGTAGGTGGTGGTGTTGGATTAGCTTCTGCTGTTGACTTGTGTTTTGCTACCAAGTTCGCATCAGTGAAACTCAGCGAGCTGGCAATAGGAATCGGTCCCTTCGTTGTAGGCCCTGCGGTGGAGCGCAAAGTGGGCATATCTGGCATGAATGCGCTGGCAATAGATGCAACAACCTGGAAAACTCCTGAATGGGCAAAGGAGAAAGGCCTTTTTGCTGAAGTGTTCGAGTCGACTGAAGAACTAGACGAAGCGGTAAATACACTATCAAAAAAGCTAAGCAAATCCAACCCGGATGCAATGAGAGCGCTCAAAGAAATATTTTGGAAGGGTACAGAAGACTGGGATGAACTGCTTGCCAATCGAGCTGCCCTGAGCGGTGAACTCGTGCTCAGCAGCTTTACCCGCGATGCGATCAGCGCTTTTAAGAATGAGCGTAAATCTAAGTAGTTGATAATCTGCGTAAGCCAGAATAACAGCGGAAAATAATAACTTTTTCAATCTATCCTTCGTAATGCAGGTGCACATTTCCCTTAAACATGTCGCACTTCATATCGAAAATATCTTCTAAAATTTTTCTCATTCTTATGGGAGCCATGGTGCTCCTGTCAGTCTACATCATGAGTGTTTCGTATTACGGAGCTATTGAGAGTATCGAAGAATCGGAAATGAGAAGAATTACAGGAGTAATACAGACGTATGCGCTCAGCTTTGAATCCCTGAAAATTACTCGCGAGACTGATGAAAATCTGGAATACAAAAGCATTCGATCGCGCATTGATCAGTCTCTTTACAATACCAACCGCATCAACAACCTATCTACTGGAGTCTCACTTCTGCTCATTAGAAAAAGAGATGGCCTGGCAGAAATTATCGGTCAGGACGGCACAAGCCTGTCGAACAACTTTAGCCCCCAAGTAAATAGACTTTTAAAAGAAAAACCGCTTTATCCCTATAAACTTACGCGTCAAGAATCGGAAAATGGCACATCGCTTTTCTTTGCATACCCAGTCTCTATCCCCTCATCCAATTCTTATCGCGGATATCTGTACGTAGATGAAGATATTTCAAGCCAGGTGATGGTGTTCAGGCGAAGGTTTGTCAAGCAAATTTCTATAACAATTATCGTGCTTGCCATTCTTGGTCTTTTGGGATTCCGATGGCTAAAGCGCATCTTAAAGCACGAAGCGCAAGCAAAAACAAAACTTTCTAAATACGCTGAGCTCGCAAAATCGCGCAATGAGAAACTTGAAACCCTTTCATTCGTCTTGAGCAGAAGCGAAAATATTATACTCTTAACCGATAAGGATGGAAAAATAGAATGGCTCAATGAAAGTTATCAAAAGAAAAATGGCTATAGCGAAGGCGAGCTCGAAAGCTTTGTCGGTAAAGAGCTTCTCGAAGTTAGCCGTTACAATAAAATAAGTGAGGTTATTAAGACTGTAAATCAAACGAAAGAAAAATTCTTCTATGAAACCAAAAGCTTTGACAGTCAAAAGAATGAAGTATGGACGAATACAACTGTAACCCCCATCTTGGACAGCCACGGTGCACTTGATAAAATTCTCTTTATCGATGCCGACATAACAAAGCTTAAAAATGCCGAACGGGAAATTGGTAAACTGGCCAACTTCGCCAAGGAGAATAAACGCCCGCTTATTAGAATTGCTAAAGACGGAAAAGTACTTTTCTCAAACGAGTCTGGCCGATTGATTTTAAGTCACTGGAACACCAACGTTGACGATTACCTCAAAAAGAAATCGATTTTAGGGGTGTTAAAGATGGCCGTAGAGCTCAACCAAGAACAAAAAATAAATGTAGAGTGTGAGAACAGGATCTATGCCATCAGATTTTACAGCATTCCTGGGCAGGGTTATGTAAACCTATACGGCGAAGATATAACGGAGGTGAAAACCGAAGAAAAGAAAAGTAAGGAGCGTGCTTTTGAACTTGAACAGCACAACCTTCAGATTACTGATAGTATTAACTACGCGCGGAGAATACAAGAGTCTATTCTTCCGAACGAAGATCAAATAAGGAGATTCTTTAAAAACTCATTTGTACTCAACAAACCAAAGGATATCGTGAGTGGAGACTTCTTTTGGATTCACGAAATCACACCTAACAAAGAGTATCTGGTGGCGCTTGCCGATTGCACAGGCCATGGGGTACCAGGTGCTATGATGTCTATAATCGGCCATAGTTTGTTGAATGAAATAATGGAAAACGAAAACCCAAAAGATCCCGCTAGCATTCTGCGTATATTAAACAGACAAATTATTAAAGCTCTGCGCCAAAAGAAAGAAGGCAACTCGAGCGATGGAATGGATGTAAGTATTGCACACATCAATACGGAGAGTAAGGAAATCACCTTTGCCGGTGCATACCACAGAGCATATTGGATGAACGGAAAACTCAATGTTTTGAAAGGAGATCGCCACCCAATAGGTGGGCTTCATCACGATAACAGTCGCAACTTCACCAACCACAAAATCCAGATTAGAGAAGGTGATGCCTTCTATCTGATGAGCGATGGTTTTGTGGATCAGTTCGGTGGGCCGCAAAACAAAAAATTTCTTGCAAAACGAATGACCGAATTGATTGAAAAAAACCACAAATACAGCATGCAGGCACAATCGTTCATCTACGAAAAAAACTTTGCAGAATGGAAAGGTGACAACGATCAGGTAGACGATGTTTCAATGATTGGAATAAAATTTTAATCAAAACCAGAGTCGGTACGTTATTTATTGTCATTTTCGTATCTTAAATCATCCTTTTAGGAATAAAATACTACCGGAGTGTTTTTTGAACGCACCGAGAAATACGCAATTTTATGAAAGCCGAAATTTTAGCCAAACTCGAAGATCTTTTAAGTGCTGACGACATCCTATCTGCGCAGAAGGATTTTAAGCAACTCAGTGCTCAATTCAAAAGCCTTGCTGAAATCAAACCTGTGCAGGAGTCCAAAGTTCAAGTAGCTAATAAGGATGATGAAGCATCATCTGCCGAAGATGCAAAAGAAAAAGGTTCGGATGGAACAAATGTGTTAGCTACAGAAAAAGCCGATTCCGAAGATCACAACGAGAAAAAATCATCTGAAACGGTTGTTCAAGATAATGATTCCCACCTTGATGAATCGGAAGAAGACAGAGATGATGATGAGGATACAAGTGATGACGGCGCTGAGTTAGATGAACTCGATAAGAGGTTCAAAGAACTCTCATCGCTGTTTCGGGAGAAAGTATCTAAAGCGAGACAGGACAAAGAGAAGCTCGAAAAAGATACGGTAGAAAAAGCTCGAAAACTCCTGGCTCAGATGGAGTCCCTGGTAGAGAATGAAAAAAATATTGGTAAAGCCTTCTCTGGTTTTAGTGAAATTCAAGAGCAATGGAAAGGATTGCCAAAGGTTGGTAACGAAGCATACCGAGACTTGAATGCAGAGTACAACAAATTTGTAGAGCTTTTTTTCTATAATATCAATATCTACAAAGAGCTTAAAGAGCTTGATCTCAAACACAACCTGGAACAAAAGAGCATTGTGCTGGAAGACCAAAAGAAACTCTTGGATACCAACGACATTCGGCTTCTTGAGGTTGAAGTACGATTAAACCAGGAGAAGTGGAATGAAATTGGTCCTACTTTCAAAGAAGAATGGGACAAAATTAAAGACGAATTTTGGACCATTACTCGAGAGATATACAAGCGGATCCAAGACTTCTACAATGCGCGAAAAGAAGAACAGGTTAAAAACCTGGAGAAGAAAAAAGAATTACTCGTTCAGGCCAACCGACTTGCGGAACTCGAATTAAAATCGCAGAAAAAATGGCGGGAAAAGACAAAAGATGTCATCGAAATCCAGAAACAGTGGAAAATGATAGGGTTTGTTCCCAAAGAAGAAGCAGGGCCACTCTGGAAAGAATTCAGGTCGACTTGCGATAAATTCTTCGACAAGAAAAGAGCCTATTTCGATGATTTGCATAAGGAGCAAGATGCCAATAGAGACGCAAAAGCGAAACTCGTTGCGCAAGCCGAAGAGTTAAAGGACAACACCGATTGGAAGGAGACATCTTCAGTGCTTATTAATCTTCAAAAAAAGTGGAAAGAGATTGGTCCTGCCCATCAAAAAGATGAAAATAAACTGTGGCGAAAATTTAGAGCTGCATGCGATCATTTTTTTCAGGCTCGAAAAGGTCAAAAGCAAGAAGAAACAGAAGAGTTCAAAAAAAACCTGGAGAAAAAAGAAACACTTTTAAAAGAGTTGGAGAATTTTGAGCCTACAGAAGATCGAGCAAAAAATGTAGAAACACTTAAAGAGTTCGGGGCTAAATGGCGAGAAATTGGCCACGTGCCGTTCAAACAGAAAGATAAAATCAATAAAAAGTACAGCAATCTAATGGATTCGAAGTTTTCTGCATTGAAAATAGACAAATCGGAAAAGGAACAAATTCGTTTTGAGCAAAAACTGGAGAATCTAAAAAGCAGCGATGACGACCATATGTTGCGCAGAGAGCAAGATCATATACGCAACAAAATCTCCAGCTTGAAGAGTGAAATTAATCAGTTTGAAAACAATATGGGCTTTTTTGCAGATTCTAAAGGAGCAGAAAAGCTAAAGAAAGATGTTGAGAAAAAGGTGGAGCTGGCACAGCGTGAAATCGATACGTTGAAAGATCGGCTAACCCTGCTAAGAGATGTTTAAACCGCTGAATACTTCAGTTTTATTCATTTTAATATTACTCTCTGCGTGCAACGGAGCGGATAAAAATAAGCCTAAAGCTTTGGTGTATGAAGGTATGCCAAAATCAGAACTGCTCAACGTTCTTGGACAGCCAAATCGCATAGATACAACTGGCAAAATATATCAAACGCGGACAAACGAAATGCACACGCTGGAGCGGTGGTTTTACGAAAAACGCGTAGTTGTTTTGATCAATGACTCGGTTAAAAACCCAAACGTTAAAGCCCATTAATTCAGGTGAAGCATGTTAATGCTCTCCAAGTAAGTGTCACTTTCAAAAATATTGTTTACCGCCCTGATATACTGAACTCGTCGGTCGAAACGGTAACTAACCTCCACGTAGAATCCGAATAGGTCGTAAATCATTATTCTCGCACCTTCAGCAGTAGTGCGCTGGTCGAGAAACTTTCCGTATTTGGTAAGCAGTGAAGCTTTTCCGTCAAAGTTGAGTAAATTAAAGTCTGTAATGCTCACAATGTTTATTTTACTCAAAAGTAAGTTAATTATCGACTAAAGTCAATTTTTCGTCGATTAGAACTATTTTCTTTTAGACTAAAGAATCAATCCACTTCTCACTATCAGCGTGTTGGAGTGTGAGAACTTTATACTCACTCAAGGCTAAAAGCCCTGTTCCATGTAATGATTGTATCGATCTTCATTAAACATGAATAATCGGGGCTTCCGACCGGGCCCGTCATTTTTATCGTGGCCTTTGGCGGTAAGAACATTCAGCTTTGTAAGCTTTTTCCTGAAGTTTCGTTTATCCAGTTCGTGCCCCAGAATTTGCTCGTACAGTTGTTGCATTTCATTAAGGGTAAACTCTTTTGGAAGGAGTTTAAAGCCTATTGGCCGATTTATTAACCTGCGCTTTAGTCGTTGCCGCGCGAGATTCAGTATTTCATTGTGATCATAAGCCAGCTCGGGAACTTTTTTTACCGAAACCCATTTAGACTCTTTGTCTTTACGCTGGTCGTGGATATCCGTTTTCATATTTATGAGACCGTAAAATGCAATGTCTATTACGCGTCCCACTGGGTGTCTGTATATTTTACCGAATGCGTTGAGCTGTTCTAGAAATACATCTCCGTTGCCAATGACTTCTTGAGCAATTTCTTTGCTCTTCGTCTCCAGGCCTTCATGTGGCTTGATAAGCACTCCGGGAAGGGCCCATGCACCCGCATACGGATTTTTAGTTATTTTCTGGATATAAATTTTAAGTAAACCATCTTCGAATCCATAAAGAACCAATGTTACGGAAACACCTAGTTTAAAATACGGCTCAAATTCCGGGTCTAGCTTGTGCTTCATGGCCAAGAGAATTAAGGGTTGTAATACTTCAGAGCTTCTTCCATGTGCATTTCGAGATCGTTAATTCTTTTCTCGTCGTGTGGGTGAGTGCTCAACAAAACGGGGGGCTTCTGTCCCCCTTGTTCCGACATGCGTTTCCAAAACTCAGGAGCTTCTCGCGGATTATATCCAGCCATCGCCATAAAAATAAGGCCCATCTGATCAGCTTCAGATTCATGGGTTCGCGAAAACGCCAGTGAACCGAGCGTCGTTCCGATGCCATATGATTGAAGCAATAGTTGACGTGTGAGTTGTGGCTCTTCTTCTGTGAGAATGGACAATGTTGCGCCTGCAGCTTGAATTCCAACTGCCTGACTCATTCTTTCGTTTCCGTGCTTCGCAACTGCGTGAGCAACTTCGTGCCCCATAACTACAGCAATTCCGGCTTCATCCTGACAAATAGGTAATATACCTGTATAAAATACTACACGTCCACCTGGCATGCACCAGGCGTTAATGGTTTCGTCTTCCACGGTGTGAAAGGACCAGTCAAAGCTTTTAGTTAGCTTCGGGTATCCATTGTCTTTTAAATATTTTTCTACTGACTTAGAAATACGAACACCTACTTTTTTGACTTGCTGAGCTTGCGGATTTGTTTCGGGTAATGGTGGGTTTTCCGATAAAAAATCACTGTACGCTGTTGCGCTCATTGCAGTCATTTCTGACTCGGGCAAAAGGTTGAGCTGGCGCCGACCACTTACGGGAACTTTGGAACAGCTATATATCATCAACCCTAGTAAAAACAGGGCGGCGATCTTTTTTGTCATATTTATTGGATTTCGGCGGTTAGACCGCGGTCTATTAATGCAGTGCACATGGGTTTTAACTTTTCGTATTCTCCTCGTTTTACCGCACACTTGCCATTGTAATGTACGATGAAAGTACATTGCTCTGCTTGTATGACGCTGTGCTTACAAACTGCTATAAGACTTTCTATTACGAAATCAAAAGTATGATAATCGTCGTCGAAAAGAACGATTTCCTTCATATCTTTCAACAACTCATCAAGCTGAAGATCGACTTCTTCCTCAACTTCTACGTTACCCACAATTCTCATGGCGCTCTTGCTTAAGGCGCAAATTTACAAAACTGAAGGTTCTGAAAGGTAACTGGACTCGATTATTCCACTCCTACCGCAGAAATTTGCCCATTCGTCAACTCTCCTAAAACTGCGGAATTCACACCTGAATCACGAGCGATTCGTAAAAAATCCGTTGCTTGATTTTTTGATTCAAAATCAGATGCAATATACATCGACTGATTGTTGGGTCCTTCTACCTTTTTAATTTCCCAATCTGGATTTTCCAGAAAGAGATCGGCAAGAGATTGTGGGATATCACCACCAAAAGAGCCAAGAATCACAATGTATGACTTCTCATTATCCGCATCGGACTCTACACTTTTTGGCTCAACTATAGCACTGTTTTCACCCAAAACTTCAGGCGAAATAACCCGAGAACCTTCTTTATCTAAAATTTCTTGAGCATCAGAAATAGAAATCCGTTTTCCGTTGTAATATGCCGTGATGAAAGCATCTGCTACCCCTTTGTTTATCGCCGTTTCTTTTCTCGATCGCGCATCGCTTAGATTACCAAATCGCCCTGTTGTGTAGCGCACGTAGCCCGAACCAGTAAGTTCGGTATTCAAGTCAGAGAGGTTAAATAGCTCGCCGAGTTTTACAGGTTTTGAATAGACACCAACCTGAACAGTATAGAACAAACCCGGAGTAATTTCTACCTGTTTGGCTTCTGCTGCATCGGGATCGCTATAGTAATCTACACTGCGTTTTGGGCTCTCACTTTCTGTCGTTAAATCTGGAGTACTTTCTGTGTTTATCGGAGTGGCATTCGACCGATCTTCATTTTCTGAATCTGTTCTGCTCAAAAGCGTTTCAGATTCAGCGTCCATGCTTTGTAATTGACGTAAAATATCTTGTGCCTGACTCCCGGTCAATCTTTCACCATCTACATACGCAACAACGAAAGCATCATTGTACCCTTTCGCTCTTATTAGGTTTCTGGATGTAACTGCATCTCCGTAATTCTTAAAAATTCCAGCGCGATATCTGGTTATTCCATTATTTAACTTCTCTCCCATCACAGGGGCAATTTCACTGTATAAGTCTTGCGGGATTGGATTTCGAAATGCTCCAATCTGCACTTGAAAATAAAGGCCATTTGGCAGAGTAGGATTTATCGGTATGGGTTTTCTGTCACTGTATATAGACTCATCCGTTTCAATAAACAATGATTCTTCAACCTCGCTAAAATCATTGCGCTCTGCTACAATTTCTACCATTGCCAACCAAGAACCTGCTGCACTTATCAGCTTTTCTTCATCGGTTGAGTTTATGCGGTTCTCGGCCACTGCTTCAATAGATGTAGAAATGACTTTTTCACTTTCAGCACCTTGGGATCTAGAATCAGCTTCAAGCGGAGTTTCCAGCGAAAGCTCTTCTTTTACAGCTATAGGTTTTTCAGCAACATTGCTCGTTGAAAGGTCAGATGGAATAATTTTATATGTTTTATTATCAATGAGCGCTCGCGTTTCCGCTATTTCAAGTGACGAAAGTTCTGATGCGAGTGAAGCCAATTTTTCTTCTTTCGCTATTCGATCTTCGCGCAAACTTTCCGCCTGGTAAGAACTCAACGCCGCTTTTTCGAGATTTGTTTTAGCCTCTGCTTCAAGTGCATTTGCTCTCTTGATAATAGTTTCTTTATCGGCTGAATTGCTTTCGTGGGTTGCCATGTTCCGCAATCGTTGAACCTCCCTGTACTTCTCTTGTGCACCAATACTCATCCTGTCGGCATACTCCTTTGTCACCAACTCCATTTGTTTTAAGCTATCGGCCTGAATAGCCGTAACCAAGAACTTCATTTGAGCCGGATTGCTCTTGAGAAGCTCGAATCCGCGATCGTCAACCGGTGTAGTTTTACTCACCAGAGACTTCATCTCCAATTCATTTTTTTCATCGGGAAAATTGCCGTCGAAGTTGAGTACTTCTGTATTTTTCTTTAACTCAGATTTTCGCTCATCCGTTATTTGAGCCGCGACCTGAATGTGAATGGGTGCCACATAATTTCGTCCCGATTCTGGCTTTAAGTTTTTGGGATCGCCCAAAAGTGTTTCATATGGAGATAAACGCCCTTCCATCATTTCGGTGGCCTCATCATTAGCCGAAAGCAAAGTATCCTCCTGCTCTACTCTTTCAATTTCGGCATCCATATTTTGGTAAAGCGCAGACATATCTGCAATGATCTCTCGTTCTCTGGCTATTCGGTCTTGAAGCGATAGGGTATCATTCTCAGATGATTTTAGCGCTTCCAGTTGCTTCGCAATCTCCAATTTTTTGGATTTGTAAGCCGATATCTCCTCGTCAGAACCATCCATTACACCTATCACTTCGAGTTGGCGAATTAAAGCTTGATTTGAATTTTCAAAATACGCTAACTCCGCCTGATTTGATTGTGCAATTTCGCGAGAAATAGCTCTCTCCTTTTCTCCTAAACTCGTTTTAAGATTTTGGATTACGATGGCTAAGTCTCGCTTCTTGTCAGAGTCTTCTTCTGCTTGATAGGTCTTGATTTTATCTTGAATATTGCGGCGAAGTACTAATGCTGAATCGAGTTTCGGCTTTACAGCATTGTATGTAACATTGGCATTAAGCGATACATATTTTAATTTGTCGAGTTCAGTTTCTGCCAAAGGGCTAACGATTTGCTCTATATCCAATACACCAACATCTTCAGGCTTTGGTTCTTGAGACAATGCTTCCGGGGTTCGCTCCCCGTTGCTTTTAGTAGATGCTATTCTCGGTTCATCCGACTCAAACATCAGGCGATCTGCTTCTTGCCTTTTGTCAGCTGCTATCGACTCAAGTTCCTGAATGTTTCTCTGAATGGCATTCTTCACTGTTTCAGTTTTTGCCCGATCTAATGCAAGAACCTGAACATCAATAATAGAATCTATTTCTTGAGCAATATTGAAGTTTAAGTCGGCTTTCTTTTTGAGAATAGCGGTTTCATCACCTCCCGTTTTTTCGATGGCGCTTAACTTCTCACTGTACGATTTTTCTATGGCGGCAACAATGGCATCCGGTTCCTCAATGGAAGTATCGAGTGCATTAATCGCATTAATAGAGTCAGAGTCTACATATCCGGCCCTACCACTATCTCCGGTATTCAATTCTGACACTACTGAATCATTCCACGATTGAAGTGCTTCCTTATCAGCGCTAATATCATCTACAATCGCTGACCGCTCAGCAATGAGCCTGTTGTAGCGTTCAGAAAGTGCGCCTTCCGATTCTCCGGATATCGACTCCAAAGCCGCAGAGTAGAGTTGAATCTCCGAACTCAAATCCCTCAAGAACTGCTCATTTAGTGATAGTCGTTTGGCGTGTTTTAAACTGTCGTTTTCTTCAGTATCCAATTCGAGCATCTTCACGTCGTAGTCCTCTGTGATCAAGTTCTTACTATATGGTAAACGTAAGTCATCAGCTAGTTCTGGACTGAGATCTTGAAACACTTCAGGACTTGAATTGTCGGTACCTTCAAGTGCTGTCGAATCTGAAATTAAAGCTGCGTACTCTTGTGCTTCGGGCGTTCTGGGATTGAATGTTCCACGTCCTAGCATAATGTTCTCATCTTGGATGATTTCCAAATACTTAATGCGTCTTATTTCGAGCAGTTCGTCCTCGTTGATATCTATCAAAGCATCGCCCTCCAAAAATTTATCTAGCTGAGCGATAAAATTTTCGTTTAATTCTTTTCTATCCCGCGCTAATTCAGGTGCACTCCTTCCAGACAGCTCTATTGAAGCAAGCTCTGGAAGGTAGTTCCGATCGATTTGGGACATTACCGAAATGTATTTTAAGTCTTGGGATACACCGGGTATTTTACTCTCTAATTGTGCAATTTGACCAGAATCAAGATTATCGATATCTTGCTTAGCTCGATTCAAAGCAAGCGACTTCTCGATTTCAGATTTCGAAGTGTTAGCTCCAGTCAATTCGGCAATCAACGACTCACTTCGCTTTATCTCATCTAACTTTTCTTTTCTCAGTTCCCTGTATTCATCTAATTGCGCTGCTACATCTTCTTCTTCTGTGCTTTCATTCCCTCCAATTCCAGATTCAAGTTCATCGATGGATGTGTCGATAATTTCAAGCCAATCTCTTGCCGCCTGAATTTTCACTTTCTCTGCTTCTACTCTCTTTTTAGCATCCGCATCAACTAAATTCGAAATTGGTCCATTGGAAGGGGTGCTTGCATCAGCAACGATATCAGTTTCGACTTCATCATTATCGCTAATTTCTAAATTGGCCAGTGTCGGTTTTTCTTCAGCCAAAGAATCTACAGTGAAGAATTGATTTTCATTTTTTTCCACAACTTCTTCAGAACTTGTGTCATCACTTGCGAGTTCATTTTCTTCGAGTGTTTTGCCCGAGTCGATTTGGCTGTCTGAGCCCCTTTCTGCTTCAGACTCCAGAGTTTCTGTAGCTTCAACTCCTATTTGTTCACCTCCGGGTTTTTCAGATGATGCCAACTCATCACCCGTTTCCAGCAGAGCGCCATATTCTTTCTTGAAGCGCATCGCAACTTGATCACTTTCAAAAGCTTTAGCAGCCCATGGATTAGCATCAAGGTATGCAGCTACAGCTGCCGCATCGACGTCTATATTTTGTGCATTATCAGCAATCTGGTTTCTGCCTTCGGTATTCAAAGGTTGACTCAAGATTGTTTCTTTATCAGCATAAGGGATATCGGCATTTATTGCCATTAAATCTTGAAGCATTTCCGTTTGACGTTCCGCGTCGGTTGCCTTTCTTTGCTCTAATTCAGCTTTTTCAAAAGACTTGCTTACGTTTTGATTT
>Ga0102929_1001182_pt1 | contig 15616 bp, 12 predicted proteins | sample SalPonR1_B_D2_MG_FD_78510 | JGI IMG/M metagenome (GOLD analysis project Ga0102929, IMG submission 78510) | Salt pond soil microbial communities from South San Francisco under conditions of wetland restoration - Salt Pond MetaG R1_B_D2_MG | ecosystem: Environmental > Aquatic > Marine > Intertidal... | reverse complement strand
CTACTACGTCAGTACCATTCAGGCAGAACGGCATAAAGCGATGGCCGAAGAGCAGCAGGCCTCATTTATTGCGGGGTTTATGGTTGACCTGTTTGATGCATCCGACCCGCTCAACAATATTACAGATACGCTAACCGTCTATGATATTCTGCAATCCGGACGCGATAAACTCGATAACTGGCAGGGCTCTGAGCTTTCCAAAGCCGATATCCTGATTTCGCTCGGAAGTGCGTACAAAAAACTGGGGGATTTCGAGCAATCACAAACCCTGCTCGAAGATGCGTATAAGTCCTATTGGGCAATTTCGGAAGATTCATTGGCAAGTAGCATGCTGAAGCCAACGCTTGAACTGGCAAACCTCTACAGAGCAGAAAGAAATTTTAACTACTCTGCCCAATACTTTGATCGTGCACTTCAAATAATTGAGCTACAGCGAATTTCTGATCCCGAGACAATTACCTCGCTTTACTCTTCATATGCCAATACACTCAGTGAACTCGGCAATCCTCAGCTGGCTATTATCTATCTGGAGGAGGCTTTAGCGCAGATCAAAAAAGCGAACCTATCCGATAACCTGCTTAAAACTGTACAAACTAATTTAGCACAGGCATATCGAAGGAATCATGACTATCAGCAAAGCGAAACATTGTACAAAGAACTGCTTCTTAACCTGCCTGCTGATAATCCCTACAACCTGGAATCCTCCATCATACACAATAACCTTGGATATTTACTAAAAGTGCAGGGCAGGTTTGATGAAGCGAGCCGGCATTACCGCAGTTCTCTTGACATAAACAGGTATATTTACGGCCTGAAACACCCGAATACGACGATCGTGATGAATAACCTTGCCGCTTTACATTTAACGGCAGGAAGATTTGATGATGCAGAAAAAATGCGTCTTGAGCTGCTCGATATTAACAGAGAGGATTTTGGCGACAATCATTGGAGAACAGGATCATCGTACGAATCACTCGGCATATTGCATATACGCTCGGGTGAACTGGAAGAAGCATCTGCCTTTTTTGAAAGATCACATGAGATTTATACCCGGGCCTTGGGAGAAGACCACATCTGGACAGAACGTACAATGCTCTATCTATCGCTATGCCGTTTTAATTCTGAAGAAGCCGAGCTTGCAAAAAATGAATTTCGACAGGCACTTCGGTCACTGAAAGAAAAGCGACTGAGTTTCTCCAGGTACGATGTTCAGCTGATCAATAACCTGGTGAATAATTTCGAATCCTACCCTTCTATTACCGCTACGGATCTGTTCTCTCTGCTGTACGATATTGATTAACGGACAATTGTGCTGATCCTCAACCGGCACACTTATTTATTGCGCCGATATTTTTTTTGAACCTCTTCTCCCGGATTGTGCGCATTATTAGAAAAGGATCATTCACTCTAACCCTATCCGACATGAAAAAAACAGTTACACATTTATTTTATGGATTCTTTCTTGCCAGTATTTTTTCGTTGATACTATCCCTGAATGCAAAAGCACAGTTCACACTCAACGAGTCCGATTTCAGTGCGCTGATAGGCACTGGGTTTGACGTAGAGCTCATTTCATTCAGCCAGTCAGGTTCTTTAATTCCAATAATTGATCAGTCAGGTGAAGATCAAACATGGGATCTCTCATCATTCGCGGTACAAGATTCGGTTTACGGGTCCGGAAACATAGAATTTTTCAACAGTTTTGCCGGGAAACCCGGAGCCGGTGATGACCATTTTTCAGATGCAAATGTGATGGCTCAAAGTGAATTTGAGGTGACCTTCAGTATCAATGGAAGTGATTCGACGATTAATCAAATCATATACTCATACAACGAACTCACAGATAGCGGACTTTTTGAATATGGGAATGTACAAGCCGAAGCCAGCGCTCCCGAAACACCCTTATTAACGATTAAAAATACACCGTCAGAGACCGTCTATCCGTTCCCGCTTACGTATGGAACAACCTGGAATTACAGTTATACCTCTGAAACCATACAATCCGTGGGCGGCCAGTCGTCTTCAGATTATACTGTATCAGGAGAGGTAGATGGCTGGGGTGAAGTTGTCATAGGTAACACAACAATACCGGTATTAAGAATTCGGTCAGAGGAAACCACAGAGTTTTCAGGCTTTGAATTTACCTCTGTTACCATAATCTTTGTTGATGAGAATGGTTTTGAATTTGCAAGTTTAAGTGCAGATCTCATCCCTTTCTCCAATGATTATGACCCCGATACAGCCAATCTACAGATTACTGCATACGATCAAATTAATATCGTATCGGCAGAAACCTCACCCGATCTTCCACAATCTGTGAGTCTTAACCAAAACTTCCCGAACCCCTTTAATCCAACAACACAGATTTCCTATCAGCTCAACAGATCCGCAGAAGTTTCACTGACCGTATATTCCCTTACCGGGCAGAGAGTACAAACACTTCTGAGTAGTGAGATGAAACAGGCCGGAGAGCATATCGTGCCTTTCAATGCCGGAAATCTTGCAAGCGGGGTTTACATGTACAGACTCAGAGCAGGCGACCAGATATTCACCAGGAAAATGACGCTTCTCAAATAAGTGATTTGGCGGTTTGATAACTGCCCGGAACCTGTAAAAAATTTCGGGCAGTTTTATTTACAGATGGTTTGATACTCTTACCTTGCGACTTTCACGGCTTCTCCTCACCTTACGTCAGAATATGAATCAAAGCCGGTATATAGTCTATGTGTGGTCGATACGTTTTAAAAGCAACACTTGAAGAGTTACAGGAAATTTACGGAGCTGTACCTGATGGCACTTTCCCTGTTGAACCTAACTACAATGTTGCTCCCTCCCATCACATGCCCCTCGTTCTTGAACAGAAAGAAAAAGATGGTTCTGAAAGAATTATTCGCCCGCACCGCTGGGGCCTGGTCCCTTTTTGGGCAGATAGCGTTAAAACAGGCTACTCGATGATTAATGCTCGCGGAGAATCACTGTCAAAAAAGAAGTCATTTCAAAAGCCCTTTAAGTCTCATCGGTGTATCGTGCCTGCCAGCGGATTTTATGAGTGGAAAACAACCGAATCAGGAAAATATCCGCACTTTATTCAGCGCAAAGAATCCGGTTTAATGCATTTTGCCGGACTTTGGGAACAGTGGGAGGATCCCGATAACGGAGAGACGGTCAACAGCTATACCATAATCACCACCGAAGCTAACAAACCAATGAAAGAGCTTCATGACCGGATGCCCTCCCTTTTGCTGCGGGAGGAGTTCGATACCTGGCTGGATCCCGATTTTCACGATACCAATGCACTTCAGGACCTGATCCGTCCCTGGCCGGATGATGACATTACATTTTACCGCGTAAATAAAGAGGTCGGAAACGTTTCCAATAACAGGCCGGAACTCCTGGAACCGTACCGGGATCTTTTTTCCTGACGGCATCTCATCCGCTGACTTCGCGTCATCGGATGAGTGTTATAGCCCCTGAGATCCACAACAATAACCTGGGAGCGCGAACCAAGTGAGCTCCTGGCAAAGTTTCGGGATCGGAGGTGGAACAGAGGATTGGAGAAATAGTTGATAAGGGAAATTTGGACATTTAGCGTGTGCAGGTAGCGGGTCGGCGGCGACGCTCTGCGTTGTGGCAACTCTGCCAGCAGCTCTCTGCGTTGTAACAACTCTGCCAGCAGCTCTCTGCGTTAACAGTCTTGCAGGTTGCCTGACCCAGGAGAGGGAAATCTTATCATCGGAGTAAGCGAACTGAACCGATTAAAGTGATGTCGATCAAATAACACATTGACATATGTGCAATATATGTGTAAACTAACTTTTCCTTAACGGAGAAGTTTATGGACAAGGAAAAATATCCACCAATCAACGTACTCAACGTCGTGCGCGGGTTTTCGAACCCCAAGCTCAAATACCACATCACTCCTTATCGGTTTGAAACGCCAAAGGGGGAACAGTTTCACATCCGGCAAATTCGCCAGATGCACAAGGAGCGCGTTGGTAAGGGGTACCACTACCACTACGTGGTAAAAACCGAAACCCAGCGCTTTTTTCACCTGGTTTTCGACACCACAACACTCTCCTGGCGAATGGTTCAGGAAGTTGATGAGATGCTTTTTTTCAACGAGTAAACAGCGGTAATGTGGGATATTTTGCGAGATTGATCTGCACCATCAAGACATGGTATTTTAAACTCTCATTGCTTTTCATCATGAAAAGCTAAAAAAAGACTTTCCATGCTGATTTCAACTTATCTATCCTGTAGTCATCGGATGAGTTTTTCGAAAAATCGAGTCTTATCGATTCAATATACCATTCATGGATGACTCATTCGATGACTCGCTAACGGCATTTCACCATTGACATAACACTAATGCAAAAGGGTTTAGAAAGCAACATCAATAGCCGGAAAAGGATAACGTTACGCTTTTCGGGCGAGCGCATATATACCGTTTCCTTTCTCATTACGGGTATAAAGATCTGAAACATTCATCAGCAGGCAAAACGGCATTACCACCGGGTAATAAACAAGCAGTGGGACTGCGGCTAAAAGCCCAAGCTTATTGAACGCCAGCATGGGCCACTTTACTGACAGTACCCACGCTTTATGGCCCCAGAACCCGTAGGTATAATGCACTTCCTCCGGCTTCAGACCTGCCTTTTTCAATTTATCAGAAATATCTTCTTTTGAGTAGCCGGGGCGTGCATGTTCACCAACAAACGAATCGTCTTCATCCCCGTCTTCTTCAGAGTAATGCGATGGGGAATGCATCAGGAAATACCCTCCCTCTTTAAGGTGTTTGCTGATGTTTGTCATAACCTGAACATCCTCTTCAATATGCTCCAGAACATCAATACAGATCGCCATATCAAAGGTTCTGTCTGTCTCAAACTGAAGAAGGTCGGCGTAGTAAAACCGAATGTGGCCTTTTTCAACTTCATCCCTAAAATAGGTTTCATTTTCGCGCAGGTAATCTTTTTTTACGTCAACCGAATCTATTGTCACATGATTAAACTCACTGAGCAGAAACCTATCATACTGGCCAAATCCACAACCCGCATCAAGCATATTCCAGTTGCCTTCTCGATCGAGTGGTGTTGCGGTTTTTTTGATCACCCGCCGGATATGCCAGCTGCGCAAGAAAAACAGGTCCAGTAAAAAATAGAAAAGCCTCCTGAGAAACCGGGAGTTCTTGATAATCGCTGAAAATTTATCTTTTACAGGATCGTACTCAATTTTGCTCATAGCCCTGTTATTTTCTCAATTCCCGGCATAAATTTATGCACCCGGTTTTTGTTGACCATTTCTCCCAGGAAACCGATTGAAAAAAACTGAACACCAATTACTACCAGGAGTATTCCTAGAAAAAGCAGCGGACGATCGCCAATGGGCTGGTTCCAGAAAATTTTCAACACGGCAATATATAAGTTAATGAGCATGCCCACTACCGTAAGTAACACGCCAATAGTGCCAAAAAAGTGCATGGGGCGCTGCATATACCGGTTGACAAACAGCAGCGTTACCAGGTCAAGAAACCCATTCATAAAGCGAGACAGTCCGAACTTGGTTGTGCCGTATTTCCGGGGGTGATGCTTCACCTCCTGTTCTTCGATGTTTCCAAACCCCTGCCATTTAGCCAGCAGCGGAACATATCGGTGCAGTTCTCCATAGAGATGGATGTGCCGGGTTACCTCGCGGCGGTATGCTTTAAGCCCACAGTTAAAATCATGAAGTTTAATGCCGGTAGTCCAGCGGGTTACGGCGTTAAAAAATCGAGAGGGAATAGTTTTTGAAACTGGATCGTGGCGTACCTTCTTCCAGCCACTCACAAGATCTGCTCCATCTTTCAATTTTTGAATCATGGCGGGTATTTCAAACGGATCATCCTGAAGATCGGCATCCATCGTCACGATATACTCACCGGAGGCTTCCATAAACCCGGCCTGCAGCGCTGAACTTTTGCCGTAATTGCGCCGCAGTTTAATCCCTCTCACACAGTTATCACCGCTCCCGAGTGCTTCAATCTCATTCCAGGAGCCATCGTCGGACCCATCATCTACAAACAAAATTTCGTAGGAATACTCATTAAGCGCCTCCCTGATACGGTCTGAAAGTTCTCGCAGGGAATCCTCTTCGTTCAGAAGGGGTACAACGATACTGATGTCCGGATTCTCGTGTAATCTTTTATTCGTTTTATCTGTATTTTGTTCAGCCAATGCCTTGCATATTCTTTAGAATCTTTTCATTCTGTTGTCTTGGGATGATCAAAAGAAAATAACAGATTTCAGTGCTATGAAGAAACTCTATTACTCGATTGGCGAAGTTAGCGAAATTACAGCGATTGAACCTCATGTTCTTCGATACTGGGAAACAATCTTTGATGATCTTACTCCCAGGAAAAATAAAGCCGGAAACCGCACCTATCGCGAGGAAGACCTTACCTTTATTCTGCGGCTGAAAGAACTTATTCAAACTAAAAAATACAGCACAGCTGGTGCAAAGAAAATTGTGGAAGACGGTGAACCCGAATCAGGTGCACCGGGTGATGAGCAACTTTCAGTCCATCTGAAAAAAGATCTCAGGGAAGTAAATCTGTTCCTGAATAAGCTGCTTGAGAAATTGTAACCCTGCGATCTATTTGATTGACGCGCGAACATCCTCTCCGTCAAACACGTGCCTTTTGGGAAAATCCCACTATTAACATAAACAAAAACTCTGCACAGATCAGTATTGAAACGCTCACGAGGTGGAGCAGCTGAAGCGTGCCCGGAATATTAAAGTGCTCCATCCCTACTCCCAGAAAAATCTGCAGAATAATAAGCCCAAAGATCCCATAGCCAAGATTCATAAGGCGTGAGGGTACGTTTCGTTTGTAATTTATATAAAGCAACCCTGCCGACAAGATCACTACAAGCCACGAAAAACTTCTGTGAACAACATACAGCAGATCGGATGTGTCTATCCAATTTTCACGTGGTAGTTTGAGTACATTTTTCGCAACGTCAACCGACTCCCGAACCTGGGTGCCAAGCACCAGCTGTACCAGTGTCACGAATAATATCGCTCCGGAAACCACCATCAGAATTTTTTTTGTTCGCGGTTTCAGAAGTGTTGAAAGCCGTTCGTTCATTGCTTTGAATGATGCAAACAGCAGCGTATTTACGATAATCATCGCAACTACCATATGGATCGTGATCATGCCTGCACTTAATCCCGATTTCACAACCTGACCACCGAGCCACCCCTGGAAAAGAACCAGAACAAAGGCTATACCCGAAGAAATGGTAACAGCAGGATCAGTCTTTCTGTACCTGAACGAAAACAGAAATGTAAGTGTAATCAGGAACCCGATTAAGACGCCGACCAGACGATTTATATACTCAAGCCACGTGTGTACAGGATTAAAGAGTGATGCATCATATTGAGCAGGAAGCTCAGCTGCAGTTGTCGGGGGAATCCACATACCAAAGCATTGCGGCCAATCGGGGCAGCCAAGACCAGCTCCGGCAGCACGAACAAGTCCACCGATTAAGATCAAAACGAGTGTAGCAATAACAGTTGTTATTGCCGTTTTTTGATAGAGATTAAGTTTCATTCAGTATTCACAAATAATGTAGATTTTGAATTCTTTTCTGCAAAAAGCCTATAATACGCTCTATATTTGAAGCAGATATTAAGGTAACATGTAACCTCAAAAAATTTTAAATTCCTGACTGTCATTTACAGCATTTTTATGGAAACATCAGGTTCACAATCTAGTCCTATTAAGATCGCTGCCGGCACGCTGAAGGATTACTACGAGCTTACAAAGCCCGGAATTACCCTTAGTGTTGTTGCCAGTATGCTTATTGGTTTTATCATGGGAGCAGCCAGTTCGCTCAACTACGTTCTGATGGCACATGCGATGCTTGGGACCTATCTCATTGCGGCAGGCACATCTGCACACAATATGTTTATCGAACGCGGACTCGACGGACTCATGCATCGCACCAGCAGCCGTCCGCTTCCCGATTCAAGAATCAGTGCCCAAAACGGATTTATTTTTTCCACCGTTCTGATCTTTGCCGGTTTGGCTTATCTTCTTGCGATGGTTAACGTAGTGGCTGGGGTTGTCTCCCTTGCTACGACAATCATTTATCTTTTTGCTTATACACCGCTAAAACGAATTTCAGCTCTTAACGTTTTTGTGGGAGCTGTTCCGGGTGCACTTCCCGTCGTTGGTGGCTGGGCTGCATCATCCGGCACTATATTTGAACATGGGATGTGGATTCTTTTCGGAATTGTGTTTTGCTGGCAAGTTCCCCACGTTATAGCAATCGCCTGGGTTTGCAGGAAAGATTATGAGCACGCCGGATTTAAAATGCTTCCAAAAAATGACCCAATGGGTGTAAAAGCTGCAGTTTGGGTGCTTCTTCCGATGCTTATTCTTTTCCCAACTATATATAAGCTGTATGTGATGGATCTTGTAAGCTGGATTTATCTGTCCGGTTCACTTCTGACGACAGCGACATTCCTCTATTACGGTATAAAATTCGCTATCTACCGCTCCGTATCGACTGCTAAAGGCGTGATGTTTTCATCTTTCGCCTACCTGCCTTTAATCTGGATTTTTATCTTCCTGGATTGGATAATCCTTAACATTTAAGTCAGATCAGCGGCGGATATTTAGCAATATTTGCTTCACTCATCATGCCGTAAATAGTTTCAAAAATATCCTCCGCGTTTGGCTTGGTGAAGTAGTCACCGTCACTTGCATAGGCCGTTCTGTGCGCTTTTGCAGAGAGGCATTTTGCTTCGGAATCTAGATGATAGTATCCCTTTTGTTTCCCGATGACCTGCTGCATCATATATGCGGTAGCGCCTCCGGGAACGTCTTCATCAACAAAAAGAATGCGGTTTGTTTTCTTTAGCGATTCCAGGATCATCTTATTCCGGTCGAATGGGAGGAGCGTTCTCACATCAATCAGCTCTACAGAAATTCCTGCCTCTTCGAGATCTGGCAAAACAGTTCCTACCAGGTTCAGCGTAGAACCGTATGAAACAACGGTGATATCACTGCCTTCATGCCTTACCTTTGGGATACCAAGAGGCACTGTAAACTCACCAAGATTGTCGGGAAGTTTCTCCTTCAGCCGGTACGCATTCAGAGGTTCAATGATAAGCGCAGGGTCGTCGCCTTTTAAAAGCGTATTGTAGAACCCGGCCGCATCCGTCAAATTGCTTGGCACGCAGACGTGTACCCCTCTGAGCCCGTTCAGGATTACTCCCATTGGAGAACCCGCGTGCCAGATTCCTTCGAGGCGGTGACCTCTTGTGCGTACGATAACCGGGGCTGCCTGTCCGCCTTTCGTCCGGTATCTTAAAGTTGCCAGGTCATCACTCAATCCCTGGAAACAGTAGAGCAGGTAATCGAGATATTGAATTTCTGCTATAGGTCTCAGTCCCCGGAGAGCGAGCCCTATACCCTGTCCCAAAATTGTGGCCTCGCGAATACCTGTATCCGATACACGCATTTCACCATATTTTTCCTGCATACCTTCAAGGCCAAGGTTCACATCACCCAGCTGACCGGCATCTTCTCCAAAGACCATCACTTCTGGATATTGCTCAAACAGCACATCAAAATTATTTCTCAAAACTACCCTGCCATCTACTTTTTTTGCCTCGTCAGAATATTCAGGCTTTACTTCTTTTATAAGCAGTGGCGACCGGTCGGTTTCGCTGGTCAGATGTGAATCATACAGCTCCCTGTTCTTTTCAACAAGATCTTTCAGCCATACTCTGAATTCCTGAATAGCTTCCGAGTCTTTTCCTCTCAGGTCTTTAAGAGCCTTTCTTGCCAGGGAAATAATATCTCTGCGGTAAGGTCGTGTTTTACGCCGGAGTTCATCTTTATACTTACTGAGTGAGGAAATCTCAGAGTGCGTTTCAATCAGAGTCGAAAGCTTTTCATTAAGCTCGTCTCTTTGTTTCAAAATGGGGTCCTGGAATAGCTTCCATGCCTTCTTTTGTTTCGCTTTTACTTCCTCCTGTACCTCTTTTTCAATCTTATCAAGCTCTTCTTCAGTGGCAATATCTTCTGATAAAATCCACTCCCTGAACTTTCGGTTGCAGCAATGTTTCTCTTCCCACTCAAGGCGGTCCTCTTCTTTGTATCTTTCGTGAGATCCTGATGTGGAATGTCCCTGCGGCTGCGTTACCTCCTGCACATGAACGAGAACCGGCACATGTTCTTCGCGCGCAATTCGTTCTGCCTCATCATAAGCTTCGGCAAGCCCGGTATAGTCCCATGCTTTTGCTGTCAGGATTTCAATCCCCGGCTGCCTTTTAGTCCGCTTAAATCCTCTGAGTGCTTTAGATATACTCTCTTTTACGGTTTGATACTTCTTCGATACAGATATACCATATCCATCATCCCAGACAGACATGATCAGCGGAACCTGTAGCACGCCAGCCGCATTCATCGTCTCCCAGAAGTGTCCTTCTGATGTACTTGCGTCGCCAATCGTACCCCAGGCAACTTCATTCCCGTTATCTGTAAAATTGGTACGTTTTCCAAGCTCCTCGCTTTGCCGGTATACTTTTGAAGCTTGTGCCAGGCCGAGTAGTTTGGGCATCTGACCTGCCGTGGGAGACAAATCTGCTGCCGTATTTTTCATTTCGGTCTGAGGTTTCCAGCTTCCATCGTCATTCAAAAGCCGCGTGGCAAAATGAGAATTCATCTGCCGGCCTGCTGAATTCGGATCCTGTTCAACGTCGGGGTTGGCATATAACTGGGCGAAAAATTCTTCAACTTTAAGACCGTCGATTGCCATCATAAACGTTTGATCACGGTAATAGCCGGCCCGGAAATCTCCATTTTTAAAAAACTTTGCCATCACGATCTGAGGGAGCTCCTTACCGTCCCCGAATATTCCGAACTTAGCTTTTCCAGTAAGGACCTCTTTCCGGCCTAGGTACGACATATGACGGCTCTTCCAGGCAAGCCTGTAGTCGTCGAGGATTTCCTGTGCTTTTTTCTTCGAGAATTTGGTCTTACGCTTTTCTTTTGTTGTACTCATAATTCTTTAAGCATTCATTACCACACATGTCTTTCAGCTGTCCAAAATAGCGGACGAATAATAAGGCCTTCCGGCAGATTAACCAAAGAGCAATTGTTAAAAAAACCGCTTTTCTATTCCGTGAAGCCGCCTTTTGTCATTGTCAGCGGTTCTAAGGCTTTTTTCAGCTCATCATCTGACAGATCTGTCATCTCTCTTGCCACATCCATCACGGCACGCTCTTCAGCAAATGCTTTTTTAGCGATTTTGGCCGCCTTATCATAGCCGATTAATGGATTAAGGGCTGTTACAAGTATTGGGTTTTTGCCGACCATTTTCTTAATGCGCTCTTCCTTTACTTTAAAGCCTTTTACTGACCGTTCAGCAAAATTTCTGGCAGCATTTCCAAGTATTTTAATCGATTCGAGCAAATTATGAGATACGAGTGGCAACATCACATTGAGCTCAAAATTACCTGACTGGCCTCCCACCGTAATTGCAGCATCATTTCCGATCACTTGTGCGGCAACCATCGTCAGAGACTCTTCCATCACGGGGTTAACCTTTCCTGGCATAATTGATGATCCCGGTTGCCGGGCCTCAAGCTCAATCTCTCCGATACCACTATTCGGACCTGAGTTCATCCACCGAAAATCGTTGCCGATTTTCATCATACTCACAGCAATTGTCTTCAGCTGGCCGCTCAGCTCTACAGGTGCATCTACTGAAGCCTGGGCTTCAAAATGATTTTCAGCCTCCACGAAATCAATTCCTGCCGAACTCGAAATCTCAGCAGCGAATTTTTTACCAAAATCAGGATGAGTGTTGATACCTGTTCCAACAGCTGTTCCGCCCTGGGGAAGTTCCTGGATTCTGTTCAGTGCGGAGTTGAGTCTCTCTATGCCAAGTTCAACCTGACGGGCATATCCGCTTAATTCTTGCTGCATGGTTACAGGCATTGCATCCATAAGATGGGTGCGTCCTGTCTTTACAACATGTTTCAGTTCATCACCCTTGTCAACAAGAGTTTGGTGCAGAAAACTGAGCGACGGAATTAGACTCTCTTTTACACTCACTGCGGCTGCTACACGGATTGACGTCGGTATAACATCATTGGAACTCTGACCAAAATTCACATGATCATTTGGATGGATAGGGCCATTATCCCCTGAATAGTGTTCATTTGCACGACGGGCGATAATTTCGTTGGCGTTCATATTTGTGGATGTGCCTGAACCGGTTTGAAAAATATCCACCACAAAATCATCGTCAAACTTTCCGTCAGCAACTTCACCTGCAGCTTTTTGAATAGCCTCAGAGATCTCCTGGTCAAGCAGACCCAGATCGGTGTTAACTTTAGCTGCAGTTTTCTTTACAAGACCGAGTGCGGCGATGAATTCCCGGCTGAAACGAATTCCACTAACAGGAAAGTTGTCGAATGCCCGCTGTGTCTGAGCTCCGTAATATGCATTTTTTGGTACCTTTACCTCGCCCATTGAATCTTTTTCTACTCGAAAGTCACTCATCATCTCAAATACTTAATTCAGGTTTTTCTTAAATCTGAATATACGGTATTTGAGGCTCAATCAGAAAAATGAGCAGACCGATTCAGAGAGACTTGCTGTACATTCGATAGGTTTTGTCGTGTTCACCGCCAATTTTTTCGGCGACACGGTTCATCTGCACATTGTTTTCAAGAATCCAGCCGATTTCGGATGCGTATTTGTTGAATTCCAGTCCATTCTCGATAGATTCCCTGTGCAAGAGAGCATCAATTCCCTTCCCTTGATATTCAGGCTTTACGCCCATTAATGCTGTTCTGATTTTCGTGATATTTCTTCGGTTCCACAAGATCTTCAGAAATCCGAATGGAAATAGCTTGCCGTTCATATCCTTTAGAATCTGGTTATAATCAGGAAGTGCCACAGAAAATGCCACCGGTTCGCCATCCACCTCCGCAATGTGCGCATATTTGTCATCCACAACAGATTTCAGATCTTTAGCCAGGTACATAAATTCGGCTTCTGAGAGGGGAATAAACCCCCAGTTATCTTTCCAGGCTGCATTAAAAATTTCCTGAATGATCTTTATCTCATCTTCGATTTTATTCAGGCGAATTTTCCTGATCTCGATACCCGGAATTCTGCGTTTCACAATATCAACCGCTCTGTTCATCCGTTCGCGGTCTACGTTATCCTGATTCACTTCGTATGTAAAGAGGTCCATTGATTTTTCGAGACCAACGGATTTCAGTAGAGAATCGTAATATTCTTTGTGATACGGCATTAAAATAGAGGGATACTTCTGGAAGCCTTTCACCAAAACACCAATTTCATCCATCATACCCGGATTTGTTGGCCCCATCATCTCTTCCATTCCCCTCGACCGAAGCCACTCTTCGGTCATCCGAAACATAAGCTCAGCTGTCTTTTTCCTGTCAATACATTCAAAAAACCCAAAGAAGCCTGTTTTCGTGTTGTGATAGTCGTTATAACGATGATCAATAATGGCAGCTATTCGACCTACCAGTTCGTCATTGTTATAAACTAAAAACAGCTCAATCTCTGCATTTTCGTAAAACGGATTATTTTCGGTATCGATAAGCTTTTTCTGCTCCATTCGGAGCGGGGGTACCCAGTACTGTTCGTCTTTGTAGTGATGATATGGAAACTCCAGGAACTCTTTTCTTCCCTCTTTAGAATCAACAACAGAAATGGCGTCTGTGTTTGTCTGGTTGCTCACAATACTTATGACTCGCCAATTAGTGAATGACCATTCTTATCAATAATACCCCGCCTGAGTCCAACTTTACGGAATGCATCGAGTATTTTATCAAGCTGTTCGTCGGTATGGGTTGCCATGTAGCTTGTGCGGAGCAGCGCCTGATTTTTGGGAACTGCGGGCGGTACAACAGCATTTGAATAAACTCCTTCCTCAAACAGCTCTTTCCAGAATTCAAAGCAATCAAACATGTCGCCAATAACTACAGGTATGATGGGTGTCTGGCTGGACCAGACGTTGAACCCAAGGTTTCTGAGTTCTTCGCGCATATAGTTTGAAATCTTCTCGAGACGATCAAGCCTCCATGGCTCTTCCTGAAGTATTTCAAGAGACTTTAATACAGTAGCTACATTGGCGGGTGGCATACTTGCACTAAAAATATGTGCCGGGGAGTGATGCCTTATGTATTCTATTACTTCACGATCACCGACCAGGAAGCCGCCAAGCGACGCAAAGGATTTTGAAAATGTACCGCTGATAAGATCAACTTCATCAACAAGATTAAATACAGACGCTGATCCGCGCCCGCCTTCCCCAATCACACCAATTGCATGAGCGTCGTCAACATATAAACCAGCGCCATATTCACGTGCTATATCAACAAGTTCGGGAATGTTAGCAATCACGCCTGACATAGAAAAGACGCCGTCTGTAACAATAATTTTGCCGGCATCAGGATCGGATTTGGCCATCATGCTACGCAAATGATCCATATCATCATGACGAAAACGCACTGTTTTTGCATTCGAAACCTGTGTGCCAACTACGATACATGCATGATTATCACGGTCTGAGAATATGATATCGTTCCGTCCCGCAATAGTTTGAATAGAACCTTCATTGGTTTGGTAGCCGGTACTAAAGAGCACGCATGAATCTTTGCCCATAAAATTTGCCAGCTTCTCTTCCAGCTCCAGGTGCAAATCAAGTGTTCCGTTCAGGTAGCGGGATCCCGTACAGCCGGTTCCATAAACAGAGAGTACATCCTGCGCAGCTTTTATTGTACGCGGGTCATTGGTGAGCCCAAGATAATTATTAGACCCGGCCATGATAACCTCACGCCCATCGATTTGAACGGTTGAACCATCCGTCGCCTGGAGCGGTTTAAAATAGGGATATAACCCCATTTTTTTGATCTCATCAGCCTTGGTAAAATCGTGGGCTTTATTAAATATCTTTTGGTGCTGTTGTGTATCGGCTTCAGGTTGGCCCATTACAAAACTTTAGTTTAAACTTTGGGAAACAACAAATATACCGAGTATTACGGTTCCATCAAATTAACAAAACCATAATACAGGCAGTGCTGCTTATTCCTTATAATTAAAAAATCTATTTTTTGACAAATTCCAAAATCCGCATGCTGTCGAATCTGCAGCTTTTTCAGAGTTGTCTACGTCTCAACTGAATGAGCTAACAATTCATTCAGAAACTGATGCCCGTTTCACTGGTTTATTTTGAAATGACTAATCCGGCATGACGGATATCGGCGCTAATCAAGTACACTAAACGAACAACTGATGAATCTGTTACATTAAATATTATGATTTATTGATCAGTTGTTCTTAAGTACATCTCTGAAATGGTTCAGTAACTCAGTGTTGATCTTCTCCCAGGTATAGTTCTGAGCTTTTTTCACTGACATTTCTCCCATTTTCTTTCTCAGTTCGTCACTAATTACAAGTTCTTCCGCTCTTTTCAAAAACCGATCGTTTCTGCCAACCGGGATAAGAAATCCGTTTACATCGTGATCTACTAGAGATTTGCTCCCCTGGGCATCAGCAACCAGGCAAGGCAGGCCG
>Ga0102929_1001180_pt1 | contig 15637 bp, 15 predicted proteins | sample SalPonR1_B_D2_MG_FD_78510 | JGI IMG/M metagenome (GOLD analysis project Ga0102929, IMG submission 78510) | Salt pond soil microbial communities from South San Francisco under conditions of wetland restoration - Salt Pond MetaG R1_B_D2_MG | ecosystem: Environmental > Aquatic > Marine > Intertidal... | reverse complement strand
TGGCGGGCGGCGCGCGGCAGATCGAATGCACGATCAACGGCCTGGGCGAGCGCGCGGGCAACACCGCGCTGGAAGAGGTGGTGATGGCGCTGCGCGTGCGCGGCGACATCATGCCCTTTGATACCGGCATCGACACCCGCAAGATCATGCACATCTCGCGCCGTGTCGCCGCCGTATCGGGCTTTCCGGTGCAGCCCAACAAGGCCATCGTCGGCAAGAACGCCTTTGCCCACGAGTCGGGCATCCATCAGGACGGGATGCTCAAGAACGCCGAGACCTTCGAGATCATGCGCCCCGAGGATGTGGGCCTTGCCGCGACCAACATCGTCATGGGCAAGCATTCGGGCCGCGCGGCGCTGCGCGCCAAGCTGCACGACCTGGGCTACGACCTCGCCGACAACCAGCTCGGCGACATCTTTGCACGGTTCAAGGACCTCGCCGACCGCAAGAAGGAAGTCTATGACGAGGACCTGATCGCGCTCGTCAATGCCGGGCTCGACGACGAGAGCGACCGCCTCCAACTCAGGCATCTGCAGGTCATCTGCGGCACCGACGGCCCGCAAAAGGCCAGCATGACCATGGTGATCGACGGCCGCGAGGTCTCGACCGAGGCCACCGGCGACGGCCCCGTGGACGCCACGTTCAACGCGGTCAAGGCATTGTTCCCGCACGAGGCGCGGCTGCAACTCTATCAGGTGGCAGCCGTGACCGAGGGCACCGACGCGCAGGCCACCGTGAGCGTGCGCATGGAAGAAGAGGGCCGTATCGTCACCGGGCAGTCGGCGGACACCGACACCGTCGTGGCCAGCGCCCGCGCCTATATCCACGCGCTCAACCGTCTGCTCGTCCGGCGCGAGAAAACCGGCGGCGACACGCCCGAGGTGAGCTACAAGGACGTGTCCTGACCGCTCACGCCGCCGATCGGCCCATCCTGCGTGCCCGCGCGATCCAGCGGGCGCGCCTTGCCTCATCCGCCGTCTTGACCGTGCCGAACTGCACGATCTTCCGGGTCTTGATCCCGCAGAACCCCAGCACCTGGTTGCGCAGCACGCGCCGCCCCGGCTTGCGATACAGCAAGGTATCGAGCCAGGGCGGCGTGTCCGAGGTGATCATCACGTCCGCCGTGCGCCCCGTCAGCAGCTTGTCCCAGCCGATGCCGCGCTTGTGATACCTGAATCCGAATCCCGAGGTCAGCGCGCGGTCGAGCACCGCCTTGGCCCGCGCGGGCATCGCGCCCCACCAGTAGGGATGCACGATCAGCAGGTGATCGGCCCAGGCGATGGTCTCCTGCCACTCCAGCAGGTCCGGTTCCAGCGCGGGGGCCGGGCTGCCATAGCCCTCGAAATACGGGTCGAAGCGCATGTCATGCAGGTTCATGCGCCGGACGGTTGCCCCCGCCTCTCCGGCCCCCGCCTGGTAGGCATCGGCAAGGCCGGACGAGAGCGACGCGGCGGCGGGATGGGCCACCCATATGAATATCTTGCGGGTCACGACGATGTCTCCGTGGTTTTTCCATTGACTTTACACTGTGTCTATTTACACGCTGTCAATTAGGAGGGGATTTACTCTATGTCAAGTGAAAATCCGACAACCCGAACCCGCATTCTCGAGGCAACCTGCACGCTGCTCGGGTCAAGCCCGGGCACCGCCGCACGCATGTCCGACATCGCCAGGCGGGCCGGCGTCAGCCGTCAGGCGCTCTACCTGCATTTCCCGAACCGGACCGAGCTTTTCATCGCCGCGACCAGGCATCAGGACGAGACGTTCGGCCTCAACGCGGCGCTCGAGGCGGGGATATGCGCAGGCCCCGGACAGGCGCGGCTGACGGCGCTGATCCGGGCCTGGGGCGATTACATCCCGCATATCTTCGGCATGGCCAAGACGCTGATGGTGCTCAAGGAAACCGACGAAGAGGCCGCCCGCGCCTGGAACGGGCGGATGGCCGATTTCCGCGGCGCCTGCGCGGCGGTGGTGGCGGCGCTGGCGCAGGACGGCGACCTGATCATGGAAGAGGACGCCGCGACAGACCTTCTGTGGACGCTCCTGTCTATGACGACATGGGAGCATCTCACGCGGCACTGCGGCTGGAGCCAGACGCGCTACCTGACGGAAATCACCCGCCTTGCGCGGCTGGCGCTCACCAGGGGTTAACCGGCCTTGTCCTGCCGTGCGCGCACCGGGACGGGGGCGACGCCGCCGGTGCCGGGCGCGCGCGTCGCCGCGCGCACGATCTCGGCCGCCGCCGAGGCGAGACGCGGCACCACCGGCTCCTCGGGCAACTCGCCCGCCGCCGGCGGATGGCGCCACCACGCCTCGGCGGGTTCGACCTCCCAGACGAGACGCAGCGCATCCGCGAGCGAGAACCGCCCATTATGCAGCGCTCGCCCGATCACCACGCCCGAGACGGTCTCGAGGTATTTCAGCGTCGAGAGATCGTCGAGCGTCTTGACCACACCGCTGGCGATGACCGGCGTCGTGAGGTGCCGCGCCATCCCGGTCACCAGCGCAAAGCTCGCGTCGGGCAGGTCGATGTCATAATCGATATCGGTGACGATGATACCGCCGAGATCGAGCCGGTCGAAGCGCTGCGCGAAGTCAAGCGGTGTCATGTCGGTGGGGCGGGTCCAGCCGTTCACCATCACCCGGCCCTGCCACACGTCCACGGCCAGAAGGATCCGGAAAGGATAGCGCTCGCAGGCCTTGCGCACCATGCCGGGGCCGAGGCTGGCGGCCGAGCCGATCACCACGCAATCGGCCCCGTGATCCATCCACCACGCCACCTGGTCGAGCTTGCGGATGCCGCCCCCCACCTGAACCGGCACCGGCACGGCGTTGATCAGCGAGACGATCAGGTCGCTGTTGAACACGCCCCGCCCGCGCCCGCGCACCGCGTCGAGATCGACCACGTTGAGCCACTCCGCCCCCTGCTCGACAAACTCCAGCGCCTTGGCGATGGGATCGTGCGCATAGACCTCGGGCCGCGTCATCTGGCCCTTGCGCAGGGTCACGCAGCGCCCCGCCTGAATGCCGATATCGGGATAGATGATCATGGACGGCCCTCCCCTTGTCCTGTCGGATCACGCGGCGCGACAGCACCGTGCAGGGATCGACGCTAGCGACCGGAGCGCATCGGCGCATTTACCTATGATGTATCGGCACGAAAACATTTCGCTTGTCACGGGCATGTGAAAGCGCCTTGATAAGGTGATGAAAAGCATGACCGATTGCAGCAGGTGTCCCTTGCGCAAGCGCGAGGTCTTCCGCGGTCTCGGCCCGCGCGAGCTCGATTTCGTCGCCTCCATGAAGAGCGGCGAGATGCGGGTGGAGCCGCGCACCCGCGTGCTCGACGAGGGGGTGAACAGCCCGCATGTCTTTACCGTGCTGTCGGGCTGGGGCCTGCGCGAAAAGAGCCTCGCCGACGGGCGCCGGCAGATCCTCAACTTCGTGCTGCCGGGCGATCTCGTGGGGCTGCAGGCGGCGATGTTCGACGCGATGGATCACTCGGTCGAGGCGCTCACCGGGATGACGCTCTGCGTGTTCCCGCGCAGCGAAATCGAGCGGCTGTTCCACGATCAGCCCAGCCTCGGCTTCACCGTGGTCTGGCACGCGGCGCGCAACGAGCGGCTGCTCGACGCCACGCTGATGAGCGTCGGGCGCTGTTCGGCGCGCGAGCGGATCGCGCGTGCCCTCCTGACGATTTACGGCAAGGCGCGCCGGATCGGGCTGTCGGAGGCCGACGGCACGCTCAGCGCGCCGATCACGCAACAGCACCTTGCCGATGCGCTCGGGCTGTCGCTGGTGCACACCAACCGCACGCTCAAGGGCATGGTGGGCGACGGGCTCCTGCGGTGGCGCGCCGGTCGCCTTCAGCTCCTCGACGCGGCGCGCCTGCGCGACATCGCCCAGATGGACGAGACCGCGCCCGCCGCCCTGCCCCTCATCTGAGCGGCAAACTCACTCCGCCCATTCCCAGGGCCGCACGAACTGGCCCAGAACATGGCCGATGGCCTCTTCGTCGGCCTCGCCGGTCCGCTCCAGACGCGCCACGAGGCCGCGCTTCCTGTCGTCGATCACCTCGGTGACCCGCGCGGCCATCCCGGCCTCTTCCAGTGCCGCGTTGTAGATGCGGGTGATCGCCAGCTTGCGCAGATCGGGCTTGAACACCTTGCCGACGGCCGTCTTGGGCAACTCGTCCAGCACCTCGACATATTTGGGGATCGCCGCCCGTTCGTGGACATGGACCTTGCAATACTCGCGCAACTCCTCGCCCGTGGCGGTGCCGCCCTCGACCAGTTCGACATAGGCGCAGGGCATCTCGCCCGAATGGGCGTCGGGTTGCCCGATCGCCCCCGAGATCGCCACATCCTGATGCGCCATCAGCACCTCCTCGATCTCGGCAGGGTCGATGTTGTGACCGCCGCGGATGATGAGGTCCTTGGCGCGGCCGGTGATCCAGAGATAGCCGTCGGCGTCGATCCGCCCCAGGTCTCCGGTGCGCAGATAGCTGCCGTGATGGTAGAGCCGTGCGTTCTTTTCGGCCTCGGTATAGGTGTTCCCGACGTAAACGCCCGGGTTCGAGATGCATATCTCGCCCACCTCGTCCACCTCGCAGTCGACCGGGCCATCCGAGGTTTCGTTGATGATCCGGACATCCGTGTAGGGAAAGGGCACCCCGACCGAGCCCACCTTCTTCGTGCCATCGGGCGGGTTGGACGAGACCAGGCAGGTCGCCTCGGTCAGACCGTAGGCCTCGATGATCGCCATCCCCGTCGCTTTCTCGAACCGGTTGAACAGCTCCAGCGGCATCGGGGCCGACCCGGAAATCGCGTTCCTCACGGTGGAAATATCGGCATCCACCTTGCGTTGCATGAGCACGGCGGCAGCGGTCGGCACGGTGACGACAAAGGTGGTCCTGTAGCGCTCGCACAGCTTCCAGAAATTGTCGAACACCCCCTCGCCGCGATACCCGGCCGGGGTGGGGAACACCACGTGCGCGCCTGACTTGATCATCGACATCAGAACGGCCTGGCATGCCATCACGTGAAACATGGGCAGCGGGCACATCACGCTGTCCGTTTCGCCGAACAACACCGCATCGCCCAGCCAGCCATTGTAGATCATGCCGGAATACTTGTGCTGCGCCACCTTGGGCATCCCGGTGGTGCCGCCGGTATGGAAATAGGCCGCCACCCGGTCGCCGGCGCTGTCGGCGAATGTCAGGCTGGGGGATTGCCTGGCCACTGCCTTGTGGAAATCCATCAGGTCGGCATGGTGGCCGGTCGGCGTCTTGGGGCGCACCAGCGGCACGATCCAGCTCTTGGGTGCCGTGAGGTAGCGGTTGAGGTCGATTTCCAGCACCGTGTGAACCTTCGGCGCGTGGCGCACGGCCTCGGCGGTCTTCTGCGCGATGTCGGTCTTGGGAAAGGACCTGAGCGTGACAACGACCCGGGCCCCCGTCTCGCGCAGGATCGCCGCGATCTGCTCGGGCTCGAGCAGCGGGTTGATCGGGTTGACGATCCCGGCGATCGCGCCGCCGATGGTGGCCACCGCCGTCTCGATGCTGTTGGGCAGCACCAGCGCGACCACGTCCTCCTCGCCGATCTTGAGGCTGCGGAACAGGTTGGCCGCGCGGCAGCACTGCTCGTGGAACTGCCGCCATGTCAGCGTCACCGCCTTGTCGGCGGGCCCGGACAGGAGCTGATAGCTCAGCGCCGGCCGGTCGGGAAAGGCCTGCGCCGTGGCACCCAGCATCTCGTGCAGGGTGGCGGGCGTGTCGCGCGCCTCCCACGGCATTTCCTTCTCGAACGCAAGCGCATCCTGACGCGAGCTGAACGTCATGGCGGTCTCCTCCCCGTTGCCCGCGCTCATCAGGGCGCGGTTCTCTCCCGTTCGCAAGAGAATGTGCATTAACAGGGCGCGGCGCAAGTTTTACGCGGCGTTGTCACGCGCCTGTCAGCCGCCGGTGCCCAGGCACGTCTCCAGCGCGGTCGCCATATCCCCGATCAGCGCAGGATAAAGCGCGGGCCCGGGCGCGTGGCGGCTGCCCAGCGGGTCGAGCACGCCGTGCCCGACCGTGTCGCCAAAGATTGCCGCGACGCGCTCGCCGCCGAACTGCGGCTCGCCAAACACGCAGGCGACCCCTGCCTCGCGCGCCGCGTCGCGCAGCGCAGCCATGCGCGCGGGCCCCGGATCGGCGGCATCGCCCAGCGCCAGCGCCCCGGTGGGCGCAAGGCCGAAGCGCGCCTCGAAATACTGGTAGGCATCATGATAGACGAGGTAGGGCACATCCCGCACGGGGGCGAGCCGGGCGGCGATCGCGGCCTCGAGCGCGGCCATCTCCTCGCGCGCCTCCGCGGCGTTGGCCGCGTAGCGCGCGGCGTTGTCGGGATCGTGCGCGGACAGCGCTTCGGCGATCACCTCGAGCCAGGCGCGCGCATTCGCCGGGTCGAGCCAGGCGTGCGGGTCCTCGCCATCATGCGAATGGCCATGATCGTCATGCCCGTGGTCGTGATCCTTGTGATCGCCATGGTCATCGTGGCCGTGGTCATCGTGGCCGTGGTCGTCGTGCCCGTGGTCATCGTGGCCGTGTTCGTCGTGGCCATGGCCGTCGTGGCCGTGGTCGTCCGCCTCCTTCGCCGCGAATGTCACCCCTTCGCGGAACGCCCGCACCGTCGAATCGCCGGCCCCAAGCAAACCGACGACATGCGCGTCACCTGCCAGCGTCTCCACCGGGTCCGCCAGCCACGGCGTCAGCCCCTCGCCCATCCAGAACACGACCTCTGCCCGGTCCAGCGCCGCCGCCTCCGAGGGGCGCATCGAATAGCCGTGCGGCGTGGCCCCGGGCGGCACGATCAGGGCGGGCTCCCCCACCCCGTCCATCACCCGCGCAACCAGCGAATGGACCGGGGCGATATCCGCGGTCACCTGCGGCGCGGCAAGACCGGGCGCGGCGCAGCCCAGCGCCAGCCCGAGCGAGACGAGAAACCGGGTCGGCATTGCGTCCTCCATGTTATTCTATTACATCTTCACGTGGGTTGATAAACGTTATTGTGTAACATATCAAGCCGCGATCGACCGCAGGAGGCCGCCATGCACCCGCTCGGGTTCGAACATCACGACCATCAGCGTTGCAGGCGCGCGGCGCTCGACACCGCCGAGGCGCATTGCACGCGCCACCGGCTCAATTTCACGCCGGTGCGCCGCCGCGTGCTCGAAATCCTGCTCGAAGGGCACCGCGCCATGGGCGCCTACGAGATTCTCGACACGCTGCGCGACGAAGGGCTCGGTGCGCAGCCGCCGGTCGCCTACCGGGCGCTCGATTTTCTGGTGACCAACGGCTTCGCCCACAAGATCGAGCGGCTCAACGCCTTCATCGCCTGCAGCCACCCCGATGCCAGCCACAGCCCGGCCTTCCTGATCTGCCGGTCATGCCATGCGGTGGCCGAGACCCGGGCCGAAACGGCGCGCGGGATGCTCGGGGCCGCCGCCGACGCCGCCGGGTTCGAGATCGAGCAGGCGGTGGTCGAGGCCGTGGGCCGCTGCCCGCGCTGCCGCGACGGGGCCGCGCCATGCCGCTGATCGCCGCGACCGGCCTCGCCGTCCGCATGGGCCGGCACGAGGTGCTGCACGACGTCTCGCTCAGCCTCGACAGGGGCGAGATCGTCACCATCGTCGGCCCCAACGGCTCGGGCAAGTCCACGCTCCTGCGCGCGCTCATCGGTGCCGTTCCCCTCAGCCGCGGCCATGTGCGCCGCGCGTCAGGGCTGCGCATCGGCTACGTGCCGCAGCGGCTCCATATCGACCCGACCCTGCCGATGACGGTGATGCGGTTTCTCGCCCTGCCCCGCCGCCGCAAGCATGGCGATCTGCGCGCGGCGCTCGACCGCGCGGGCCTGCCCGACCTGCGCCACCGGCAGATGGCCGATCTCTCGGGCGGGCAGTTCCAGCGCGTGCTGCTCGCACGCGCGCTGATGGACAGCCCCGACCTGCTGATTCTCGACGAGGCGACGCAGGGCCTCGATCAGCCCGGATCGGCCGCCTTCTACCGCCGGATCGAGGAGGTCCGGCAGGAGATGGGCTGCGCGGTGCTGATGGTCAGCCACGAATTGCACGTGGTGATGAGCGCGTCCGACCGGGTGATCTGCCTCAACGGCCATGTCTGCTGCGAGGGCCGCCCCGAGATCGTCGCGCAGGCCGAGGAATACCGCGCGCTCTTCGGCACCGGCACCCACGGCGCGCTGGCCCTCTACCGCCACGAGCACAGCCATTCGCACGATCACGACCACCCCCACAGCCACGAGGCCGCCGAATGATCCTCGACGATTTCCTTGTCCGCGCCGCCCTTGCGGGCCTCGGCGTGGCGCTGGCGGCCGCCCCCCTGGGCAGTTTCGTCGTCTGGCGGCGCATGGCCTATTTCGGCGACGCCACCGCCCATGCCGCCATTCTCGGCGTGGCGCTGGCGCTGGCCTTCGACGCCTCGATCTTCGCCGGCGCGCTGGTGATGTCGCTGATGATGGCGAGCACGGTCTCCACCCTGTCGGGGCGGGGCTTTGCGATGGACACGCTTCTGGGCGTGCTGGCGCATTCAGCGCTCGCCTTCGGGCTGGTGGGGGTGTCGTTCCTGTCCGGCGTGCGGCTCGACCTCATGGCCTATCTCTTCGGCGACATCCTCGCCGTCAGCCGCGGCGACCTCGCGGTGATCTGGGGCGGCGCGGCGCTTGTCGTGGCGCTGCTGGTCTGGCGCTGGCAGGCGCTGCTGACCGCCACGCTCAGCCCCGATCTCGCCTGGTCCGAGGGGATCGACCCGCAACGCGAACAGATGGTGCTGACGCTGGCGCTGGCGCTGGTGGTGGCGGTGGCGATCAAGGTGGTGGGCGTGCTGCTCATTGCGGCGATGCTGATCGTGCCCGCCGCCGCCGCGCGGCCCCTGTCGGCCACGCCCGAACGCATGGCCGTGATCGCCACGGCCCTCGCCGCCCTCGCCGCGCTCGGCGGGCTCGCCGCGTCGTTCCGGCTCGACACGCCCACCGGCCCCACCATCGTCTGCGTCGCGGCGCTCACGTTCGCGATATCCACTGTCGGCCACGCGCTCTTCGTTCGCCCCCCTGCATGAGACAGGGTCGCACCGGGCGCAACACCACGATATTGCCCCCGGACATGAAAAAGGCGCCGCCCCGTCAAGGCGGCACCTTCCCGAAACTCCTGACGCGGTCACACCCGGGCTTCAGAACCGGTAGGCAAGACCGGCCTTGATTTCGTGGGTCTCGGTCTCGACCTCGAACCTGTGCGGGGTCTGTTGTTGCACAGAGGTAAAGTTGAACGAGTCGTCCCCGAAATCGGAATAGCGGTAATCGAGCCGGCCGACCCAGTTGTCGCCGAATGCGTACTCGACACCGGCCCCGATGGTCCAGCCCCAGCGGCCCTCACTGTAGCCGAACGGGCTGCCGCCACCCTGAGACCGGCCATCCACGCTGATATCGGCATAGGCAAGACCGCCGGCGACGTAGAACAGGGTCCGGTCAGCGGCAATGCCGAGGCGGGCCCGCAGGGCGGCCGTGCTGTCGATCTCGCTCGAAACACTGCCGCGAAGAAAGCCGAAACTCGGCGAGGGAACGCCCGCGCCCGTCTCATCCGCATCGCTGAAGTTGAATTCCCCCTCGACACCGTAGACGAGGTTACCGGGCGTATGCCAGTTGTAGCCGCCGTATACACCGCCGACAAAGCCGGACGCGTCGATGTCCGAACTCGACATCGTATTGCCGTTGTTCAGGTTCCGCCCGGTCAGTTCGATATCACTGTCCAGGTAACCCGCCTGAAGGCCGGCATAGCCGCCCTGCCAGCTAAACGGTTCCGGAGCGACAACCACAGGCTCCGGCGCAACCTCGGGAGAGCCCGCCAGGGCGGTACTGGCCAAAGCCGCGAGCGGGGCAGCAAGAAGACATTTTCTGATCATGATCCGTATCCTTTTCCGCCATGACACATTCATGGTTCCAGATAAGTTCGTTACATGCGGTGCGGGATGAATACCATGGATTGACTGCGCACGCGCCGATTCCGGAGCAGGTTGTGATAGTTGTGCAACGCCGGTGTCACACGGCGCATCGAACAGGCGCTCCCGTTCGCGACAGACCGACAGGCAAAAATCCGAGAGGAATGATCGGAAATAACGGTTGACTCAATCTGTCGGACTTGCAAGGTATTTCCGAGTGAAAAACTCGGATCAACCAGGAGGAGTCCCCGATGAACCCGATCAAGGCCGTGCTCTCGACCAGCGCGCTCGTTGCCCTCGCCGCCCCTGCCTTCGCGCAGGAGGTCAACCTCTATTCCAGCCGGCACTACGACAGCGACGACGCGCTCTATGCCGCCTTTACCGACAAGACCGGCATCACCATCAACCGCATCGAGGCCAAGGCCGACGAGCTGATGGCGCGGATGGAGGCCGAGGGCGCCAACAGCCCCGCCGACGTGTTCATGACGGTCGATGTGGGCCGCATCTCGCGCGCCGAAGAGCGCGGCCTGCTGCAACCCTTCGACTCCGAGGTGATCGAGGCCAACGTCCCCGCGCATCTGCGCGACGACGAGAACCTCTGGACGGGCCTGTCACAGCGCGCGCGAATCATCTTCTATTCGAAGGAGCGCGTCGAGAACCCGCCGCAAACCTACGAAGCGCTCGCAGACCCGGCCTACGAGGGCCAGATCTGCATCCGCTCGTCGTCGAACATCTACAACCAGTCGCTGATGGCCTCGATCATCGAGACCCACGGCGAGGACGTCGCCCGCGACTGGGCCGAGGGCATCGTCGCCAACATGGCGCGCGCCCCCCAGGGCGGCGACACCGACCAGCTGCGCGGCATCATCTCGGGCGAGTGCGACATCGCCGTGGGCAACACCTACTACTACGCCCGCGGCCTTGCGCGCGACGTGGACGGCCTCTCGGACGATATCGACAGCATCGGCTGGGTCTGGCCCAACCAGAGCGGGCGCGGCGCACACGTCAATCTCGCCGCCGCCGGCATCGCCGCCAACGCGCCCAACAAGGCCGAGGCGACCGCCCTTCTGGAATTCCTCGCCAGCGCAGAGGCGCAGGCGCAGTTCGCCAACGCCAACAACGAGTATCCGGTGATGTCCGGGGTGCCGATCGGCGAGCATGTCGCCACGATGGGCCTCTTCATCCCCGACAACGACACGCCCACCGCCTCGTTCAAGGAGCACACCGCCGCGGCGCAGACCATCTTCAACGAGGTCGGCTGGGACTGACAAACGCCCGAATTGCGCAATCCGCCCGGATTGCCTAGGGTCGGGGTCTCCAAACGGGATCCCGGCCCTTTCGCATGAAATCCGTCCGGCTACGCCTGCTCGCCCTCGCGCTGCTGCCCCTGGTGGTGCTGATGCCCGCGCTGCTCGCGGTGGCGGTCGGGCGCTGGGCGGCCAATTACGACGCGCTGCTCATCACCAATGTCGAGACCGACCTGCGGGTGGCCGACCAGTACGTGCAGCGAATCCTGACCACCACCGGTGGCGATGTCACCGCGCTCGCCCGCTCGCTGCGCTTTGACCGGGCGCTGCGCGACGGCACCGGCCTTCCGGGCTTTCTCGCCGCCGAGCGCGACGCTCTCGGGCTCGACTTCCTCTACTACCTGCCGCGCGCGGCAGCGCGCGACACCGCCTGGCCGGTCATCGCCCGTGCGGCCGACGGGCAGCCCGCGACAGAGATCGACATTTTCATCCGGGGCGCGCTCGCCGCCCTGCCCGAGACCGGCCCGGCGCTGGCGGATCGCGCGCGCGTGCCGCTCATCCCCACGCAGGCCGCCGTGCCCACCGACCGCTCGGTCGAGGATCGCGGCATGGTCGTGCACAGCGCCACGCCGGTGGCCACCCGCGGGCGCGAAGGCGTGCTGGTGGGCGGCATCCTGCTCAACCGCAATCTCGATTTCATCGACACGATCAACGCGCTCGTCTATCGCGACAGCGGCGCGCCCGGCGCGCGGCAGGGCACCGCCACGCTGTTTCTCGAGGATGTGCGCGTCTCGACCAACGTGCGTCTCTTCGAGGGGGCCCGCGCCCTCGGCACCCGCGTCTCGGCGGCGGTGCGCCGCGCGGTCCTGGACGAGGGGCGCACCTGGCTCGACAGCGCCTTCGTGGTCAATGACTGGTATATCTCGGCCTATCGCCCGATCCTCGACAGCCACGGCGCGCGGGTGGGCATGCTCTATGTGGGCTTTCTCCAGGCCCCGTTCGATGCCGCCCGGCGCAACGCCTATCTCTTCGTTTTCGGGGCCTTCCTCGGCGTGGTCGCGCTCAGCGCGCCGCTCTTCCTCCGGCTCGCGCGCAACATCTTCGCGCCGCTCGAACGGATGACCCGCACGATGGAACGGGTCGAGGCCGGCGATCTTGAGGCGCGCATCGGCCGCGTGCCCGCCCGCGACGAGATCGGCACCGTGGCCGCGCATCTCGACAGCCTGCTCGACCAGGTGCAGGAACGCGACCGCAGGCTGCGCGCCTGGAACGAGGAACTGAACGCCCGCGTCGAGGCGCGCACCGCCGAGCTGCGCGAGGCCAATGCCAAGCTCGAAAGCACCTATCAGCAACTGGTGATGTCCGAGAAACTCGCCTCCATCGGCGAGATCACCGCCGGGGTCGCGCACGAGATCAACAACCCCACCGCCGTCATCCAGGGCAATCTCGACGTGATTCGCGAGACGCTCGGGCACCGCGCCGCGCCGGTGACCCACGAACTTGGCCTCATCGACCGGCAGGTCGGCCGGATCAGCGCCATCGTCGGCAAGCTGCTGCAATTCGCGCGACCGTCCGACTTCGGCAATTTCGAAGAGGAGGTCGATCTCGACCAGGTGCTGCGCGACTGCCTCGTGCTGGTCGATCATGTGCTGTCCAGGGCCGGGATCGAGGTCGCCATCTCCGCGGACCCCGACACGCCGCTCGTCACCATAAACCCCGGCGAGTTGCAGCAGGTCGTCATAAACCTCGTGACCAACGCGGCACAGGCCATGGGCAGCGGCGGGCGGCTGACGATCGACACCCGCCCGATGACCCGCAAAGGGCACGCGGGCGCGGCGCTCGTGATCGGCGATACCGGGCCGGGCATCCCCGAAGGCAGGATCGCCGCGGTGTTCGACCCGTTCTTCACCACCCGGCACGGCGAGGGCACGGGCCTCGGCCTGTCGGTGAGCCAGACGCTGATCGGTCAGGCGGGCGGTCTCATCACCGCGCGCAACAGGCCCGGGGGCGGGGCCGAGTTCACCGTCTGGCTGCCCGCCCGAGGGGGGCCATGACCGGGCCCGGCCCGGTCGGGCGGGGCGGCCTCCGGCCCGAAGGGCACGGCAATCGGGGGCCGCCTCTCGCGGCCCGCCAACCGGCGTTCAAAGCCGCCGTCAGGCGCGCTGCCCGTCTGCCACGGCCGGGCCGGCTCAGGCCCCGCCCGCGCCGGGACCGGTCGGTTTGAAGCGCACGGCAAAGGCGCCGCCCTCCTCGTCGTCCTCGACATGCACCACCTGCCGCGGGATATTCACCTCGACCGTCCGCGCGGCGTCGCCCGGCTGCCACGGGCGCTGCGTCACCGCGCAATGCGCCTCCTGCCCGCCGTAACCGGCCATCGGCGGCACCTCGGCCATGAAGCGCAAGCCGCGCAGAACGGTCTCGCCGCCGAGGCCGACCGCGCCGGTATCGAGCACGCCTTTCGCCTTGTGCTTGGTCAGGATGGATTGCTGCACGCTCTCGGCCCAGACACCGCAGACCATCGTCCGCCCGTCGCGCTCGCGCAGGTCCACGGCCACGGTAATCCCGCCGCCGCTGTCATAGGTGCCGCCCGCCAGCACCGGGTCGGGCCCGAGCCGCGCCACGACCTGCGGTTGCGTGGTCATGCTCGCGGTCGTGCAGGCCGCCAGCAGGCCGGCCGTGGCAAGCGTCATCGCGGATCGAATCATCGGAACCTCCTTTGTCGTCGCCCGTCCCTCCGACATGGGGGTTGCGCGCCGCAATGGCAAACCGGGCGCTCACGCCGCCCCGGCGAATTCGGCGGTCTCCTCCAGCATCTCGGGATACCATTTCTCGAGAACCGGCAGGAATCCCTCGCGGATGCGGCCCACCTGCGCGGGCGTCAGGTCCTCGCGCCAAACGCCCGCCTGCCCGCGCGCAAAGAAGGACTGCATGTGCGGCGGCCGCTCGCGAAAGCCCTCGGTGCTCTCCTGCTTCCTGAGCTGGTCGAAGCTGGTTTCGTCGAGCGCATAGTCAAGCTGCGCCTTGTCCACCTGCACCCGCAGGAATGTCTCCAGCAGGCGGGTAACCTCCTGTTCGCTCTGGCGCAACATGTCCTCGTAGCGGATCACGTGGCGCGGCAGCCCCGGCGCGGTCGTCCATGTGCTGACATGCTCGTCCCAGCGCCCCAGCGCCTCGAAGATGCCGGTATCGGTGCCGCTGCTCATGTCCGGGTCCATCATCCGGGTGATCGCTGTATCCAGGTCACAGCCCTGGTGCCGCGCGAAGGACGGCGCGAGGTCGAACGGGTTGCGCATCATGTAGATCGCCGCCGCCGTCACCTCGGCGGGGATGACATCGCGGCCCAGGATGCGGATCGGCTGGCAATGGGTCTTGACGAAATGGTGGCTGGGCTTCGACGCCGCGATCATCCGCAGCGCCGTGGGCCGCACCGCCATCCACTCCTCGTAGCTGCTGCCGCGAAACGGCCGCCCCGCCGCCCGGTCAAAGAAATCCTGCCGGATGTCGCCGGTCGTGAACTGGCTGAGATGGTTGATGTCCGGCGCCTGCCCCCTGGGCATGAAGTAATGCGCCAGCAGCGACCGCATCCAGGTATTGCCGGATTTCGGATAGCTCGCCAGCCAGATGATTCGCCGCAGATCGGTCATTCCAGATACCCGTATTGCCGCATCACCTTGCGATGCGCGTGCTTCATCTTCTTCACCAGCTTCGCGGGCAGGTCGGTCTTCCACTGGTCCTTCTGCCCCTTGGCAAAGAACCGCTCCGCCCGCTCGGATTTCTCGACGAAACCCTGCCGCTTCTCCTGCTCCGACAACTCGTCAAAGCTCGAGAACAGGATCGCCCGGTCCAGCCGCTCCTTGTCGAGCGGCATGCCCAGATGCTGCACCACCTTCGCGAAACTGGCGCGCGGGTCGGCCAGCATGTCCTCGTAGCGCAGCACCAGCACCGGATATTCCGACTTGCCGGTCCAGCTTCGCACATGCTCGGACCAGGTGTTCATGAACTGCGCCACCGTCACCTCGTCGGGCGGGTTGGCGTTGTCGGGGTGGCAGACGGTGTCGACCGCCTCTTCCGGCGTGATCCCGTAATGCCGCGCATAGCTCAGCACCATGTCGAGCGGGTTGCGCAGGATATAGATGGCCGAGCGCGTGACGTTTTCGGGGATGAGCTGCACGCCCCGCGCCACCACCCGGGCGTTATGCGTCTTGACCAGGTTGACATCGGCGTTGTTGGCCACGATCCCGCGAAGCACGCGCGGGCGGAGCAGCAGCGTCCGGTCGATATCCGACACGTCGAGCGGCCCCTGCGCCACCATGCGGTACATCTTGGTCATCGAGTCGCCCATCGCCACGCGGTGCGCCTGGTTGATCGGCACCGGCTCGCGCGCGTTGGCAATATAGTTGGC
>Ga0102929_1001177_pt1 | contig 15659 bp, 9 predicted proteins | sample SalPonR1_B_D2_MG_FD_78510 | JGI IMG/M metagenome (GOLD analysis project Ga0102929, IMG submission 78510) | Salt pond soil microbial communities from South San Francisco under conditions of wetland restoration - Salt Pond MetaG R1_B_D2_MG | ecosystem: Environmental > Aquatic > Marine > Intertidal... | reverse complement strand
TTGGATTATACCTTCAATGACGACAACGATCCCAACCGTTTTTACTATCGCTCTGACCACTACAATTTTGCTAAGAACAACATCCCGGTCATTTTTTATTTCAGTGGAGTGCACAAGGACTACCATCAGCCTGGGGATACCGTCGATAAAATCATGTTCGAGCGAGCGGCGAAGGTGGCACGCCTGGCATTTCTGACATCGCTTGAGTTGTTAAATGCAGAACAGCGTCCGCAACTTAACGGTACAGATGTGGAGTAGTGCCCAACCCGAAAACCCTGATGAATCAAAAAACAGGAATTTGTAGGACTCCACAAGCAATCGAAAGCAGCTACCCAACAGGAAATTGGAGAGATTCGGGCTACTTCATAAGGCATGCGTTTTCTAATACAGTGGACTGGAGTTTCTTTTAGAGGGTTCGGGGGTCGAAGGCAATGGCCATTCCTTTGGTTTCCTCGAAAAACTGTCCTCGGTCATAAACCAGGTGGCCATTCACAAAGGTTTGTAACACTTGCGTTTGAAATACCGTGCCCTCCAGCGGAGACCAGCCACACTTGTACAGAATATTTTCCTTGCTGACTGTCCAGGGTTGATCGAGGTCCACCAGGGTGAGATCACCGTAATACCCTTCTCGAATAAAACCTCTTTTGGTCATGCTATAAAGAATCGCGGGGTTGTGGCACATCTTCTCTACGATTTTCTCAAGGGATATACGTCCCTGTTTGTAAAGCTCTAACATACAATTGATAGAATGCTGCACCATTGGTGCGCCAGACATGGATTGGAAGTATGGTTTTTGCTTTTCTTCCAGCAAATGTGGGGCATGGTCTGTCGTGACGAGGTCGATTCGGTCATCCAGAAGGGCTTTCAGCAGTCCCTGTCTGTCCTTTTCTGTTTTAATGGCGGGGTTCCATTTAATCAGCATGCCCAGGCGTTCGTAGTCTTTGTCAGAAAACCACAGATGATGCACGGATACTTCCGTTGTGATTTTCTTTTCTTCGAGCGGGATATCATTTCTAAAAAGAGAAGTTTCAGCCTCTGTAGTCAAGTGCAAAATATGGAGTCGGGCATAGTGCTTTTTCGCCAGGGCAATAGCGCGTTTGGTCGCTTCATAGCATCCCTCAGTACTCCGGATAAGGGGGTGGTATTTGGCCGGGAGGTCCTCTCCGTATTTTTCTCTAAAGTCCTTTTCATTTTGCTCTACGATGGCCTCTTTTTCTGAATGGATCGCGATGATGGAATTGCAGTTGGCAAAGAGTTTTTCCAGGGTATCCGGGTTGTCTGCCAGGAGATTGCCCTTTTTCGTAAAGTAGAGGCCGTCATCAGAGACCCCGATGTACTGACTGGTATCTGTTTTAATGACTTCGTCAATATTGTCTCCGTTGACACCCAGGAAAAAGGCATAATTCGCCAGGGACTTTGTCGAAGCAAGCGCATATTTTTCCTCAAGAAGCTCAGGTGTAAGTACATTGGGTATGGTATTGGGCATGTCGATGAACGAGGTGACCCCACCCGCAATGGCTGCTTTGCTTTCTGTATACAAATCGGCCTTGTGGGTCAACCCAGGATCCCTAAAATGAACCTGTCCGTCAATAATTCCGGGAATGAGGTGTTTGCCAGTTCCGTCGATAACTTTGTCATCGGGTCTGGCTTCGATATGCCCAATTTTACTGATATACCCTTCTGACAAGCGGATATCGGCTATTTTCGAGCGGCCTTCATTGACGACTGTGACATTTTTGATGAGAATATCGTGGTTCATGGATGTTTGTTTTTGTGCTAAGCGAAGCAATTTATAAAGGATTGAAATATACACCTGAGGGAGATGTTTTTTATCTCACAACGAGAATTTCTCAAAATAGGCTCATCCTTTTTCCTTTTATTCCTGTCATATTGCTTCCGTCATATTTCCTAACACCACCTTTATAAGCAGTCATTCATTAATCCCCATTTTCACCAGAAATTCCGGAGGTGAAAAAATCTTTTGCTCCTTTTGATTATCCCGAGCTGGTTCAGTCTCCGAGATAAGGCTTTAAGCTTTCCCAGACACGATGTACTACTGAGAAGACTTGAGGTCTTCAACACTGGTTATCGCCATGCCAACCAGAAGAAGATTTTGACTTTTGATACTGCGGAATTCATCCGTCGTTTTGTGCAGCATTTTCTGCCCTGGAGTTTTTCTCAAAACCAAAACACCGCGACAAAACACCATATTCCATATAATAGGGACTGGCGAAGCCCTACCTGATTGGTCAAATTTGAGGGAATAATCATTCTTAAAACTGAAACACATCTTAAAACAAGGACAAAAAACACCTAAAGCCTGAGAATTAAGTGAAGCCTTCACATGCACCAGTAAATGCGTGGCATAGCTGTAGTGCAAAGAATGCAGGCGCTTACTGCCTTTTGTATGCCGGTCTGCTTGACGATCCTTTTAAAAATGGCTCGAACACTAAAGGCCATCTAGGGTATGGCTTCCGTACTTTGTCCTTCAAAGAGATATTCCAGTGGGTGTGAACAATTTTTTCTGATACTAAACTACAAAGATCGACTTCAAAGTACTGTTGAAGGCTTCAATTGTATTGCAATAATTTCAATGATGACGGTTAGAATATTTGGACAATTTACATACCTAATGCACAAGTAAACAACTTGGAATATATAATTAAAGTAGTAGGGTACTATTTTTTCTTCTTTTTCCGTTTATTGCTTTTCTTCCTATTTTCTTCTCTTTCTTGATTCTCTTTTATTAACGCCATGTAATCATTCGTTCTTTCTCTTTCTATATGGAGGGTGTCGTGATATTCGTCACCATCTATGTTTAGGACTTGGATGTCTTTTTTTAAAAATCCCTGGATATTATTCAGTACCTCTTCTTCTACCGGGGAGCAGAATGAGTAGGCATGACCTTTACGTTTGCCTCTCCCGGTGCGACCGACTCTGTGAACATAATTTTCTGATTCATCTGGAAGATCATAGTTAATGACAATACTAATGTCAGGGATGTCGATGCCTCTTGCTGAAACATCTGTTCCGATGAGCAGGTTGACATTCCCAGACCTGAATTGCTCTAAGACTTTTGTTCGCTCTTCTTGAGATTTATCCCCATGAATAGTGAGTGAGGCAATATCGGCTCTTGCCATTGCTTTTGATACGCGCTCGGCTCTTACTTTTGTTCTGACGAATGCAAGAATCTTTTGGCCTGGGTTCTCATTAATAACACGCTCCAGAAAGAATCGCTTGTGGTCCATATCGACAAAAAGAACAAAATGTTCTATGTTTTTCGCGACAGGATTTTTCGTAGAGAGCTGTATTCTTAAAGCTCCTTGTTTGACGATTTTATAAGCTGTTTTTTTGATTTGACCATTAATGGTCGCCGAAAAGAAAAGTGTTTGCCTTCTTTTCGGGAGCTTTTGCAGGATATCGATAATGTCATCCTTAAATCCTATTTCCAGCATATGATCAGCTTCATCAAGTACTAATATTTCTATTCTGTGTGTCTGAAAGTGGCCTTGACTGATTAAGTCAAACATGCGACCAGGTGTCGCTATTATGATATCTACACCTTTTGTCAGCGCTTCTATTTGAGGGTCTTGATCCACACCGCCTATGAGGGAGATGGTCTTTACATCGGTGTATTTTGCGATCTGATTGAACACAGATTCTATTTGAAGGGCCAACTCATGTGTGGGCACCATGACTAATGCCTGCACACCTGAGTAACGACGTTGTTTATTCTTCTTAAACAAGACCATGTCAATGATCGGTATGGCGAAAGCAGCAGTCTTACCAGTTCCTGTATGTGCAATGGCGATGAGGTCTTCACCATTCTGTATGTTAAAGATGGTTTTGTACTGGATATCTGTCGCTCTCTTGAAGCCAAGCTCTTTCAGTGCTTGCTTTACCTTATCATTTAATTTATAGTCTTCAAATTTCATTGTTAATATTTAATTGAAACTTTTCCTTTGACTAGGACTTCCATCTTTATTGCAACCAACAGAAATAAACAAGAGACGTAGATTTGAAATTATATCTTTTTTGGTTACGAGGCGCAACAAGATAATTAATAGTTGCGAGGGGTGAAGAAGGAATGTCCCCGAAGGACTCTTTCCTTATTATGGTCGGCATGTCGCATGCTATTCGTAAACGCACATGCTGTACAGAAATTCAAGATTAGGACTTACACTACATTGGTTTCTAATCTTGTTGGTGAATCTTTATTTCTAAGATATCTTTCATCAAAGAAACCTAGAAATACGTCTCGCTAGTATGCTTGCCAAATAACATTACCACTGTCTTCTAGAGCCACATAGTTTCCTTTCAAAGCTGCAGATAAAAAAACCCAAATAGCTCTTCCATCTGATGGCTCCGTTACGCGTAAGCTTGAGAATTTTGTAAGTCGGGTTGTAACCAAAATTAGTGATTCTTTCGGGGAATGGCCTGGTGGAATGATCATGAATGGGAGCGTGTTTTTATATGTCTGATGCTTCATGGGTACGAATGTAATTGTACTCCTTAACAAAGTGATTTAAACGCCTTTGTTGGGCTTTTAAACCATAGGCTGATGGTTTTTTGAGCAGGCAGCCTTCAAATTATCTGCACTTAGGTCTTTGGACTCCAATCGCAATGTCCCGTCCTTTTAACAAGCAGCTCATCAGTAAAGGCTAGAAGCTTTACCCCTCAAAACGCTCTGCTAAATCCGCCAGGGCGGAAGTCATATTGGTTTTCTCAGCAATCCTTTTTGCGACTTCGGAAATGGGTAGGCGGATTTGCTCCAGGCTATCCCTGTCGCGCAGTGTAACGGTATCGTCTTCCAATGTATCGAAGTCGATAGTGATGCAGAGGGGCGTACCAATAGCATCCTGACGGCGGTACCTGCGACCGATGGCGTCTTTTTCATCGTATTGACAATTGAATTGAGCACGCAATAGCCGATGAACAGATTCGGCTTTTTGCACCAACTCTTCTTTGTTTTTTACCAGGGGCAGTATGGCGCACTGATAGGGAGCCAGGAAGGGCGCCAATTTCAGGACAGTACGCTCGGACTCGTTGCCATCTGCGTCGGGAACCATTTCTGTTTGCAGGGCCTGGCTCAGGACAGCCAGGAACATGCGGTCCAGGCCGATGGAGGTTTCCACGACGTAAGGCACATAACTCTTGTCTTCCTCGTGATCGTAGTATTTGATGTTTTTACCACTGAATTCCTCGTGTCGCGATAAATCAAAGTCCGTTCTGGAGTGTACGCCCTCCAACTCTTTGAATCCAAAAGGGAAATCGAATTCTATATCCGCGGCGGCATTGGCGTAGTGCGCCAATTTCTCATGGTTGTGGAACCGGTAAAATGATTCCGGAATGCCCAGGGACCGATGCCAGTGCATCCTGAAAGCCTTCCATTTCTCATACCAACCCATTTCTGTTCCGGGCTTTACGAAATACTGCATTTCCATTTGCTCAAACTCGCGCATTCGGAAAATAAACTGCCGAGCGACAATTTCATTTCTGAAAGCCTTGCCCACCTGAGCGATACCGAAAGGCAGTTTTTGCCGGGTGGTTTTTTGGACATTGAGGTAATTGACAAAAATACCCTGTGCTGTTTCTGGTCTAAGGTATAATTTTCCTTCTGCGCCGGCCACAGAACCCAGTTGAGTCGAAAACATCAGGTTAAACTGACGCACCTCCGTCCAGTTTCTCGTTCCACTGACCGGGCAGGCAATCTCCAGTTCTTCAATCAGCTCTTTCAGGTCGTCCAGGTCGTCATCACGCAGGGCTTCATTCATTTTATCTCTGATTTCCTGGATTTGCCCGAGGTATTTCTGCACCCGTGGATGCTCCGCACGAAATTTCACTTCATCGAAATCGTCACCAAAACGCTTTTTAGCTTTCTTGATTTCTTTGTCAATTTTCTTTTCAAGTTTGCTTGAGATGTAGTCTTCAATCAATACATCGGCCCTGTAGCGTTTTTTTGAGTCTTTATTGTCGATCATGGGGTCATTGAAAGCATCGACGTGACCGGATGCCTGCCAGGTTTTGGGGTGCATGAAGATGGCAGAATCCAGGCCAACGATGTTGTCGTGCAAATGCACCATGGATTTCCACCAGTAGTTTTTGATGTTGTTTTTCAGTTCGGTTCCCAATGGCCCGTAATCGTATACAGCGCTGAGCCCATCGTAGATTTCACTGGATGGGTAAACAAAGCCGTACTCTTTACAATGAGAAACGAGGGTTTTCAAGTTTTCGGTAGCATCCGCCATGGCAGTCATTTTAGAATGTCAAAGGTAATAAGAAACGACGGTGATTTTAATCTATCAAAAGCCCAAAAGAAGCAGACTTGTTATTTCTGAAAGCACGCGTGTTTTATTATTGTAAATAGCTGTATTAGAATTCGCTTGTAAAGTGAAACGCCACTTCCGGGTGGTTCTCCTGTGCCATTTTGAGTGCCCAGGCAGATTCAGCAAGGAAGACATCCCTTCCCTTGGTGTCTTTTGCCATATCGTTTTTTCTCCGTCTGAGAAAAAGATCTAATTCCTTACTATTATCGGAGCTAACCCAACAGGCTTTATGGAGACGCATAGGCTCGTAGTTGCAGGAAGCGCCGTATTCGTGCTTGAGGCGATATTGGATGACTTCAAACTGCAGGGCACCCACGGTACCGATAATTTTCCTGTTGTTGGTTGTTTTGGTAAACATTTGCGCAACGCCCTCTTCCATCAGTTGCTCAAGACCCTTGTTGAGCTGCTTGGTTTTCATAGGGTCCATGTTGTTGACATAGCGAAACTGCTCCGGAGAAAAACTGGGTAATCCCTTGAAATGTAGTTCTTCTCCCTCTGTCAATGTGTCCCCAATGGTGAAATTTCCGGAGTCGTATAAACCTACGATGTCCCCGGGATAGGCTTCTTCCAATAATTCTTTCCTGGAGGCCATAAAAGCAGTTGGGTTAGGGAATTTTATCTTTCTGTCGAGGCGCTGATGTTCATAGTATACATTGCGCTCGAATTTCCCGGAGCAAACCCTCAGGAATGCAATGCGATCTCGGTGCCTGGGATCAATATTGGCGTGAATTTTAAATACAAAGCCACTAAACTGATCCTCCATCGGGTCCACTAGCCGTTCTTCTGCCAGGCAGGGCCTTGGTGCTGGGGCAATTTCAACAAAGCAGTCAAGAAGCTCTTTGACACCAAAATTATTGATGGCACTACCAAAAAATATTGGTGACTGCTCGCCTTTGAGGTATTTGTCCCTGTCGAATGCAGGATAGACTTCGCGAATCATGGTCAACTCCTCGCGCAGTTCCTCAGCGGCTTCTTCACCAATAAATTCTTCCAATTCAGGGTCGTCAATGTCATCGAACTCAACGGATTCGTCTTCGGCCTGTTTGCCATGCGGATTGAACAGGACCAGGTTTTTCTCATAAATGTTATATACCCCCTGAAAGCGCTGCCCCATACCGATCGGCCAACTCAAGGGAACGACTGTCAGCCCGAGCTTTTGTTCCAACTCGTCAAGCAGGTCAAAGCCGTCTTTCCCTTCGCGGTCCAGTTTGTTGATAAAGACAAGCATGGGGTGATTGCGCATTTTACAGACCTTGGCGAGTTTCTCCGTTTGTTCCTCAACACCCTTGGCTACGTCAATGACTACGATGGCGCTGTCCACGGCCGTCAGTGTGCGATAAGTATCTTCAGCAAAATCTTTGTGACCAGGAGTGTCCAGGATATTCACCTGTCGGTCCCTATATTCAAAACCCATAACAGAGGTAGCCACAGAAATCCCCCGCTGTTTTTCAATTTCCATGAAATCGGAAGTGGCTGTTTTCTTGATTTTATTCGATTTGACTGCTCCAGCTGTTTGAATGGCTCCACCAAAGAGTAGGAGTTTTTCTGTAAGTGTGGTTTTTCCGGCATCTGGATGACTGATGATACCGAAGGTGCGACGACGCGCCAATTCTTCCTTGAAACCCATGCAAATCTATTTTGGCTGCAAAAGTAGTTAGAAAAAGTGATTGATGTAAATGCGATTAGTAGGGCGTGTGTTAAGTATCTGATATAGTCTCAGAATCGCGGTGGATAAGGGTGATCCGTGAAGGAAATGATATTGACAAAGTTGAGTTGATGCGAATTTTCTTTGATTTTTTGAAGAAAGATTCATTAGCCAGGCAACCTCGTTTAACTTTTATGCATAATAATTGAACAAAGAGGCTTAAACATTCTTTTAACAACTGATTAAAACAAAAATAATACAGAATGATGAACAAACTATTTTGGATTTTCGCAGCGCTTTTGATGAGCGGAATGTTACTGGTTTCTTGCAGTGACGACGATGATGATGATGACATGACTCCTGAGGTATTGAGTATTGTGGAAACAGCTCAAAACAACGATGATTTGAGTATTTTAGTAGATGCGCTTACCCAGGCAGACTTAGTGACTACACTTGAAGGAAATGGTCCTTTCACTGTATTTGCACCGACAAATGATGCTTTCGGGGCACTTTTGGATTCCAGACCGGATTGGGAGACTCTTGATGATATTGACAATGATCTATTAACTACAGTCTTATTATTTCACGTATTGGGAGCGGAAGTCGCCTCCGGAGATTTGAGCGATAGTTATGTTACTACTGCTGCCACCGGACCGAATGATGAGCAATTGACTTTGCAAATCGATGTGACTGGAGGCGTAGCGTTCAATGGTTCTGCTGAGCCGGTGACAACAGACGTAGAGGCCACCAACGGCATCGTTCACATAATAGATGAGGTCATGTTGCCACCGAATGTTGTGAATTTTGTTTTGAATAACGAGAATTTCTCTTCACTAGAAGCGGCATTGACAAGAGCAGATCTGACCACAGATTACGTGGGTACTTTGACAGGAGACGGGCCATTTACGGTTTTTGCTCCAACGAATCAGGCTTTCCAGAACTTATTGGACTCCAATATGGACTGGAACGAGTTGGGAGATATCCCGGTAGCGACTTTAGAGGCCGTTTTGAATTACCATGTGGTTTCTGGCGCCAATGTACAATCTGACCAATTGAGTGATGACCAGACTGTGATGACTTTAGGTGGAGACCTGACCGTTGATTTAACGAGCGGTGCAGCATTGGAAACTTCAAGTGATCAGACGGTTAACATTAGCACAACCGACCTTCAGGGTACCAATGGTGTAGTACATGTTGTAGACGAAGTACTTCTGCCGTAAGAATAAATTTAAAAACCTAATCAGAGGTGTTCCTCATCCGAGGGGCATCTCTTTTTTTTATGGATTCAAGCATCAATTCTGCTGGATGCCATATCTTTTTGTCTGCGAAATCTGCTATTTGATGTTTGCATGAAAAGCCGGAGCTGACGATATGAGAATCTTCAGGAATTTTCCGTATAAAAGGGACCAATTTGAGGTGGGCTATTTGCTCACTTACGGCAAAATGCTCCTGTTCATAACCAAAAGCTCCCGCCATACCACAGCAACCCGAAGGTATTTCCCGGACGGTATGTCCATCGGGCAGTGAAAGTGCAAGTAGCGCCTCTTCGGTTTGAGAGAGTGCCTTCTGATGACAATGGCTGTGATAGAAAATATTTCTGTTGTTGGTATCAAACTGATTTGTCGTAATATTTCCGCTCTGGATTTCACGGAATAACCATTCTTCAAAGCAAAAAGTGTTTTCTGAGACCATATTTGCCTGGTCAACCAGTTCCTTTTTCACCAGCTTGGGGTACTCTTCTCTAAAACTTAATACAGCAGATGGCTCCAGGCCGACAATAGTTTTGCCCTCCAGCACATGTGGATAAAATACGTCGACATTTTTCTCAGCGCACCCCTTGGCATAATCCAAAAATCCCTTGGACATAGCTGCCCGACCACTCTCTGTGCTCCGGACAAGTTCAAAGCTGTAACCTAGCAGATCCAGTAAGCGCAGAAATTTTTCGAGCAGCTCAGGTTGATACAAACGCGTAAACTCATCGGCGAAAATGGCAAGACTTTTGTCTTGAGTTGAGTCGCCAGAGTGATCAGAAAAGCCTTTCTTGGCTTTCAGCTCGGGCATCGATCTCTCAGTGGCAATACCCAGTATTTTTTTTATCCAGCCGTGGCCGGGCATACGGTTGAGTGCGAAGTTGATAAGAGGTGACAATCCCTGCAAGCGTCCAAGCAGTTGGTAATTAAAGGCGAACAAGTAATCCCTGATCGGGCGCTTATGGGACGCATAGTAATGGTGTAAGTATTCTGATTTGAGCAGGGTCATATTGACATTGGATGGACATTCAGAAGTGCAGGCTTTACAGGATAAACAGAGGTCCAACACCTCACGAATTTCGCTTTGGTTCCAGGAAGATTCATTAGCCAGGCCCAGTTCAATGAAGTTGCGGAGAGTATTGGCTCGTCCACGTGTGGAATCTTTTTCTTCCCGCGTGGCGTGATAGCTTGGGCACATAGCGCCATAGCGTTCCGGAGATTTTCGGCAGTCACCACTTCCATTACAACGCTCCACCATACCCAAGTAACCATCGGGACCGAAGTCGTACATGGTATCACCCAGTTTTTCAGTCTCCATGGGTATATGCCGCAAGTCTTCCAAAATATCCTTGGGGTCCAGTATTTTCCCGGGGTTCATTAAGTAATTCGGGTCAAATGATGTTTTAATTTTTCGGAAAGCTGAGAGTACTATTGGTCCGTAGAGGATGTCTAGAAAAGCCGCTCTCACTCGCCCGTCGCCGTGTTCACCGCTGAATGAGCCCTGGTATTTTTTTGTTAGAATGGCTACTTCTCTGGTGATTTCCTTAAATGCTACACGGTCTTTAGGCGTTTTCAGATTGAGAATGGGTCGCACATGCAACTCCCCGGCTCCTGCATGGGCATAAAACACGGCTTGTTGCTGATGGCTATGGAAAATACCCTGCATCTCCTTGACAAAGGCTGGCAGATCATTCAGATCTACCGCAGTATCTTCCACGCAGGCAACAGGTTTGGCTTCGCCGGGAATATTGGACAAGACACCCAAGCCTGCTTTTCGGTATTCCCAGACGCGCTTTACTTTTTCTCCTCTCACTACGGAAATATGGTAAGCTCCTGTAGAGCCGGGCAACTGTTGAAGGAGGCGCACGATTTCGTCATCGAGCAACGCTGCTTTATTCTTGCGTATTTCCAGGCACAGCACCGCCTTTGGATGGCCTTCAATAAAGAAACTGTTTTTACGCTGTCTCCGATTTTGCGCGGCTGCATCCATGATGAATTGGTCCATCAACTCACAGGCATAAAGCGCTTCTTTCATAGCTACTACAGTTCCCTTCAGGGACTGGGAAAGCGAATCAAAATGCAGGCAGAGCAATGCAACTTCCGACGGAGGAAGGGGATGCAGCCTCAGCTTGATACGGGAAAGCATCATTAGTGTTCCTTCTGAGCCGCAGAGGAGGGGACACAAATTCAGTCCTGAAGCGCCGGAGTCAAAAGGATACTGATTCATGAGGCTGTCCAATGCATAGCCTGTATTTCTCCTATGTATGCTCTTTTTGGGGTATTCCTCAGCAATGGCCTCTTTGAGCTTTTGCTCCTGGCTCAATGTCTGGATAGCTTTATAAATTGGGGCTTCCGGCTGATTTGACCTTGCTGCAGCCTGAAAATCTTTTGCCTCCAGTTTGTGAAAATGACATTTTTCTCCTCCCGGCAAGACACCCCAAAGTTCCAGGACGTGGTCTCGGGTAACACCGTATTTAATGGAGGTGGTTCCTGAGGAGTTGTTGCCAACCATCCCACCGATGGTACACCTGTTGGAAGTGGAGGTATTGGGACCAAAAAAAAGATGGTATTTCCTGAGCCAGGCATTAAGGTCGTCGCGAATGACACCTGGCTCTACGATGATCCATTTTTCTTCTTTATTGAATTCAACAATGCTTGTCATGTGCTTCGAGCAGTCTACAACAAGCCCATCTCCTACAACCTGTCCGGCTAGGCTTGTTCCCCCAGCCCTTGGAATGAGGGGAATCTCATTTTCTTGAGCCCATGTATTGATAGATACCAGGTCAGTTTCATGTTTTGGAAAAACAACGCCCAGAGGTACCTCCTTATATACGGATGCGTCAGTAGCGTAAAGACTTTTGTGAATATTGTCGAGATGAAATGATCCAGCTATGCGATTTCGCAATGTTTGCACACTGGTTTCGGTAAGTACAGGTGCTGAGGTTAATGGATGCTCATTTTCCATGACTGGAAATTACCGAATTAATTCTTGGGCTGCAAGAGCTGCCTTACACAACTTCCTTGAGTTTTTCAGTGTTTTCCAGGAACCTCAGCGCTTCGATAATGGGATCGAGATCTCCATTCACTATGTTTTGGAGGCTGTGATTTTTATTGTCTCCCTCCAGCCTGTGGTCTGTGACCCTGTTTTGAGGGTAATTGTAGGTACGAATCTTATCTGATCTGTCACCACTACCCACTAGTGACCTCCTGGTGGAGGCCAGTTCAGAGGCTTGTTTTTCTTTTTGTTCTTGCCTTATTTTCTGAAGAAGACGTTGCATGGCTATATCTCTATTTTTCAATTGCGAACGTCCATCTTGGCTTTCTGATACGATACCGGTGGGTATATGGGTAATCCTGACCGCAGACTCCGTTTTGTTTACGTGCTGACCACCGGCTCCACTGGCTCTGTAGGTGTCGATTTTTAAATCAGACTTTTGTACATCAATGTCCTCCATTTCCATGATAGGGATGACAGCGACTGTTGCCGCAGAAGTATGAACGCGGCCCTGGCTTTCAGTTTGCGGAATGCGTTGAACCCTGTGTGCGCCGGATTCAAATTTGAGATGGGAATAAACATCTTCTCCTGATATTTGAAGGACCAGTTTGTTATATCCACCCACAGTCCCTTCATTAACTGAGATGATTTCTGACTTCCAGCCTTTCTCATCAAAATACCGGCGATACATGTCATATAAGTCCCCGGCAAAAATACTGGCTTCGTCACCACCGGTACCTGAGCGAATCTCAAAAATGACGTCCTTGCTGTCTTCTACATCTTTGGGAATGAGGAGATATTTAATTTCTTCTTCCAACTCCTCTTTTTTGGGATTGAGTGTTTCCAGTTCGTCCTTTGCCATGCTAACAAAATCCGGATCTTCTCCATTTCTGATGATATCAGAAGACTCCTCAATTCTGTCTAAGATGGTTTTGTACTCGTGGTACTTATCTGCAATTTTTTTGAGTTCGGCATATTCCTTACTCAATTTTCTATACCGCGACTGGTCATTAATTACAGAAGGATCCGACATTTGCTCTTCTACAAGCAAGTACTTATCGTAGAGTGATTTCAATTTATCAAGCATAGGGGCGAATATACGAACAAGTGCAATATGCTCGTAATAAGGGGGCAACAAAGCTTTTCTGGGAAAAAATTGACCCTGTTAGTAGGTGGAAACCTTGATCTTATTCTTGATTTTTCGAATGATTTGCGGAGATACTTTTTTCTGCTCCACTTTGTCTTTTAGGAAGGACTTCAGGTTGTTTTCTTTGTCCAATAGGCTACTCAGGTGCTCATTATTGTAAATCGGGTTGATTGAATTAGCGTCTAAATTCCTCATAGCTGTTTTTTTAAAACATATCCAACAGGACTATCCTAATTGTTGTCAAATATAAGAAAAATTAAAAGTTTTGTTAACAGAGGCAGCGTTTTCTTATTTGCGCTTGTCTTTGTATCCAAATCTTTTTGCATATGTTTTGAGTTTCTCTTTCAGCTCATTGCGAGCCCTGTATAGTCGAGACCGGACAGTACCAATGGGTATTTCAAGAATATCGGCAATTTCTTCGTATTTGAAATTTTGTAAATCACACAATACGATAACAGTCCTATAATCAACAGGTAATGAGTTGAGAGCCAGGGAAACTTCGTCACCGAGCATGTTCTGAAAGATGTCGTCTCGAAGATCCAGGAAACTCGATTCAGCAATAGTTTTGTCTTCTGCCTGAAAGCTCACACCTTCATTGTAGCTCACCTCGTTCGGAGAGCGTTCTTTTTTCCTATAAATATTAATAAACTCGTTCTTCAGGATTCTAAACAACCATGCTTTGGCGTTAGTTCCTTTTTGATAACTAGATATGAACTTATAGGCTTTGAAATAGGTTTCCTGTACCAAATCCTCGGAGAGAAACTCATCCAGGGTGAGGTGATAGGCAAAGTTGTAGAGATCATCTATTAGGGGTAAGAACTCCCCTTCAAAAATTTCATTCTTCTCTTTCTCGGACACTTTTTCAGACATTGACTTACAGTTCTGGCCAGAATCAAAGTCGAAAATAGAGAATTATTTTGTGATGACCATCCGAAGCAGTGTTAGCATTAAACTAAAATGTAATGTAGGCTGGTCATAAGCTCGGGACAATCAGGTTTTAGTCGATTTTAACGAAACGCAGAGTTCCCAGGTTATCTTCAAAAACCATCTGGTAGACTCCACTTGTGAGGTTAGATACATCTAGACATTTGGATGATCCTTTTAGAACTACCCTACCCCACTTATTCAGTACCCTGTATTCGGGCGTTTGTGCAGAATCGTTGAGCATACATATTCTGTTTGAAGAAGGATTGGGATATAGCACTATAGGGTTTTTGGGAATTTCTTCACTTGAGCTGATATTTACCCTTATACAAGAAGAGGTGTCTGAGCAATCCAAAAACTCGACATGCACAGCATAGTCTCCGGAAATACCTGGTACATACCATGGGTCAAAGCCGGTGGAAAGCTGTGTAAAATCTGAACAATCGATCCAACTATATACCGCGCCCGGATATTCTTCAGCCAACAAGCTGTCTCCGTCAAAGCTCAAGGCAATATCGAAATCAATGATTTGCAGGGATATTTCAAGAACTGAGTCACATCCGTTATTGGTAGGAATCGTGTCAAAGTAAATACCGGATTGATCCCAGATGTATTTGCCGCTCGGGGAGGTATAAGGCAAACACTGCGCAATAAATAAATCTCTAAACCCAGTTTCAAAAATGGTCAAATCAATATTGATGAATGAATCACAGCCCACAGCATTTTCGATGGTGTCCATATACATACCAGACTGATCCCATGTATAGTTACCGCTCGGGGAGGTATAGCTCTCACAACGGGAAAGGGTCAGATTGCTTCTGCTATTATTGAATACCTCTAGGTTGATTAGAATGATAGAGTCGCAGCCATTGGATGCATTGATCGTATCGAGGTAGTTACCCGATTGATCCCATATATATCGGCCACTTGGTGAAGTGTATGCCCCACACTGAGAGACGGAGATATTGCTTCTTTTTTCCTGCAGAATAGTCAGGTCAATAGTTAAAATAGAGTCGCAGCCATTTGTAGCGACCAGGGTATCTAAATACATTCCCGACTGACTCCAAACGTATCTGCCACTAGGAGAAATATATTGGTCACATTCAGATACAGCAATATTGCTTCTCCTCGTGGGTAAAATTATGAGGTCGATTGTGAAAAGAGAATCACAACCCGATGGATCCGGAATGGTATCGAAGTAAGTACCGGACTGGCTCCAGATATACTTACCGCTTGGGGAATTGTATGGGTCACACTGTGAGACAGATAGACTAATTCGTGAATCAGGTAAGATTAACAAATCTATGATATATATCGAATCACAGCCACTCGGGTCCGGAATGGTATCGAAGTAAGTACCGGACTGATCCCA
>Ga0102929_1001175_pt1 | contig 15664 bp, 13 predicted proteins | sample SalPonR1_B_D2_MG_FD_78510 | JGI IMG/M metagenome (GOLD analysis project Ga0102929, IMG submission 78510) | Salt pond soil microbial communities from South San Francisco under conditions of wetland restoration - Salt Pond MetaG R1_B_D2_MG | ecosystem: Environmental > Aquatic > Marine > Intertidal... | reverse complement strand
GTCGTGCCGTCGACCTGGAACGCGGGGCCGCGCGACTCGCAGTCGCGGATGGGGCCGTACGAAGCCTCGCTGATGGACAATCCGGTCGCGGACGCCGAACTCCCGCTCGAGGTGCTGCGGACGGTGCACTCCTTCGACCCGTGCCTGGCCTGCGCGATCCACACGTCCGACCCCGAGGGCCGCGAGCTCTCGGCGGTCCGGGCGCTCTGATCGAGGCGGCGCGATGGTGCGGGACCGAACGGCAGGGGCGGCGCCCCCCCACGATGCGGTCGGCGAGACGGACGCCGGCCGCATCATCATCCTCGGAATCGGAAATGTCCTGACGGGCGACGACGCCCTCGGACCGACCGTGGTGAACACCCTCGATGCGGAATGGGTGCTTCCTCCCGACGTGGTGGTGCTCGACGCAGGAACACCCGGGATGGACCTGGTCGCCCTCGCGGCCGGCGCCGAGCGGATCATCGTCGTGGACACCGTCCTGAGCGACGGACCGCCGGGGACCCTGAAGGTCTGGGACCGCGAGACGCTCCTCGCGAAGCCGCTGACCCCGCGGGTGAATCCCCACGCACCCGGGCTGATCGAAAGCCTCTTCACCCTCGATCTCTCCGGGGACGGGCCGACGGGTGTCCGCCTGATCGGTGTGGTGCCCGAGGCCACGGACGTGGGGATCGGCATGTCCGACGCGCTCGTCGCCTCCGTGCCGCGCGTGATCGCCACCATCGTCGAGACGCTCCGTGAGTGGGGCGTGTCGGTGACACCGGCCACGCGTCCGGCGGCGCCCGATCTCTGGTGGCAGGTGGCGGCCCGGGGCGTCTTCATCGACGGGTCGTCGGGTCGGACCAGGAGCCGCGATGCATGAACTCCCCGCCACCCAGGGAATGCTCGACGTCGCGCTGGAGGCCGCGCGCGACGTCGGGGCTCTACGCATCCGCGAGATCCACCTCGTCGTCGGCGAGCTGACCAGCATCGTCGACGACTCCGTCCAGTTCTACTTCGACATCCTCGCTCGCGGAACCATCGCCGCCGGTGCCCGCCTGGTGTTTCGTCGAGAGCCCGCGACGCTCCACTGCCACGGCTGTGGGCACCGCGAAGGCGTGGTTCCACCCCTCCAGCCCACCTGTCCCGCCTGTGGCGCCCTCGAACTCGAGGTGACCGGGGGCAGGGCATTCCGTGTCGACTTTCTGGACGTGGACGGGGGGGACGTTGAAGGATGTCCCGGAGAGGCCACCACACCCGCAGAGGCGAGCACCCCATGAAAGTCCCCGTCGTGAAGGAGATTCTGAAGGCGAACGACAGCGTGGCCGTCGAGAATCGTGAGACCTTCGACCGCGCCCGGGTGCTCGTCCTCGACGTGATGGCGTCTCCCGGAGCCGGGAAGACGTCGATGCTGCTCACCACGCTCGACCGACTCGACGAGGGTGTGCGCCCGGGGGTGATCGAGGGGGACGTGGCATCGAGCATCGACGCCGACATGATCGCGGCGCGTGACGTCCCCGTCGTCCAGATCAACACCGGGGGCAACTGCCACCTCGACGCACCGATGGTTCGGTCGGCGCTCCCGCACATGGATCTCGACAATCTCGACGTTCTCTTCATCGAGGACGTCGGCAACCTGATCTGTCCCTCCAACTACAAGCTCGGGCACCACTATTCGGTGGTCGTGTCGAGCGTCACCGAGGGTCACGACAAGGCGCACAAGTACCCGGGCATCTTCGCCGGCGCGGACGTCGTCATGATCAACAAGTGGGATCTCGCCGACGTCTTCGAGTACGACCTCGATTTCTTCACGCAGGGCGTGCGCATGGTGAACCGTGACGTCCCGATCCTCCCGCTCTCGAGCAAGACGGGGGAGGGCTTCGATCCCTGGATGGAGTGGCTCCACACGGCCGTCGGCAGCATCGCGCCCGTCCAGACCACCGGCTGATCCCGCCATGGCCGCCCCCGCACCGAGCCTCCGACGTCTCCGCATCGAAGTGCGGGGGGCCGTCCAGGGTGTCGGATTCCGTCCGTTCGTGTACCGGGCCGCGACCTCCATGGGTCTGAAGGGCTGGGTCGTCAACGATCTCGAGGGCGTCCGCATCGAGGTGGAGGGATTCAGCGACCAGCTCGACTCCTTCGTGCACTCGGTGCAGTGGAATGCACCCAGCCACGCCGTGGTGACGGACCTCCGAACCGCCTGGCTCGACCCCGCCGGGTTCGCGGACTTCGAGATCCGGGAAAGCGACAGCGACGGCGCGCTAACGGTCAGCGTCCTGCCGGACCTCGCCACCTGCCCGGCGTGCCGGGCCGAAGTGCTGAACGCGGCGGACCGGCGCCACGCCTACGCCTTCACGAACTGCACCGACTGCGGCCCGCGCTTCTCGATCGTGCGGGACCTCCCGTACGATCGCCCGTCCACCACGATGTCCGGGTTCGAGATGTGCGAGCGGTGTCGGGGGGAGTACGACGACCCCCGTGACCGTCGCTTCCACGCACAGCCGAACGCGTGCCCCGACTGCGGGCCGAAAGTGTGGTTCGTGGAGGGCGGGGTCGAGACGAATGGACCCGATCCCACGGTCGACGCCATCGCCCTGGCCGCCGAGGCCATCCGGGCCGGGCGCATCGTGGCGGTGAAGGGACTCGGTGGATTCCACCTCGTCTGCGATGCGGGCAACGAGGCGGCGGTACGCCGTCTTCGTGCGCGGAAGCACCGACCGAGCCGACCACTCGCGGTGATGGTGCCGGATGTTGAGACGGCGAGACGACTCTGTACCGTCTCGGATCAGGCCGAGACGATTCTCACGAAGGTGGCGGCCCCCATCGTTCTGCTCGAACGGGTCGAGGACACCGGCGACCCGGGGACGGCTCTGATCGCCCCGTCCGTCGCTCCCGATGCGTCGCGCCTGGGCATCTTCCTGCCCTACACGCCGCTCCACCATCTCCTGCTGCGGGACGTCGGCGGCCCCGTCGTCGCCACGAGCGGGAACCTGTCCGACGAGCCCATCTGCATCGACAACGAGGAGGCGCGGACCCGTCTCGCGCGGGTTGCGGACGACCTGCTGCTGCACGATCGGCCGATCGAGCGGCCCGTGGACGACTCGGTCGTGGCCGAAGTCGACGGTCTGCCCACGCCGATCCGGCGCTCACGCGGGTACGCGCCCCTTCCGGTGCAGCTCGCGGACCAGGTCCCGGCGATTCTGGCCGTCGGAGGCCAGCAGAAGAACACGGTGGCCCTCGCCCGCGGTCGGGATGCATGGCTGGGCGCGCACATCGGGGACCTCGACGCGGTCGAGGCGCAGGAGGCCTTCCGGCGGTCGGTGGCCGACCTCCGGCGCCTGTATCGCGTCGAGCCGGAGGTGGTCGCGCACGACCTCCATCCGGACTATGCCTCGACCCGATGGGCCACCGAATGGATGGAAGGGTCGACGTTGATCGGCGTGCAGCATCATCACGCCCATCTCGCCTCCCTCCTCGCGGAGCGGGGGCTCCCGGCCGACACCGATCCGGTGCTGGGCGTCGTCTGGGACGGGACCGGTCTGGGCACCGACGGCACGATCTGGGGGGGCGAGTTCCTCCTCGGGAACGCCGCCGGGTTCGAACGGGTGGCCCACCTCCGCACCTTCCGGCTGCCGGGGGGAGACGCCGCGGTCCGCGACCCGATTCGCGTCGCCCTCTCGCTCCTGGTCGAAGCCGGTCTGGACCCCGCCCGCCTGGGACTCCCGTTCAATCGGGTCGACCTCTTCACCCGGATGGTCGAACAGGGCATTTCGAGCCCGCTCACCTCGAGCGTCGGCCGTCTGTTCGACGGCGTCTCGGCCATCCTCGGGCTGTGCGCCGCGTCGACCTACGAGGGAGAGGCCGCCGTCCGGCTCGAACAGGTGGCCGTTAATGAGCCCCCGGATGTGGAGCCGATTCCCTTCCCGCTGCTGGACGCCGGCTCGCAGAGGCTGGGTGCCGGGGGACGGCTCATGCAGGCGTCTCCCGAAGAGGGGCCGCTGGTGGTCGACTGGGTGCCCGCGATCCACACGCTCGTGAACGAGATGGACCGTGGCGTTCCGATCGCACATCTCTCCGCCCGCTTCCACGCGGGGCTGACGAACGCCGCCGTCCGCGTGGCCGAGCGCGTCGGGTGCCCCACCGTCGGGCTCACCGGCGGCTGCATGCAGAACGGTCGGCTGGCGCGCGCCCTCCGATTCTCGATGTCGGAGGCGGGCTTCCAGCCGCTCCTCCATCACACCGTTCCCCCGAACGACGGGGGACTCGCCCTGGGCCAGGTCGTCGTGGCCGCGGCCCGGGTCGAAGCCGGATCCTCTTTCACGCGAGCCTGACCATGTGTCTCGGAGTCCCCGGTAGGGTCGTCGACGTCCAGCCCAGCCCGATCGGCGTACCGATGGGCAAGGTGAGTTTCGGCGGTGTCGTGAAGGAGGTCTGTCTCGCCTACGTCCCCGACGTCGAACCCGGCGAATACGTCGTGGTGCATGTCGGGTTCGCGATCAGTCGCATCGACGAGGAGGAGGCGGACGAGGTTTTCCGGTTCCTCGAGTCGATGGACGAACTCGACGAGATCCACATCCCGCAGCCGGGCGAGTCGGATCCCTCGCTGCCCGACCGATTCGCGTCCCCGGGCGCCGCGACCGCAGGTGGCGCTTCGTCCGGACCGGGGTCGGGTGGTGCCGAACCCTCCACGGACGACACGGCATGAAGTACGTCGACGAGTACCGCGACGAAGCCGCCGCCACCCGGCTCCTGGAGGGAATTCGGGCGCGTGCCACCCAGCCGTGGACGCTCATGGAGATCTGCGGCGGTCAGACGCACACCCTCGTGAAGTTCGGGATCGACCGCATGCTCCCGGAGGAGATCGAGCTGGTGCACGGCCCGGGGTGCCCCGTGTGCGTGACGCCCCTCGAGATGATCGACCGCGCCATCGCGCTCGCTCGTCGCAGCGACGTCATCTTCACCTCGTTCGGAGACATGCTCCGGGTGCCGGGATCGGAGATCGACCTGCTGGGCGTGAAGGCGCAGGGCGGCGACGTGCGGATCGTCTATTCGCCGCTCGACGCGGTGACCCTGGCGAAGAAGCACCCCGAGAAGGAGGTGGTCTTCTTCGCTGTCGGATTCGAGACCACCGCGCCGGCCAACGCGATGGCGGTCTGGACCGCGAAACGGGAGGGGATCGAGAACTTCAGCATGCTCGTGTCCCACGTGCTGGTGCCGCCCGCCATGGAGGCGATCCTCGCCGATCCGCAGAATCGCGTGCAGGGCTTCCTCGCCGCGGGACACGTCTGCGCCGTGATGGGCTACGAGGAATACGAACCGCTGGCCGAGAAGCACCGCACCCCGATGGTCGTCACCGGCTTCGAGCCGCTCGACCTGCTCCAGGGCATCCTCATGACCGTCGAGATGCTCGAGGAGGGCCGGTACGGCGTCGAGAACCAGTACGCCCGAGCCGTCACGCGGGACGGCAACGCGCCCGCCCGGAACCTCGTCGCCGAGGTGTTCGAGGTGTCGGACCGGAAGTGGCGAGGGATCGGCGCGATTCCGTGCAGCGGCTTCGGACTGCGCGACGACTACGCCCCCTGGGACGCCATGCGGAAATTCCACATGGAGGGGATCTCGGCCGACGAGCCCGAGGAATGTCATGCCGGCGAGGTGCTTCGCGGCCTCATGAAGCCCCCGGACTGCCCCGCCTTCGGTACGCTCTGCACCCCCGAGAACCCGCTGGGCGCACCGATGGTCTCGTCCGAGGGTGCCTGCGCCGCCTACTTCCAGTACGGGAGGACCGGATGACGATCTCGTCCGCGGGTCCCGCGCTCAGCCAGGGTCCGGCCTGCCCGATCCCGATCGACCGCTATCCCACCATCACGCTCGCCCACGGGGGCGGGGGACGCCTCTCGGACATCCTGGTCCGTGAACTGCTGCTCGAGGCCTACGGCAACGACGAACTCGAGCGGCTGGGCGACGGCGCGCTCCTCGACCTGGGGCCGGGCCGGCTCGCCTTCAGCACCGACTCCTTCGTCGTCTACCCGCATTTCTTTCCCGGGGGCGACATCGGATCGCTGGCGGTCCACGGCACGGTCAACGACGTCGCGATGTGCGGTGCGACGCCGAAGGTCCTGTCGATCGGACTGATCCTCGAGGAGGGCTTCCCGATGGAGGATCTCTGGCGTGTGGCCCAGTCCATCCGGGCCGCCGCGGACGAGGCCGGTGTCCGCATCGTCACCGGAGACACCAAGGTGGTGGACCGCGGCAAGGGCGACGGGATCTTCATCAACACCACAGGGATCGGCGTCCTCGACGAGGGCGTGGACCTCGGTGCGCACCGGATCGAGGCGGGGGACGCGATCCTCGTCAGCGGGCCGATCGCGAACCACGGCATCGCCATCCTGTCGCTCCGCGAGGGGCTCGAGTTCGAGACGCCGATCGAGACGGACTCGGCGTCGCTGCACGACATCGCCACTCGTCTACGCGACGTGCTCGGGGGCGACCTGCACGCGATGCGCGATCCGACGCGGGGCGGGGTCGCCAGCGCGCTCAACGAGCTCGCCCGGACATCCGGACGGGGCATGCACATCGAGGAATCGAGACTCCCCCTCGATCCGCCGGTTCGCGGCGCATGCGAGATCCTCGGACTCGATCCGCTCTACGTCGCGAACGAGGGCAAGCTGATCGCCTTCGTCGCGGAGGATCGCGCGGACGAGGCACTCGAAGTGCTCGCCGGCCACCTGCTGGGACGGGGTGCCGCCCTCATCGGTCGCGTCACCGAGGGGCCCGCCGGCCGCGTGACCCAGAAGAGCACCATCGGCGGCTCACGCGTCGTCGAGATGCTGAGTGGAGAGCAGCTACCCCGCATCTGCTGACCCCCGTCACTTCGATCAACCCACAGGTTCATACTCCACAGGAGATTCGACATGAGAGCCTTCCACGGAATCCTCGGCACCTTCGCACTGCTTCTGCTTCCCGCTCCCTTGTTCGCCCACGAAGGGCACGGGTTCACGGGGACGGTCGCAAGCCTCGTTCACTGGCTCACGGACTCGTACCACCTCGTGCTCGTCGCCGCGATCGCCATCGTGGCCATCGTCATTCCTCTCGCGGCTCGCGCCGTGGCGCGGCGGAATCGGAACGATGTGCACCGCGCCGGCTGACGGGGGCCGGGCCGGGAACGTCCGCCTCCCGGCACTGCTCGTCCTCGTCGCAGCAGCAGCCTGCGGCGGTGGTCAGGTCGGTGGCGATCCCAACGCACCGCCCACCGCGGAGCAGATCGCCCGTGGCGAGGCCGTCTATCAGGAGGTGTGCAGCGAGTGTCACGCGATCCAGCCACCCCCCAACCTCGCTCCACCCCTGAGCCACGTGGCCCGGCACGTGAGGGACGCGGTCGCCGACCGAGCCGCCTTCACGCAGCACATCGTCACGTATGTCCAGAGCCCCTCGGAGGAGCGGTCGCTCCTGCCCGAGCGCGCGATTCAGCGGTTCGGGCTGATGCCCGCCCAGGTGGTCACCGAGGACCGGCTGATCGACGCGGCGGCCTACGTGTGGAGCCTCGCCGATTCCGCGCAGGGCGGGATGGGCGGCGGCATGCAGGGCGAGGGCGGGATGGGCAGTGGCATGCAGGGCGAGGGCGGGATGGGCAGTGGCATGCAGGGCGAGGGCGGGATGGGCGGTGGCATGCACCGTGACGGCGAGATGGGTGGGATGCGGGGCGGTATGGGGCGCGGAATGGGCATGGGCGGAGCGGCGAGTTCCGCCGACACGGCCACGGGTCCGGACACGCTCACGACGCCCGACACGCTCGTGACCGGGAACTGACGGCCTCGACCCGGGGGCGGGCTGTGGCGCCCCCGGGCGACAGGATGCGAGCACCTTCCCGCCCACCCGCCTGCGGGCCTCCTGCGATTTTCCTTGCACTCCCGCAAGGATCGGTCCTTCTATCGAAGGATCGGAATCCCCCTTAAAGGAGTCTTCATGGTCCTTCGACACCCCCTGCGCCTCGCCGGCGCGGTCGCCCTGCTGTTCGCCCTGTTCGCTCCATCGGTCACGGCCCAGGAGCCGGGCCCGGTCGCGTGGCTCTACGAGATCGACGTCGCCGTCGCCGACATTCCCGCGATGGAGGCCGCCATGGAGGAATGGTCCGCCCGCCTCGAGGAGGATGGCGAGACCTGGACGTGGAATGTCTTCCAGTCGATCACCGGCGCACCCCGCTTCGTGATCATGACGCCGTTCCACGACTTCGCGGACTTCGATCGCGGTCCCATCGTGAGCGAGTCCAGGCAGGAGGACAACGACGAGTGGTTCGAGGAGAATCTGGCGCCGTACATCGCCGGGGCGAGGTCGGAGATGATGGTGGTCCGACCCGACATCTCGGTGACGACGGACGCGATGGCCGCCGAGCCGCCGCCGTTCTGGCAGGTCATGGAGTGGGAACTCACGAGTGGCTCGTCCGAGGCCTACATGGCGCTGACCAACGCACTTTCCAAGGTCGCTGCCGCGTACGGTGGCATGGTGGAGGAAGCCGCGGCGGCGGGTGAAGAGCCGATGGGGTACAACGTCTTCGACATGATGTATGCGGACGGACCCCGGAGAATGCTCGTCACATTCCCCTTCCAGGAGTTCGGAGACATGGACGGAGGTGACCCGCTCGCGTTCATCACCGGGATGGTCGCGGCCTACGGCCATCAGGACGCCGCGGCGATCGACGCGACGCTCGGGAAGTACACGAGGCAGGTCCGCAACAACCTCTGGGCCCACCGGATGGACCTGTCCCACATGCCGGATGGCGGCATGTAGGCGATACCCGGACTTCCGGAATGGAGCACGGGGCCGCCTCCATCGTCGGGGGTGGCCCCTCTTCGTTCTGCGAGACCGCGACAGCGTCGGTCGTCGGCACGATCGAGCGGCTTCGTCGTATACCTCACACCGAGTTCGGACGGCCTCGGATCGTTTCGACAACCTGAATACAGTCAAGGAGTTCCCCAGTGTTCACATCTGCACGCACGCGGCGTCTCGTCGCCATCGCGCTGCCCTTCTTTCTCGCCGCCTGCGGATCCGACGTCGCCCAGGACATGGCCGAGGGGTTCGAGGAGGGGTTCGAGGAAGCGATGGCCGAGGGTGAGGCACGGTCGACCGACGCGATCGTGATCGCGGACGCCGGATTCTCCACGCCGGAGTCCGTGCTCCACGAGACCGGGTCCGATGTCTACCTCGTCTCGAACATCAACGGCGCCCCCACGGCGACGGACGGAAACGGGTTCATCTCCCGTGTGTCTCCCGAGGGGGAAGTGCTCGACCTGAAGTGGATCGACGGAGAGGCCGAGGGCGTGACGCTGAACGCGCCGAAGGGGATGGCCGTCACCGAGGGCATGCTCTGGGTCACGGACATCGACTGCGTTCGGAGGTTCGAGCTCGGCACGGGTGAACCCGCCGGTGAAGCGTGCATCGAGGGCGCGACCTTTCTGAACGACCTCGTGCCCCATCCGGACGGATCGGGTGTCCTGCTGACCGACAGCGGCCTCGATGAGACGTTCTCCTCCACCGGTGCGGACGCGGTGTACCACATGACCACGGAGGGGTACGCCGCCGTGATCGAGGACCCCGACTTCGGCGCCCCGAACGGGATCGCGGCCACGCCCGAGGGCGCGGTCCTCGTCGTGACGTTCATGTCCGGTCAGGTGTTCAACGTGACCGGGATGAACGAGAAGGAGGAAATTCTCGCGGTGGACGGGGCGCAGCTGGACGGGATCGAAGTGCTGGACGACGGCCGGATCCTCGTCTCGAACTGGGCCACGTCCTGCGTGCATCTTCTCGACACCGAGGGGAACCTCACCTGCGCGATGCCCGACCTGGAGTCGCCCGCCGACATCGGGTTCGATGCGGAGCGCGGACACGTGCTCGTTCCTCTGTTCAACGCGAACGAGGTGCGCTTCATTCCGCTCGGCTGACCTCAGTCCACACCGACGTGGTACCGGGTGATCGTGGTATCGCCGAGTCTCCGGCTGCGCGCCCCCTTCGGCACGTCGTGGTCGGTCGCGTGCTCCAGCACGAATACCGGCGCGTATCGCTGCTCCTTCCAGATGTCGAGGAGCAGCGCCGCCAAGCGTGACCCGTACGGAGGATCCGCCAGCACCAGGTCGTAGGCGCCCGCCTCGAGTCGCCGGGTGAAGGGGACGGCGTCCCGCTTGAAGACCCGCGTCCGGTCGGTCTCCCGGAGCGCCTTCACGTTGGCCTTCAGCGAATGCAGGGCTGCCGGATGCCGCTCGACGAAATCCACCGTGGCGGCGCCTCGAGACAGCGCCTCCAGTCCCACTGCACCCGTGCCGGCGCAGAGCTCGAGGATGCGGGCATCGGGAATCAGCTCCTCGACCCAGTCGAGCCACGCGACCCGGACGGACTCCGCGGTCGGGCGGACCCGCCCGCCGGGGGAGGTGAGATCACGGCCGGCGTGGCGGCCCTGGACGATGCGCATGGTGAGGTCCGGAAAGCGGCGACGGACGCGCACGCGAAGCCGGGCTCCGGTGCGCTCGATGCTTCTACATCGCGATATCGGCCAGTGTGAGGAAGTCCAGCGGGTCCCGGCCCACCTCGAACGCGGCGATCCAGTCTCGCCTCACTCCCGCGACTTCGTGGCCGGCAGGCCGTGCTTCGACGTACGCCCGGAAGTCCTCGAGGGCCCCCGCGGTGTCGCCCACCAGGGCCCGAGCCAGGCCGCGGCTGTCGCGGTGCCCGGCGAGATTTTCGTCGGATGCGAGCTCGATCGCCCGCTCGCATGCCGGCATCGCCGAGTCGGGTACTCCTGCCAGTGCGCCCCACCAGCAGATGGTGTTCCAGGCCGGAGAGTCCTCGACGCCGTCCGCCTCGAGTCGGGCCCGCGCTGCGCGAACGACGCGGTCCGCATCTGCACGCCAGCTCGCCGCCTCGTCGGCGTTCCCCAGGCCGTCGTGCACCAGTACGAGGGGAGCGATGTGCATGAGAAGCCCTGGATCGTCACCCCCCAGATCGCCTCGGCGATCGGCGAGAATCGCTTCGAGCACCGGCACCGCGTCGGGGCGTGTGGCCTCGATCGGCGGAATCTCCTGGAAGGGGTCCCCGATGGCGAGCACCCTGGCGGACTCACGACGGGCCGCCAGCACGTGCTCGCCCGATCCGTCGCCATCCAGGAGCGACATGGTCGTCACCCATCGGCCGGCCACGTCCCGAAGCCGCTCCGCGTCATCGGTCTCGAGAGCCTGGTGCGCCAGCCCCCAGTAGGTATCACGCGCCATGAACACCGGCGTATCCGGATCGGTCGAGGCCATCTCCACGAGGGCGGCCTCGGACGCATCGAGCGCGCGGGCGGCATCTCGCGGCGCACCCGCGGCCTGCAGGGACCACCCGAGACTCATTGCCGCCTCCCACCGGCGTGCGGGATCGGCCGGAAGCGCTCCCAGGACCTCCTCCAGGCCCCCCGGCCGACCGCTCCGCCTCGCGATCGCGACCCTGAGCCCGGCGATCTGGGCCCAGGTCGCCTGGACTTCCGATCCGAATCGCTCGTCCGACAGGAACGGCTGGATACGGCGGTCCGCGAGCGCCGCGACGGAATCGGCCCGATCGAACTCACCCGCCTCGAGGAGCGCGTGGGCTTCGCTGGACAACGTGTGCGGCACGTAGGGCGTCGTGGTTCCCCATGCCGCGTCCTGCACCGCGGCCAATCGAGCGTAGGCGTCGGCGGCCTCGGTCCACATCCCGACCTCGCGATACTGGGCGGAGAGATTCCAGAGCGCGTCGTGGAGCCTCAGGTCCGTGTCGCTCTCGGATCGAGCCCTCTCCATCTCGAGGTTCCTCTCGAACATCTCGATCGCCTCGTCCTCTCGCCCGAGCGCACCGTACGCCATGGCGAGATTGTTGGTCAGGACGCTTCGGGCATCGACGTCGTCGTCCGGCACGAGGGCGAGCTCGGCCTCCCAGGCCTCGGCGGCCTCGGCTCGCTGTCCGTCGTTCATGAGCATGTTGCCCAGGAGCCGGAGGAGGTTCCGCTCGGTCTCCACCGAGCGACTACCGAGCCGATCGAGGTCGGCTCTCAGGAGGGACTCCGCCTCCGGCATCCGGCCCCGCGCCTGCATCCAGTAGGCCCATGCGCCGACCGTTCGAACGTAGAGATCCGGGTCGTCCGCCTCGTGAATCAGCCCGATCTCCCGGATCCGCTCCGCCCACTCGAGTATCTGCGGGTCGGTCCGTGCGGTCTCCTCGGGATTGTCGCTGGCCCGCGCTCGAAGCTCCGCCGCCAGAGCAAGATGATCGACCAGTCTCGGGTGCGTGGGCCCCAGGGCGGCTTCCCTCGCCGTGAGCGATCGCTCCGCCAGGTCGGCGGCCTGCACCCGGAGTGCGAGGCCCTGGTACGCCTGCGCCATCGTGTAGAGGAGGCGTCCCTGGATATCCTGCTGGCCGGCGAGCTCCGTGTCGACCGCCTCGACGCCGCGATCCAGAATCTCCCGTGCGAGGACGTTGTCTCGACCCTCCGCCCCCGGGTCGCCCGCCTGGAACAGCCCCACGAGGAAGTCGGAGACCTCGGTCGCCGTCGCCGCCTCCGCCTGTGCCTCGGCCTCCGCGGCTCGCGCCCGCACGAGACCCGCCGTCGTCGTCGCGATGCCAGCGATCAGCACCGTGAGGACGGCCGCGGCTCCGATCACGAAGGGGCGGTTCCGCCGCACGAACTTCCGCACCCGGTATGCCGTCCCGGGAGGCCCGGCCGACACCGGCTCGTCGGTGAGGTGCCGCTCGATGTCCTGCGCCATCGCCTGGACCGACGCGTAGCGGTCGTCCCGCTGCTTCTCGAGGGCACGCGCCACGATCCAGTCGAGATCGCCTCGCAGGCGTCGGCGGAGCCCCGAGGGATCCAGGCCCCGGGACGCGGCCACGGTCTGCTGGGTGTCCGCCAGGTCGCTCAGTCGCTCGCTGAGTGTCGGGGGGTCCGCGGTGAGGGCGGAGCTGTAGGCGGCCCAGCCGCGGTAGCGATCCTCGTCGAGCGGGAGCACACCGGCCAGGAGTTCGTACAGCACGACGCCCAGCGCATACACGTCGGCTCGCGTGTCCACGTCTCCTGATCCGTCGATCTGTTCGGGGCTCATGTAGGCAGGCGTACCGAGCACCTCGTCGATCCCCGTCAGACGCGCACGCTCGGCATCCGGCGGATCGGCCGCGGTGGCGATGCCGAAGTCGATGACCTTGCAGAGCGGGGACTCGTCGACCTCGGTCACGAGGATGTTGCCCGGCTTGAGATCGCGGTGGATCACTCCCTTCTGGTGGGCGTGATGGACCGCGCTGCAGACCTGGAGGAACAGGTCCAGTCGCCCCTCGATCCCGAGCTTCCGTTCGTCGCAGTATTCGAGGAGGGTCGTCCCTTCGACGAACTCCATAGCGAAGTACGGGACCCCGTCGTCCGTGAGACCCGCGTCGTACACGTTCGCGACGGAAGGATGCGACATCCGCGCGAGGGCCTGCCGCTCGTGCTCGAAGCGGGCGAGAACGGCCTCGGAGTCCAGGCCGATCGCCACGGTCTTCAGCGCGACCTCGCGCCGGAGCGGCTCCGTCTGGAGCGCGCGGTAGACGACGCCCATGCCACCGCGGCCGAGCACGCCGAGAATCTCGTAGGGTCCGATTCGATCGGGGCGTGCCATGGGATTCCCCCTCCCTTTCCACCGTGTGGGCGCTCAGTCCAGTCCCAGAATGTCCCGGACTTCGGTAAACCAGTCGGTCACCACGACGAACTCGCGAACTTCGGGGATGCGGATCATCACGAAGCCATCCCCGTCCGGCCGTACCGAGTAGCTTCGGTCGTTCCGGTCGAGAACGAATCGCGAAATCGGAAACAGGGCCTGGCGATCGGTCACGCTCGCCGTCTGATCCGACAGATCGAGCGTGGCCGCGACCATCGAGTCCCGCGCGCTCCGATAGTAGAGGGTCAGACCATCCGGACTCCATGCAGGCTCGACGCCTCCGTCGTTCGAAACCGGCACCCGTCCTCCCGGACCGGGCCACGGAGTCAGGTACACCTCGTCTCGACCCGACTCACGGGACACGTAGGCGACCCATCGACCATCCGGCGAAGCCGCCGGCGCAAACTCGTCGAATGGCGTCTGTACGAAGGGCGTGGAGCCCTCCCCGTCCGCGCTCGCCGTGAACAGATCACGGAGCGTGGTCCCGTCGTCGAACCCTTCGCGGTAGATGAAGTCGGAGTCGCTGGTCCATGTGATCTGCTGGACGAGGCGGTCGGTACGCAGGAGCTGGCGCGCCGGCTCGCTCACATCGATGGGCCGCTCCCAGATGGAGCGTATTCCATCCCGGTCGGAGACGAAGGCGACACGGTCGCCGTCGGGGTGCCACGTCGGCCGCCAGTTCTCACCGCCACCCACGGTGAGTCGAGACTGACTGCCCTGCTGAAGATCCAGGATCCAGATCTCGTCGGACTGACCCTCCGCCCTCGCCTGGATCGCGAGGCGCCGACCGTCGGGCGATACCTCGACATCGCTCAGGCTCCCCGGGATCGAATGGGTGATCGGGGTCGCGGAGCCGTCGAGCTCTACCGAGACGAGTTCCGCATTCTTCGATCTCACTTCGTAGACGAGCGCGCCCGACTCGGAATAGGAGTAGAACCACTGACCCTCGGCGTCCCAGGCGAGATCGGCCGCAACGGGTAGCGCCTCGCCGGTGACTTCGAGGGCATCGATATCGAAGGGTGCGGCCATCAGCTCACCCGTGTCCAGCTGCCACGTGAGGACGCCGATGGGCAGGTACCTCGGGCCGGTGCCCCTCTCGACCAGCAGCTTGCTCTCTTCCGTCGCGAGGTCGAGCACGAAGACGCTGGGCGAGCCCAGCTGCCCCTGCTGGGCCGCGCTGTAGATGAACGCGTCCCTGCCCGGAAGCTTTACCACGGTCAGGGGCAGGGTCTCGGGTTGGGCCAGTGCCTCTTCGGTGGGGCTCCAGACGCGCTCCGGCTCACCACCCGCGGTTCCGACCCTGTAGATGCCATCGGCGAGAATGAAGTAGTAGCTCCCGTCATCCGCCCACGAGCCCTGCCGGGCCACCAGTCCGCTCCCGACGATGATGCTCCGATCCAGCTCCAGGTCGTACAGCCGAATCTGGCGATCCTCGAAGTAGGCCAGGTATCTGCCGGTCGGATCGAAGGACGGGCTGTCGGCGTCGCGCTCGAGATCCAGCGATCTCTCTCCGAGGCTATTGACCGGACGCACGAAGATCTCGGACTGGCCGTCGAGCGTGTCGAGCGCCGTGAATGCCAACATCGAGGCATCCCGCGCGAGTGCGACGTTGTACACGCCTTCGGCGCGAACCTGCCGCGGGATCTCGATGGAAAAGCGGGCGGGCACGCCGGAGCCGTCGGTCGCCGACGGCTGACCCCCGCCCAGCAGTGCCGCGCCGGCCGCCAGTCCCGCCAGACCTGCGGCCCCTACCGCCCCGGCGAACAGCCCCCGGGAGACTCCTCTGCCCACCCCACCCGCGACTCCTGCTCCGCCGGGCGCAGAAACGGTCGGCGGGTTCTGCAGCTCCTTCCGGAACTCCGCCGCCGACTGATAGCGGTCGGCCGGCAGCCGGGCGATCGACTTGTGGACGACCGCCGCGAGGCCGGGCGAGATACTCGAGCGGTCCTCGTCGACCGGAGGCGGCTCCTTGGTGAGCACCGAGGCGATCACCGACTGGAGGC
>Ga0102929_1001172_pt1 | contig 15678 bp, 18 predicted proteins | sample SalPonR1_B_D2_MG_FD_78510 | JGI IMG/M metagenome (GOLD analysis project Ga0102929, IMG submission 78510) | Salt pond soil microbial communities from South San Francisco under conditions of wetland restoration - Salt Pond MetaG R1_B_D2_MG | ecosystem: Environmental > Aquatic > Marine > Intertidal... | reverse complement strand
GCGTTTGAGCATGTCCAGCTCGTCGCGCAAAAGCGTCACTTCGGCCCGGATATCATAGCTTAATGCATCTCCCGAAAGCAGTGCGAAACTGCCCAGGGTTTCGCCCGCTCGCGCATCATTGATCAGAAAGGTCTGCACCCCGTCCGAGATCAGCGCAGCGGGGATTGGCACCCGCACGACCCAGTGCCGGGCTTCGCGGTTTTCGATCACCTGCACATCCGGCACCGGCTGTTGAAGATGCGTCACCTCAATTTCGGGCTGCATGTTACCCTCGGCATCCGAGGTTAGGATACCTTCCCAAACACCTTCGAACAGACGGGTTTTCGTGAGTGTCAGATCGCTCATCTCGGTCTCCCTCAGAACTCGGCGCGCGGTCGGCGGCTGAATGTCAGGTCCCGCAGGATCACTTGGCTCATCTGCGGGTTTTCAAAAATGATATCGACCCATGCACGCTCGATCCGTTTTTCATTCAGGTTCGAATAGGCAAGGTCGAATTCGACCATGATCTCGTCCTCATGAAGCGGCAGTTCGCGCACGATCTGTTCGGTGTTCGGTCCATGCTTGATATTCAGCCGCGCAAAGATTTCCAGCGGCTTCTCCATCTCGACGATGGTCCCCATCCGCAGAAGATGGTTCCTGGTCAGCCCATCCACCGCCTCATGCGGCAGATCAAGCACGAGCGACAGGAACGAACCGTCAAAGGCGAAAACGTCCATCCTGAGACCGTAAGACGCCAGATCGGCCTCGCGATGGTTGCGCAATTGTCGAAGCGTCAATTCCGTATGTGCACAATCATGAAACAATGTCAGTTCCGAGCCCAGCTTTGACTTGCTCTCGACCGAAGACATGCCGGGCACCGGAAGCGGCCGACGCCACAGCGACGGGCGCCACGCCCAATCCGTGCCATGCGGCTTGGGAAATGCGTTGGACCCGATCGTGGGAAGGGCAAGGCGGCTATCGGCCACCGCCAATACTTCGTTCATGGAATATAGATACTTACGCGCAAGAGACCGTATAGTCCGCAGCTCGTCGAGCTCCATTTCCGGCGCACGCCGCGCGGCCTTGGCCCAGCGGCGGATACCACGCAGATGGAAAAGTCTATTGCCGAGCGCACTCCGAAATGGCATCTGGTCGAGCCTCTTGTCTTTGGTCTTTTCTAACTTGCCAGACCCGTTCCTTCCAGAGGATTAACCACCTTATGGAAACAATCCGGGATTTATGCGCGTCGGGCCCTGTACGGCCCCGATCCGGGTTCAGGATTTCTTGCGGAATATGTCCAAAATATTGAAACCGCCCTCGCCCTTGGCGGCAGGTGTATTGATTCCCTCTTCCGGGGCTTCGGGCGGCGTCGCGGCGCGGCGCTCGGGGCTTCCCGAACGAAGCCGTTCGGCCAGCGCGATCATCAACGCCTGCCCCGTTTGGCCACGGGCCACGCGGCTGCCCTCGGGCGCATAGAGCGCGAGGCCGGTCAGGTGCCCGTTGATAAGCATCGCACCGCGCCAATGCGCAGGATCGCCCCCGGGAACGCCCACTTCGCCGCCCGAGGCGAGATGCACGAATGACACTCCGTCTCCGTCGATCCGCTCAAGCACGCGCGCGGGTCGCATGGAGGCGGCCAACTCGTCGGCGGTGGGCTGGCGCGCGTCGCGGTCAGCGGGCAGGACAGACACCGTCATCACCGCCGGATCGACCGTCATGGCGGGCTGTCCGGTCAGCCCCGCACAGCTTGCCAGCAGGATCACATGTCCGCCGCCCCGTCGCCTTAGGCTTGTCGGATCAATGCAATATCCCACCGGTCCCGACACCACCACTTCACCCCCAAAAAGCGGCACCTTGCGCACCGGCTCGGACGTGTCAGAGGCTCCGAATGTGCCCGCCCCAATGGCATCGCACGCGGCAAGCGGCAGAATCGCGATCAGAAGGATCGCCCGCGAAAGGCGCATGCCTCCCTCACAGGTCCATGAAGACATGCCGCTCGGCCTCGGCCCCCGGATGGGTGACGGCGCCCTTGTAGGTCGGGCCGACGAGCTGGGCGAATTTCCAGATCGCACCCGAGGCATACATCGTCTCGCGCGGGCCGGGCCATGCCTCGCGGCGCTTGGCCAGTTCCTCGTCGCTGAGATCCACCGTCAGCGCGCCGTTGACCGCGTCGATGGTGATCACATCGCCGGTCTCGACCAGCGCGATGGGCCCGCCATGCGCGGCCTCTGGCCCCACATGCCCCACACAGAACCCGCGTGTCGCACCCGAGAACCGCCCATCTGTGATAAGCGCCACCTTCTTGCCCATGCCCTGTCCGCTCAGCGCGGCCGTGGTTGCCAGCATCTCGCGCATACCGGGGCCACCGGCAGGGCCTTCGTTGCGGATGACAAGGACTTCACCTTCGTTATAGGAGCGCGCCTTGACCGCCTCGAACGCCTCTTCTTCGCATTCAAAGACCCGTGCAGGCCCGGTAAAGACCTGTTCTTCCGCGCTCATACCGGCGACCTTCACGATGGCCCCCTGCGGCGCGAGATTGCCTTTGAGGCCCACGACGCCGCCCGTCTTGGTGATCGGCTTGTCCACCGGATAGATCACACGCCCATCTGCCTCGCGCTCGATGAGGTCAAGCTCTTCGCCCATGCTGCGGCCCGATGCGGTGATGCAATCCTCGTGGAAAAGGCCCGCGCGGCGCAGTTCCTTCATCACGACGGGCACACCGCCGACCTCGTAAAGGTCTTTGGCCACGTATTGCCCGCCGGGCTTCAGGTCCACGAAATAGGGCGTGTCCTTGAATATCTCGCACACGTCATCAAGGTAGAATTCCAGCCCCGCCTCATGCGCGATCGCCGGCAAATGCAGACCGGCATTCGTGCTGCCGCCTGTGCAGGCCACGACGCGGGCGGCATTCTCAAGGCTTTTGAGTGTCACCACATCACGGGCGCGGATATTCTTTTCCAGCAGGTTCATAACGGCATCGCCCGACGCCGTTCCGAATTGATCGCGGCTTTCATAGGGTGCCGGCGCGCCCGCGCTGTTAAGAAGCGCAAGGCCGATCGCCTCGCTCACGCAGGCCATGGTGTTGGCGGTAAACTGGCCACCACACGCTCCGGCACTCGGGCAGGCCACCTTTTCCAGCGCGCGCAGCTCTTCGTCGGAATTGGCGCCAGCCTGATGTCGGCCCACCGCTTCGAAGACGTCCTGAACGGTCACGTCCTTACCCTGATACCGGCCCGGCATGATCGACCCGCCATAGATAAAGACAGACGGCGTGTTGAGCCGCACCATCGCCATCATCATCCCCGGAAGCGACTTGTCACAGCCCGCCAGCCCCACAAGCGCATCATAGCAATGCCCCCGCATGGTCAGCTCGACAGTATCGGCAATCGCCTCGCGGCTCGCCAAGCTTGAGCGCATGCCCTCGTGGCCCATGGCAATCCCGTCGGTCACGGTAATGGTGGTGAACTCACGCGGCGTGCCGCCCGCTTCCTTGACCCCCATCTTGACCGATTGGGCCTGACGGCTGAGCGCGATGTTGCATGGCGCGGCTTCGTTCCAACAGGTCGCCACACCAACAAGGGGTTGATGGATTTCCTCCTCGCTCAGGCCCATCGCATACATGTAGGACCGGTGCGGCGCGCGCGCCGGACCTTCGGTTACATGACGGCTGGGCAGATGCTTTTTGTCGAACTTGCTCATGGCTGGCCTCCCGAAATCGTGTTGCCGAAGGAATAGGCGGTTGGCGCGCGCGACACAAGCACAGGGCACACGTCTCAAACGAAAAATCCCCGAAGGCGGGTGCCTCCGGGGGATCTCGTGTCGGTCGGGTATGGCTGCTCCGACCTGTCAGTGCAGTTTCTGGTCCACCGTGGTGATCGACTCGTCGATGAGCTTGTTGCCCTGTTGGGCGGTCATCTGCTTGGCGATAACATCCTTGGCGGCACCCACCGCGACCTCGGCGGCCCGGTCACGGACCTCCTTGACGGCAGCGGCCTCGGCCGAACTGATTTGCTCTTCGGCGGCCTGAAGGCGGCGTGCGATGCTGGTCTTGAGATCGGCCTTGGCCTTGTCGGCCGCAGCAGAGGCCTCGGTCTTGGCATGTTCGACGATCCGGTTGGCCTGCTCCTGCACTTCCTTTTGCTTGCGTTCATATCCCGCAAGCAGCGATTGCGCCTCTTCGCGTAAGGCTCGCGCCTCGTCGAGCTCGGACTTGATGCCATCCGCACGCTTGTCCAACATGCCGGCCAATTGCGTCGGCACCTTGAGATAAAGCAGAACCGCAAGGAAAAGCAGGAACGCCAGAAGCACCACGAAATTCGTGTTGCCAAGCGAAAAGAACGGGCCCGAAGCCGCCAGCGCCGGGCTGGCGGTGAAAAGGGCGATAAGGGTCGCTGTGATCCGCATGGTCATTACCCTTTCATCCGCGCGTTGACGGCCGCCGTTACGGTGCGGGCATCGGCTTTGCCGCCCATCATCGTCAGGATTTCCTTGGCGGTATCCTTGGCGACGTCCTTGATGCTGTCCTGCGCGCTTTCACGGATTTCGGCGATCTTCTTTTCGCCTTCCGCAGTTTTGGCCGCAATCTCGGCATCGGCTTTCGCCGTGGCGTCGTCCAGATCAGCCTGAATTTCCGCCTTGGCTTCGGCAATGATCGACTGGGCCTCCGCCCGCGCGTCGCTCAGTGCCTTGTTATACGCCTCCTCGGCCTCGACGGCCTTGGCCTTGAGATCCTCGGCAGCCGCGAGATCATTGGTGATCGCCCCCTGCCGTTCGGCCAGGATCGACGCGATACGTGGCAGGGCCACGCGCGACAGGACGAAAAAGAGCACGACCAGAGTAAGCAGCAGCCAGAAAATCTGGTTGCCCATCCACTCGCCGCACAATTGGGGCAGGCCGATGGCACTGCCGAAGCTATCGACACATTTGCCGACTGCATCGCCGCTTGTTGTGGCTTCGGTTGCCATGTCGTCGTCCTCCTCGGGAAACGTTCCGTTTACATGAGGTGAAGGGCGGTCTGCCGCCCCTCACCCCGTCGTAAGGATCGGGTTCCGCAGGTTCAGACGGCGAACATCAGAAGCAGAGCGACGAGGAACGAGAAGATCCCCAGTGCTTCTGCGAATGCGATACCAATGAACATGGTCGCGGTCTGACCGGCAGCGGCCGACGGGTTGCGCAGGGCGCCAGCGAGGTAATTGCCGACCACGTTGCCCACACCGACGGCTGCGCCGCCCATGCCGACGGAAGCCAGACCTGCGCCGATGAATTGGCCCATTTGTGCGATATCGCCTTCCATTTCGATTCTCCTTACGTTGGAATTGCGTCGTTTCGTTTGTTCGGGTGGCGGCCATGACCGCCGGTTGACTGTTGTTCGGGCCGCGACCCGGTCGTGCCTTAGTGTGCCGGGTGCAGAGCATCCTTGAGGTAGACACAGGTCAGGATGGTAAAGACATAAGCCTGAATGAAGGCCACCAGCACCTCGAGCGCATAGATGGCCGCGATGGCGAGGATCGACAGCGGTGTCACAAGGATACCGATCCCGACCGAGATGGTGATCATCGGCGCGAACGCGGCAAAGACCTTGAGAACGGCGTGACCGGCCATCATGTTACCGGCAAGACGGATCGAATGGCTGACCGGCCGCACGAAGTAGGAAATCACCTCGATCAGCGCGAGAATGGGGCGCAGGGCAAGCGGCGCGGAACTGATCCAGAAAAGGCCGAGGAACCCGGCACCGTTCTTGACAAAGCCCAGCACGGTCACCGTCACAAAGACCATCATCGCCAGAACCGCCGTCACCGCGATGTGCGACGTCGTGGTGAACGCGCCGGGCAGCAGCCCGAGAAAGTTCGAGAAAAGCACGAACACGAACAGCGTCATGATGTAAGGGAAGTAGGGCAGCGCCTCTTTGCTGGCCACGTCCTCGACCATCTTGCGGATGAACCCATAGCAAAGTTCCGCGATCGACTGCACCCGCGACGGAATGACCGAGCGCCCCGAGGTGCCCAGAACCAGAAGCGCGGCGGCCGCGAGGACCGTCAGGACCATCCAGAAGCTTACATTGGTGAAGGTGAACGTGCCGACCGGCCCGTCTCCGAAGAACGGTTTCACGATGAACTGATCCATCGGGTGAAACACCAGACCTTCGCTTTTCTCGGCACCTTGCGCTTCAGTCGCCATGCTTTGTCCCCTCGTTTGCGCCGTCTTGCGTCGCAGTCTTTCCGTTGCCCGGTCCGGGCGCCATTCTCTCGGCCTCTTCGGCCAGTTGCTTGCGCTGGATTTCCGCCGCGCTTCGGATCATCGTCTTGATGCCCGCCGCAAGGCCCAGCAATGTAAAGAGCACCAGAAACAAGGGCAGCGTGCCCAACAGGCGATCAAGCCCGTATCCGATGCCAAAGCCGATCAGAAGACCGACAACAAGCTCCAGCACCATGCGCCACGCCAGATGCGCCTGCGAATAATGCTCCTCGGTGTGGGGCTTTTCGTCTTTCGGCTTTCTCAGGGCGGCGATCCGGGCCTCCAGCGCAGCCAGACGCTCCTTCTCATCACCCTGCGACACACCAAAAGCCCCCACATCAGGTTGGCGCTATTGCTATGCGCGGGCGGGACCTGAGTCAAGCGCGCCTCGCGGCCTGCGCCACTTGTCTTAATCCATTGTTTTAATATACTTTTCCGTTTCGCCACCAAACGACGAAACTGCGATCACACCCCATCTGACGCGCCGCGACGCGCAAACGCGATGTTCAACCATATGGTTGACCTTTGCTCCGAAGCGCCGCTGCCGTCAGTCCGCCTCGCGCACCACGAACACCGAAACAGGCGCGTGCGATGCGATGCGCCCACCATGGGAATCGATCAGATACTCGACCCAACCGGGCCGATGCGACCCGATCACCACGAGATCCGCCTCGATCTCGTCAACGGCCCGGACAAGCACACTGTCCACCTGCACGCTGGGGTCTGGCACGTCATAGACACGCGTTCCGATCTTGACACCCTCCTCCGCCGCTTCGATCTCGCGCGCGAACTCGGCGAGCAATTCCTCATAGTGTTCGGTGGAATGGGTGACTTTGGGCTGAATACCCCCCGTAACACTGACCAGCGTCAGGCGCGCGCCGTAATGCCGCGCCAGATCGGCGGCCACATGGATCGCATGCTGCAAACTATCCTTCATCGAAAGGTCGATTGGTACGAGAATATGAGTATACATTTTTCCTCCACTGTCTGACCCTACCGTCACATGTCATGCGAGGGCCCGCCTTGTTTTATGTCAAGCCTTGCTTTTCGCGCGCCGAACGGCTGCTATGTCCGAAATGACAGGATCAAGTTTCGCCCACCGCCTCGCCGTCAGAAGCGCACTGCCCCGACTTTCGGTCGGGATGCAGGACACCGTTGATATCGGTTTTCTGGGTCCACTTAGCGGCCCGGTCGAAAGTTGGGGCCTACCCGGTCTCAATGGGTGCCACATCTGGGAGGACTGGCTCAACAAGGCCGGCGGCCTCCTGATCGAGGGCAAGCGGTTTCCGATTCGCATCCACGCCCATGATTGCGGCTATGATCCCGACCGGGCCATGGAAGGCGCCCGACGACTTGTTCAGAAAGAAAAGGTTCAGCTTCTCATGATGCTGGGCGGCGACACGCTGACCCCGGTGCGCGATTTCCTGACCCGCCAAAAGGTGCTGACCTCGACCCTCCTGCCCAGTGATCTTTCGCCGGACATGCCCTACCTCATCGCGCCGAGCGAATTGCATCCGATCTACAACGTGACCGGCGTGGACTGGCTCGCCCGGACCAAGCCCGACCTCAAGACCGTGGCGGTCTGTAGCCAGACCGACGCCCTTGGTCTGCCCTCGCTCGGCACCTATCGCGCGGCCTTTCGCGCCGCCGGTATCGAGATCGTAGACGAAGTGCGCTATGACCCCTCCGAAACCGATCCGCGCGGTTTTCTCGCGCCGATACTGGCCCGGAACCCTGATATCCTGTGCTGGTGTACCAGCTATGCGCCGATGGTCGACGCGATGACCGAATTCGCCCATGCGCAGGGTTACAAGGGTCAGATCATCTCCTGCACCTTCGACAACTATCCGCGCCTGATTGAACAAACCTCGCCTGAGTTCATGGAAGGGGCGGTGTTTCAATTCCCCGATTTCGACGATCCGCTGCTGCGCGAAAAAGCGTTTTTTTTCAATCGGCCTCATGTGTTCTTTGAAGAATACAATCGCCGTTTTCCCGACACCTGGAGCGCGGTGAGTTGGGAATATGTCGCCATCCTCGAAATCTGGCAGGCCGCTGTCGAAAAGGTCGGAAGCACCCGCCCCGCAGCGGTTCTGGCGGCGATGAAACAGCTTGGACAGGTCACCCATGCCTTTGGCCCCGCAGACTGGTGGGGGACCGAGATGTTCGGCATCGACAATGCTCTCGTGGGGGACTGGCCCGTCGTCACCATCCGCGACGGCAAGGCCCGCATCACGGAATTCGGCTCGATCCGTGGCTGGCTTGAAAAGAACGGCGTGCTTCTGCGCGAAGAAATGTCCGAGCTTGGCCAGCTTTGGGAACAGCGCGTGCAAAAACAGCAGGGAACAAAAGACGCATCGCCCGCGGCCTGACCGGCCTCAGTCGTCCTGCAACAGGATCTTGTTTTCCTCGATAAGATTCAGCTTCACGAACTCGACCGCCGCCTCCACATCACGCGACGCGATCGCATTGAAGAGCGTGTTGTAACGCCGCTGCGCTTCCTGGATACGGTTCGGCGTAAGATGCCTGCGCAAAAGCGCGCTGCGAAACCTCTGGTGGCTGGCTTCGGTCGCCAGCTCATAGCACGAGGCCAAAAGCGGATTCTCGGTCCCGCGTGCGATCTTGAGAAGCATCTCTTCTTCATAGCGGACGAATTCGGCCACATCCGTGCGCACCGCCTCAAGCCGGCTGAGCGTCTTGTCCAGATCCTCGATCGCGCGCGGCGGCATGTTGATCACCGCAAGCCGCACGATCTCGGGCTCAAGGATGCCCCGCACCACAAGATGATCAAGCGGGCTCGTCTCTGACGCGATCGACCCCACGGTCGGGTTCTGCGGCGCCTCCGACCTGTAGGTGACGAAACTGCCCGATCCGGCGCGACGGCGGATCACCTTGCGCGCCTCCAGAACATCAAGCGCCTCGCGCACCGTGTTGCGCGCCACCCCCAGTTCCGAGGCAAGCGTGCGCTCGGACGGAAGCCGGGTGTCCACCGGATATTCCTCTGACTTGATCCGCGCGAACAGCGTGTCGATCACAACGCGCGCCGTGGCACCGATGGACTGATCGGGATCAAGTTGTGTTTCGTCGTCCGAAGGGGCTGCGGCCATGGTCTGTCCCGTCACGAAGTGCTGCTCTTCTTGGTCTAGCATCAAATTCCGGCGCATTCGAGGCCCTTGAGCAGTTGACGTCATCTCGCGCTCGGGGCTTAACAAGACCCATGTCAAACACGCTCGACACGGTTTTCGCGGCCCTAGCCGATCCCACGCGCCGACAGATCCTGTCGATGCTGCTCGAGGACGACATGGCCGTCACCGACGTGGCCGAGCCGTTCGACATGAGCCTCACCGCCGTTTCGAAGCATCTGGCGATCCTTTCACGCGCGGGCCTGATCACCCAAGAACGGCGCGGCCGCGTCAAATGGTGCAAGCTCGATCCCGACGCGCTGCGCGATGCGTCCATCTGGATGCAGGGCTTCGGTCAGTTCGAAGCGATCAACCTCGATGCGTTCGAACGGTTCCTCAGGGCGGAGTTCGGCAATGAAACATAGCGCCGAAGGCAGCACCGGCGGTGATGCCATGCCCAACCCCGAACGCCTGCCGCCCGCCACCGTCGAACGTGTGGCAAATGCGGTCGTTCCCCCCATGGAGCCGGGCCGCGACATGCCGCATGGCGTGTTTCGGCGCGACGGCACGTTCTGCGCGGCGTCTCGCACCCTGATTTCGGCCGGGCGGTTTTCGGGCGTGCCAAACCATCCTGCACCGGCCGAAACGCAACGCCTTGAGGGGCGGTATCTTTATGCCGGGGTCGGGCGGCATCATTTCGGTCACTTCCTGATGGAGGGGCTCGGGCGGCTCTGGGCGCTGGACCATGTGGAGACACAGGTGGATGGCATCCTTGTGGTGCCGATGCACGACAAGGACATCGAAACCGTCCTGCGCCGCCGCTTCCTTCCGTTCTATACGTGGCTCTGCGACGCGCGACCGATCTGGCTCATAGACCGGCCCGTGCAGGTCGACGATCTGTTGCTGCCAAGTCAGGGGTTCGGTCACGGACACTGGAGTGTGGGCACGCCCGAGTTTCGCGATTTCGTGCGCAGCCGGGTCGCCGCCCGCATTACGCCTGACGGGCCGCGTTGGGTCTATGTCTCGCGCACGCAACTCAAATCCCCGGATCACCGGATGGATCGCGAAGACGCGCTCGAACGCACTCTGGTCGAAAAAGGCTATGTCGTCTTCCATCCCGAGCAATACACGATCGAGGAACAGCTTCAGGTCTACATGTCCGCCGACAGGATTCTCGGCGCGGATGGATCGGCCTTTCACCTCGCGCCCTTTGCCATGCGGCCCGGAACGCGGCTTGGCCTGATCCAGCGCAGGCACCGGCAGGCCCCGTTCGACGCGCTTGTGGCGCAGATACGGGCCTTCGTCGATGTCGATCTTGTGACCTTCAACGCCTTGCGCCCGCGGGAAACGCATCCGACCCCGCGTGGTGAGCCCGATGCAATCCGCTTCAAGGGCCTCTTGCAAGACCTGAAATCCGCCGGGTTCATATAATAGGGTCCGAGAAACGCCGCCAATAGGTCAGGCCCGCACCGAGGGCGCCTCATCGTCGCGCAACAGCAGGAACAGGGCCACCGCCGTCAGCGCGACACCCGCCATGACAAGCACGCGTGGCACGCCTTGGCCCAGCGCGGCCTGCCACAGGATAACCCAGCTTGGCGTGAGATAGGTATAGGCCATGACCTTGGCACTGGGCAGACGCAGCGAGGCATATTGCACCAGTATGAAGCTTAGCGCAGTGGCGAAAATAGTCGTATAGCCGATCGTCACCCACACTATTACGCGAAGCGCGGCCCAGTCCGTCGCCACGATGTAACGCCACCCTGCCAAGGTGATCAGAAGCGCCGCCGCCGCCATCGCGCCCAGCGAAAACACCACCGCCGGCTCACCCCGGTTAAGCTTGCGGACGAGAGGTATATAGGCGGCATGCGCCACGCACCCCCAGAAATAGACGATCTCTCCGCGGCCCACCTCAAAGGCACCCACCGCGCGCCAGTCGGCCCGGAAGATCACCCAGAGCGCGCCCACCGCACCGATACTCAGCGCCAACGACATGCGCGGCGTCATGATCTGCCGCAGGAGGAGAAATCCGAACAGCCCCGACAGGATCGGGGTAAGCGTGAACACCGCCGCCACCGACACCGGCGGCGCGGTCTTGAGACCCTCGAACATCAGCACGAAATAGAGCCCCATCGACGTCCCGAGCACGAGATACCGCCAAGGCGCGCGCAAGGCCTCACGCCGGATACCCACGGTTCCAACTGCAACCGCCGCCACAAGACACGACGCCAAGATGAAGCGCACGGAATTGAGCGCGGTTGGCGCGATATGCGGCACGGCCATCGACCCCAGCGCGAACGACCCCGCGATCAAACCCGAGAACACAAGCATCGAAAGATGCCCGCGCATCGCATCGCTCATGTCGCGTCCCACGCCTTCGCGGCGGTCTTGAGGTAATCAAGAAATGCCTGAACCTTGGCGGTGCGGTGCAGGTCCATATGGGTCACCAGCCACAGCGGCGTGGACCAGTCGTCAAGCGGCGGATGCACCTCGATCAGGCCACCCACCTCGCGGGCCTGCAACTGTGTCATGAACCCGATACCGACGCCCTCCTCTATGGCCCGTCGCTGGGCATGCACATCGCCGCTTCGGAACACGATGTTTTCTGCCCTCACGTGCTCGCGCATCCAGCGCATGAACGGCGCCCGCGATTTCGGATCGTCTGCCCCGACAAAGAAGTGCTGGGTCAGATCACCGCCGTCACGCGGGTCACCGCGCCGCGCGATATAACTTTCGCTGGCATATAGCGTGGTCGACAGCCGCACGAACGGCTGCACGACATTGTCCGGCTGATCGGGAACCGATCCGGCGCGAATGGCGACATGCGCCTCGCCGTATTCCAGACGGAAAAGCCGGTCCCCCGTCAGAAACCGCACGACCACCTGCGGATAGGCTTCGCGGAATGCCGTGAGAACCGGCACCAGAAGATAGCCCAAGCCGCCAAGTGACGTCACCACAAGTTCGCCCGAGACACCATCGCCCTGCCCCCGGATACGCCCGGCCAACTGACCGAACTGATCGTCGGTCGCCTGCGCCACGCGCAAAAGATCATCGCCCGCTTCGGTCGGGGTGTAGCCGCGGGCATGGCGCTGAAAAAGCTTCACGCCAAGCCGCGCCTCAAGCGCGTCTATGTGTCGGATCACCGTGGCATGATGCACGCCCAGATGCTCGGCCGCACCGCTCACCGTGCCGACCCGCGCCACATGATAGGCGGTGCGCACCTCGTCCCAATTCTCCATTCCGCGATCCTTGTGCACTGGCGAACGAAACCACCCGAAACTTAACCAAGAGTTGACATAGGCACAACACCGGGCTTTGCTCCTGCCAACGACCGGAGGCTGGAAAACTGAATGTTCAGATCAACACACCCGATCTTTTCATAGCGCGCGAGGTGCCTTGGCTCATCGCGATCATGCTTTTTTGTTTCACGATGATTTTTGTCGCCGCCGGTCTTGTCGTGGTCGCGTCCGGCGAATGGCTCGGGCTTGTTTTCGGCGGGCTCGGCGGCGGACTCGGCATCGCCGCGATGGCGGTCTTCGTTGAACGCCTGCAAGTGGTGTTGGATGCGCGCGCCGGCGTTGCACGCATCAGCCACCGCACCATGTTCCGCCAGCGCGAGACAGGCTTCGACCTGTCTCGGGTTCTGGGTGCCGAGCTTCAAAACGCGACCTCCAACCGCGATGGCCGGCGCCGGACCCTCAGCCGCCCGGCATTCAAGGTCACTCACGGCACGGACCTCGACCCTTACGCCCATCCGATCACCGAAATCTACTCAAGCGGCCGGGGACCGGAAACCCTCGTCACCGCTCTCAACCACTGGCTTGAGGCGCATCGGTCCGGCGATCAGGGGTCGAGCCAGCCAACCTCGGCCCCCCATCCCTCCACAAGCTGACACAACGCCTCCGGCGCAAGGCCGACGGTCCGATCGTTCACCAGCGGATGCACATGGACTGTCTCGGCGTCACGCAAGGCGGTGTCCATGATCAGGCGCACGCCATTCCGCGCGCCGTTGATCATCGCCAAGGGACTGACGGCGCCGGGCCGGACGCCCAGAAACTCCATCAGCCGCCCGGCCGATCCGAACGAGACACCGGGCGCATCCATCGCCTGACCAAGCGCCTTGAGATCCACCGCCCGATCCTGTTCCAGAACGACAAGATAGTTTCGCTTCTTGCGATCGCGCAGGTAGAAATTCTTGATGTTGAGCGCGCCCGGCCCATCGGGCACCACCGCGCCCTGCACTGTCTTGGCGTCCTCCACCGTGCGCAGCGGGATATGCTCGTAATAGGCAAATGCGATGCCCGCGCCGCGCATCTGCTCCAGCAGCGCGTCGGATGTCACGGGCAGGCTGCCCTGATGTGCTGAGGATGCGTCGGGCTCGTGGTCCTGGCTCATGGTCTGCGGCTCCTTTCATTCGCTCTTCCAGTCATATCGCCGCATCTGGCCGTTTGGGCAATGGACAACCGCGCGCGCTATGCGGCATGATCGCGGCCATGGAACTTGCCCTCTACCAAATGTCCGCCGACACCGATCCGCGGTCACGCCCGCAACGCATCATCGACGCCATGGCCCGCGCCCGGTCGGTCGGGGCCGACCTGATGATCGCTCCCGAACTCGCCCTCTCGGGCTATGGTATGGGCGACGCCCTGCGCAGCATGGCCCAATCCGCGAATGGCCCGTGGGTCCAGGAATTGCAGGAGGCCGCCGAAGGGATCGGCATCAGCCTGGTCGCCGGCTTTCCCGAACGCACCCGCGAGGCATATCACATCTCGGCGATCGCGATCTTTGCCGACGGGCGCGACCCTGTCGTCTACCGCAAGGGGTTTCTCTACGAAACCTACGAAAAGGATATCTTCACCGCGGTCGGCCCAAACACCGTCACCTTCGATTTCGAAGGGGTGCGCATCGGCATGCTGATCTGCTTCGATGTCGAGTTTCCCGAATGCGTCCGCGCGCTCGCGCTCGAAGGTGCCGACCTCGTCGTCGCGCCCACCGCCCTGCCCGCCCAGCCCGGCAGCCCCTTCGTCGCGCAAAACGTGATCCCCGTGCGCGCCTATGAAAACCAAATCTTCGTGGCCTATTGCGATCACGCCGATTTCGACGATCGGTTCACCTATCAGGGCCTTTCGTCCATAGTGGCCCCGGACGGCGCGGTTCTCGCCTCGGCGCCCGAAACCGGCGAGGCGTTGATCACCGCCACGATCGAGCCTTCCGCCTATGCCGCCTCGCGCCGCCTGAACCCTTACTTGCAAGAGTGGCGCGACGCGCAACCGGGTTGACTCATCCCCCCGCCCGCTCTAAACGCCAGCCAACATCCGGAAGTCTCTGACGCTTCCGGTCCCTTGGCGCATGCCGGGATCGCCCCCCACCAGCGAGTTTCGCCCGTGGGGGCATTTGTGATTTGAACCGTCCCTCCTATGTCGGGGGGACAAACCGCAACCGGCGCAGGAGGCCGAGGTATGTTTGAAAATCTGTCCGAACGCCTCTCTGGCGTCCTTGACCGGCTGACGAAACAGGGCTCGCTGTCCGATGACGACGTCAAGACCGCGCTGCGCGAAGTGCGCGTCGCCCTGCTCGAGGCCGACGTCTCGCTTCCCGTGGCGCGCGAATTCGTCAACAAGGTGCAGGAACAGGCGACCGGGCAGGCGGTAACGAAATCCGTCACACCGGGCCAACAGGTCGTCAAGATCGTGCATGATGCCCTGGTCGACACGCTGACCGGTGACGAAGACCCCGGCGCACTCAAGATCGACAACCCGCCCGCGCCGATCCTGATGGTCGGCCTTCAGGGCTCGGGCAAGACGACGACCACGGCCAAGCTTGCCAAACGCCTCAAGGAGCGCGAGGGCAAGAAGGTCCTCATGGCCTCGCTCGACGTGAACCGCCCCGCCGCCATGGAACAGCTTGCCATCCTCGGAAGCCAGATCGGCGTCGATACCCTGCCCATCGTCAAGGGCGAAGATCCCGTCGCCATCGCCAAACGTGCCAAGACACAAGCGTCCTTGGGCGGCTATGACGTCTACATGCTCGACACTGCGGGCCGGCTGCATATCGATCACGAACTGATCGCACAGGCCGCCGCCGTGCGCGACGTGGCGAACCCGCGCGAAACGCTGCTGGTGGTCGATGGCCTGACCGGACAGGACGCGGTGAACGTCGCCACCGAATTCGACGACAAGATCGGCGTTTCGGGCGTCGTGCTGACCCGGATGGATGGTGACGGGCGCGGTGGCGCGGCCCTGTCGATGCGTGCCGTGACGGGCAAGCCCATCCGCTTCGTCGGCCTCGGCGAAAAGATGGACGCCATCGAGACGTTCGAGCCCGACCGCATCGCCGGGCGTATCCTTGG
>Ga0102929_1001167_pt1 | contig 15699 bp, 13 predicted proteins | sample SalPonR1_B_D2_MG_FD_78510 | JGI IMG/M metagenome (GOLD analysis project Ga0102929, IMG submission 78510) | Salt pond soil microbial communities from South San Francisco under conditions of wetland restoration - Salt Pond MetaG R1_B_D2_MG | ecosystem: Environmental > Aquatic > Marine > Intertidal... | reverse complement strand
TCTGGCTGTATGCATCCATCAGTTCGAACATGTCGCTTCCTCCGCTCTCAACATTCCAATGTCGTTGCTCTCAGTACCTTCAGCCGACAGCACCGCCGCCGGCATCCGCTCTCTAGAAATGGCCCTGGAACCACGCACGCATGCGCGCCAGCACCTCTTTCAATCCGCCGCCGATCGGCGCCTCGTTCTCCTGCCGGCTCAGGTTCTCGTAGCCGTAGAGCAGCAGCCCGACGCCGGTGGCGTGAATCGGGTTGCGCACGACGTCCGACAGGCCCCTGACGTATTGCGGGATGCCGAGCCGGACGGGCATGTGGAAGACCTCCTCGGCCAGCTCGACGGCACCCTCCATCTTCGCGCTGCCGCCGGTCACGACGATGCCGGCGGCGATCAGCTCCTCGAAGCCGCTGCGCCGCAGCTCGTCGCGCACCAGCGTGAACAGCTCCTCGTAACGGGGCTCCACCACCTCTGCCAGCGTCTGGCGGGCGAGGCGTCGCGGCGGCCGGTCGCCGACACTCGGCACCTCGATGGTCTCGTCCGGGTTGGCCAGCTGGGACAACGCGCAGGCGTACTTGATCTTGATGTCCTCGGCGTACTGGGTGGGCGTACGCATCGAGACCGCGATGTCGTTGGTGACCTGGTCGCCGGCGATCGGGATCACCGCGGTGTGCTGGATGGCGCCGCCGAGGAACACCGCGATATCCGTGGTGCCGCCGCCGATGTCGACGATGCAGGCGCCGAGTTCCCGCTCGTCCTCGGTCAGCACGGAGTAACTCGATGCCAGCTGCTCGAGGACGATGTCGTCGACTTCCAGCCCGCAGCGCTGCACGCACTTGACGATGTTCTGCGCCGCACTCTCCGCGCCCGTCACCATGTGCACCTTCGCCTCCAGGCGCACGCCGGACATGCCCACCGGCTCGCGGATGCCCTCCTGGCTGTCGATGATGAATTCCTGGGGCAGGATGTGCAGGATCTTCTGGTCGGCCGGGATGGCCACCGCCCGCGCGGCATCGATGACCCGCTCCACGTCGCTCGGGCTGACCTCCTTGTCCCGGATGGCGACGATGCCGTGCGAGTTCAGACTGCGCACGTGGCTGCCCGCGATGCCGGTGTACACCGAGTGAATGTCGCAACCGGCCATCAGCTCGGCCTCTTCCACCGCACGCTGGATCGAGTGCACGGTAGACTCGATGTTCACCACCACGCCTCTCTTCAGGCCGCGGGACGGATGGGAGCCGATGCCGATCACTTCGATCTCGCCGCTCTCGGACAGCTCGCCCACGATCGCCACCACCTTCGAGGTGCCGATATCCAGTCCGACGATGAGATTCTTGTCCGTCTTCCTGGACATCTAGCCGGCCCCCTTCGCCGCCACGGCGGGCGAGTCGCCGGCGTCCCGGCTCGCCCAGGCGGCTTCCTTCCAGCCGATGGAGAAGCCGTTCGAGTAGCGCATGTCGATGTAGTTGATGTCTCCCTCCCTGGCCGTGACCATGTCGACGACCGTCTGCAGGAACAGCGCCAGGCGCTCGTCCACCGCGCGGCGGCCGAGCCGTACCTGGATGCCGTTGGTGAGCGTCAGCTGCCAGGCGCCGCGGGCGTCCAGTTCCACGGCGGCCAGGTCCAGGCCGGCCTCGATCAGCGGCCCGCGCACCGCCAGGTAGCGCCCCGCCACCTCGGCGGCGCTGCCCTCCGGCCCCGACAGCCCCGGCAGCTCGGCCGGGATGTGCCGCGCATCCCTGGTGAACAGCTCGCCGCGGACGTTCAGCAGCCCGCCCTCGCCCCAGCGCGCCGCCGGGACCTGCTCGCTCACGGCCACGCGCAGCTCGTCCGGCCATTCCCGCCGCACGGTCGCTGCATCCACCCAGGCCAGCGCCTCCAGGCGGCGGCGCATGGCACCGAGATCCGCGCTCAGAAAGCCCTCGCGCAGCCCGTCGCCCCGACCCGCGATCGCCTCCTCGATGCGGGCCTCGGTCACCCGCTGAAAGGGCGCATCGATGGTGACCGCGCGGATGGGGCGGTCCAGCGCCAGCGCACTCAGCTGATAGGTGGCGCCGATCAGCGCCAGCGCGCACAGCGCCGTGAGGATGCCGGTCACCGGAATCTGCGGCAGCGTGAGCGCCGGCCTGGGGCGCGGCGCCCTCTTGCGCTTTGCCTGCTTACGCGCCATTCGCCGACCTCCGCGTCGCCACCGCCGGCAGCTCGGTCACGCTGGTCTCGAGGATGCGCCAGCACAGCGTGGAGAAGTCGATACCCGCCCGGGCGGCGGCCATGGGCACCAGACTCTGGCCGGTCATCCCGGGCACCGTGTTGATCTCGAGCAGCTGGGGAACCCGATCGGCTCCCACCATGAAGTCCACCCGGCCCCAGCCGCGGCAGCCGAGGGCGGCGAAGGCGGCCAGCGCGAGACGGTGCAGCTCCTGCTCCAGCGCGGGCTCGTCCGTGCCGGGGCAGTGATAGAGGGTGTCGGCGGACTCGTACTTGGCCGCGTAGTCGTAGAACCGCCGCGGCGTCTCGATGCGGATGGAGGGCAGCGCCGCGCCCTGCAGCACGGCGACGGTGTATTCGCCGCCGTCCACCCACTCCTCGACGATGACCGGGTCGTCGTACTCCGCTGCCGCAGCCCAGGCGGCTTCGAGCTCGGCGGCACTCTCCACCCGGTACATGCCGACGCTGGAGCCCTGACCCGCCGGCTTGACGATGAGCGGCAGGTCCAGGCCGGCAAGCGCCTGCTCGAGCCCGGTCCGGCTGCGCACAGTCTGCCATGCCGGGGTCGCCAGCCCGGCGGCGGAGAACAGCATCTTGCTGCGCACCTTGTCCATGGCCAGTGCCGAGGCCATGACGCCGCTGCCGGTGTAGGGCATGCCGGCCCATTCCAGTGCGCCCTGCACGGTGCCGTCCTCGCCGCCGGGGCCGTGCAGCGCGATCCAGACCCGGTCGAAACCCGCGGCGAGGAACTCGCTGAAATTCCGCTCCGCCGGGTCCCAGCCGCTCGCCTCCACGCCGGCCTCCCGCAGCGCGGCGAGCACCGCGGCACCGCTGCGCAGCGAGACCTCGCGCTCGCTCGAGGCGCCGCCGTACAGCACGGCCACCCGGCCGAACAGGGCGGCGTCGTGCACGGTCCTGACCGGCTCCGCGGCGCTCATGCGGCCTCTCCCAGCATGCGGACCTCGTGGCGCAGCTTCACGCCGTGCTCACCCTCGACGGTGGTCTGCACGAGATCGATGAGTGCCTCGATGTCGGCGGCACTGGCGCCGCCGTCGTTGATGATGAAGTTCGCGTGCTTGTCCGAGACCACGGCGCCGCCGATGCGCCGGCCCTTCAGCCCGGCGGCCTCGATCAGCCGGGCGGCGTGGTCGCCGGGCGGGTTGCGGAACACCGAGCCGCAGCTCGGCAGGCCGATCGGCTGGGTGGCCTTGCGCCGCTCCACCAGTGCGTTCAGCCGTTCGATGCCCGCCTCGCTTTCGGGCTCGAAGTCGAAATGGGCGGCGACGAACCATTCGTCCGCGGGGCCGCGCACGCTGCGGTAGCCGATTTCGTAGTCGAACGGCGTGCGCTCGCGCAACGCGCCGGCCCGGGACAGCGTCTCGACGCGCACCACCCGATCCCAGGTCTCGCCGCCGAAGGCACCGGCGTTCATGGCCAGCGCCCCGCCGACCGTGCCCGGGATTCCCGAGAACCAGGCACTGGGCCCGAGCCCCCAGCGGGCGCAGCGCCGGGCCAGCCGGGTGCAGGGCACGCCGGCCTCGGCGCGCACGCCGCTCTCGCCCTCGCGCTCGAGCCCGGCGAGCAGCCCCGTGGTGGCGATCACCGCGCCGCGGATGCCGCCGTCGCGCACCAGCAGGTTGCTGCCGAGACCCACCCAGTACACGGGCGTGGCCGGGTCCAGCCCGGCCAGGAAGGCGGCCAGGTCGTCCACGCTGGCCGGGCGGAAGAACAGATCCGCGGGTCCGCCCACCCGCCACGAGGTGTGACGGGACATCGGCTCGTCGTGGCGCAGCTCGCCGGCCGGCTGCCGTGGCATCGTCCCGGCAGTCATGGCTTCACCCTCCGCAACCGGCCGTCGGCCAGCTTCTCCGGCAGCGCGGCGGCTTCCGCGCCGATGTCGCCGGCGCCCATGGTGAGCACCACGTCGCCGTCGCGGAGCATGTCCGGCAGCACTTCGGCCAGGCGGCCGATATCGTCCAGGAAAACGGGCTCGAGGGCGCCGCGGCTGCGCACCGCCCGGGCGATGGCACGGCCGTCGGCACCGGCAATCGGGGCCTCGCCCGCGGCGTAGACCTCGAGCAGCAGCAATGCATCGGCACGGGACAGCACGTCGGCGAAGTCGTCCAGCAGGTCACGGGTGCGGGTATAGCGATGCGGCTGGAACACGAGCACCAGGCGGCGGGACGGCCAGCGCTGGCGCGCCGCCTCCAGCGTTGCCGCCACCTCGGTGGGGTGATGGCCGTAGTCGTCCACCAGTGTGATGCGGCCCGCCCGGGCCCCGATGCCGTCGTGCACCTGGAAGCGCCGGTCGATGCCCTGGAACCCGGCCAGCGCGGCCAGCACGGCGTCGTCGGCGAGTTCGATATCCCGGGCAATGGCGATGGCGGCCAGGGCGTTCAGCACATTGTGCGTGCCGGGCAGGGACAGTCGCACGTCCAGTTCCGGCGCACACCCGGGACGGCTGACCCGGAAGCGGCTGCCGGATTCGTCGAAACGGATGTCGGTGGCGCGCACGTCGGCATCCTCGGCCGTGCCGTAGGTGATGGCCGCGCGGCCGATCTCGGGCAGGATGCCGCGCACCTCTTCGTCGTCCACGCACACGACGGCCACACCGTAGAACGGCAGGTTGTGCAGGAAGGCGATGAAGCTCTGGCGCAGCCGCCGCAGGTCGCCCTCGTAGGTTTCCATGTGGTCGGCGTCGATGTTCGTGACCACGGCCATCATCGGCTGCAGGTGCAGGAACGAGGCGTCGCTCTCGTCGGCCTCCGCCACCAGGTAGTCGCCGGCGCCGAGCCGCGCGTTGGCATCCGCGCTCTTCAGGCGGCCGCCGATGACGAAGGTGGGATCGAGGCCGGCCTCCGCCAGCACGCTCGCGATCAGGCTGGTGGTGGTCGTCTTGCCGTGGGTGCCGGCCACCGCGATCGAGCGGCGGCTGAAGCGCATCAGCTCGCCCAGCATCTCGGCCCGCTGCACCACCGGGCAGCGCCGCTCCTGGGCCGCGAGCACCTCCGGGTTGTCCGGCGTCACGGCGCTGGAGATCACCACCACGTCCGCGCCGTCCACGTTGGCCGGATCGTGGCCGATGCGCACGTCCGCGCCCAGGCGCTCCAGCCGGCGGGTGACGGCGTTCGCGCGCAGGTCCGATCCGCGCACGTCATAGCCCTGGTTCAGCAATACCTCGGCGATGCCGCTCATGCCGCTGCCGCCGATGCCCACGAAGTGGATGAGGTGGACCCTGCGCATGCGGTCGATCACGGCGCACCTCCCGCCGCCTCGAGGCAGAGGTCGGTGATGGTGGCCCGTGCCGCCGGCGCGGCCGCGGCACGGGCCCGCTCGGCGCGGACCAGCAGCGCCTCCCGGTCGGTGCCCAGCTCTTCGATGGCGCCGGCGAGACGCTCCGGCGTCAGGTCGCGCTCCTGGACGATCAGCGCTGCGCCCGCCTCGCTCAGCACGGCCGCATTGGCCGTCTGGTGGTCGTCCACCGCCGCCGGGAAGGGGATGAACACGGCCGCCAGCCCCACCAGCGCCACCTCGGAGACGGTCAGCGCGCCCGCCCGGCAGACCACCAGGTCGGCCCAGGCGTAGGCGGCCGCCATGTCCTCGATGAAGGGCGCGATCTCGGCGTCGATACCCGCCAGCCGGTAGGTCTCCCGGGCCGTCTCCAGGGTCTGCCCCCCGGCCTGGTGGCGCACCTCCGGCCGGCGCTCGGGCGGCAGCGCGGCGACGGCGAAAGGCAGCAGCTGGTTCAGCGCCAGGGCGCCCTGGCTGCCGCCCAGCACCAGCAGTCGCAGGGGGCCGGCACGGCCATGCAGCCGTTCGGCGGGCGGCGGCAGCGCGGCGATGTCGCGGCGCACCGGATTACCCACCGTCTGCGCCGGAATACGGCTGGAAAAGCTGCCCGGGAAGGCTTGCAGCACAACCCGGGCTAAGCCAGCCAGAAGTCGGTTCGTCAGTCCTGGGACCGCGTTCTGTTCGTGGATGATCAGCGGCCGGCGGGTCAGCCAAGCGGCGACCCCGCCCGGGCCGCTGACGAAGCCGCCCATGCCGAGCACCGCGGCAGGCCGCCGCCGCAGTATCACGACGAGCGATTGCACCAGTGCGACGGCGAGGCGGAACGGCGCCAGCAGGCGGGTTACGACGCCCTTGCCGCGCAGCCCCGAGATGCCGATCCACTCGATCTCGATGCCGGCGGCGGGCACCACCCGCGCCTCCAGCCCGCGGCGGGTGCCGAGCCAGACCACGTCGCGGGCCTGCTCCCGCAGGGCCTCCGCCACCGCCAGGGCAGGATACACGTGACCGCCCGTGCCGCCCGCCATGATGAGGATGGGCCGCCCGCTCACGACGCCGCCCTCTTGCGCCGCCGGCTGCGGCCGGTGCTGACCGGCGCGGCCGTGAGTTCGTGACAGGCCCGCAGCACGAAGCCGATGCCGGTCAGCGTCACGATGAGGCTGCTGCGCCCGTAACTCACCAGGGGCAGCGGCAGCCCCTTGGTGGGCAGCAGTCCCATGTTCACGCCGATGTTGATGAACGCCTGCAGCCCCAGCCAGATGCCGAAGCCGAACACCGCATAGGCCTGGAACCAGTGGCCGGCCTCCGCCAGCTTCCTGGCGAGGCCGAGAATGCGCCAGACCAGCGCCAGGAACAGCCCGATCAGAACCAGCGCACCCAGCAGGCCGAACTCCTCGGCGAAGACGGCGAAGACGAAATCCGTATGCGCCTCCGGCAGGTAGAACATCTTCTGCACGCTCGCGCCGAGCCCCACCCCGAACCACTCGCCCCGGCCGATGGCGATCAGGGACTGGGTGAGCTGGAAGCCGCTGTCCCAGGGGTCCTCCCAGGGATTCAGGAACGCGGTCAGCCGGCGCATGCGGTAGGGCGAAGTGACCGCCAGCGCGGCCAGCACCGCGACGGCCGCGCCGAAGAACACCAGGAAGTCGCGGATGCGGGCGCCGCCGATGAACAGCATCGCCAGCGCCGTGGCGACCAGTACGGTGGCCGCACCGAAATCCGGCTCGGCGAGCAGCAGCACCGCGGCGAGGCTGATCACGGCCATCGGCTTCAGGAACGCGACGAAGCGCGTGCTCAAGTCCTGGCCGCGGCGCACGATGTAGCCGGCCAGATAGAGGATCACCGCCAGGCGCGCGGGTTCCGAGACCTGGATGGTGATGCTGCCGATGCGCAGCCAGCGGGTGGACCCGTTCACCGCATGGCCGACGCCCGGGATCAGCACGACCGCCAGCAGGGCCAGCGCCAGCAGTACCAGCAGGAAGCCGCTGCGTTGCCAGAAGCTGGTCGGTACGCAGAGCATGAAGACGGCGGCACCCAGTCCCACCCCGATGGCGAGGAGCTGGCGCCAGACGAAGGCGAAGCTGCCCGGCTGGCCACCGTCGGCCACCGCGATGGAAGCCGAGGCGAGCACCACCAGTCCGCCAAGCAGCAGCGTGGAGGTGAGCGCCACCACCACCGGGTCCAGCGCGGGCTGGGGCACCAGGCGCACCGGGAACGGCAGCGCCAGGGAACGGGCACCGCTCATGATCCGAGCCCCTCCACCGCGGCGCGGAATGCATCGCCCCGCGCACGGTAGTCCCTGAACATGTCCAGGCTGGCGCAGGCGGGCGCCAGCAGCACGGTGTCGCCGTGCTCGGCCAGCGCCGCGGCCCGGGCCACCGCGCTCTGCATGTCCGCCGCCGTCTCCACCGGGCCGACGGGCGCCAGCGCCTCGCCGAGACGCGGCGCGTCCCGGCCGATCAGTACGGCCCCGCGCAGCCGCCCGCGCAGCGCCTCGGCCAGCTCGTCGAAACTCGCGCCCTTGGAATCGCCGCCGGCGATCAGCACGACGGGCGTCTCGATGCCCCGCACGGCAGCCACCGCCGCGCCGACATTGGTGCCCTTGGAGTCGTTGATCCAGGTGACCCTGTCGCGCTCGGCGATGAACTCGCTGCGATGGGGCAGGCCGCGGAACTCGATGGCGGTATCCACCATCGCGTCCATGTCGAGCGCCAGGCCCTCGCCGAGGGCCAGCGCGGCGAGCGTGTTCAGCCAGTTGTGCCGCCCGCACAGGTGCAGCGCCCCGGCGGGCAGCAGCTCCTCGTCACCGCGCATGAGCCACCACTCGCCGGCCGCCTCGCGCAGGCCGTACTGGCCGGCGCCGGGTTCGTCCTCGCCGAAACTGAGGCACCGTTCGGGCAGTTCCACGCCCGCGGGCGGCACTTCCTCGCGGTTCACCACCGCGATGTCGGTGTCGCGGTAGATGCGGTACTTGGCCCGTGCATAAGCGTCCATGGAGCCGTGCCAGTCCAGGTGGTCGGCGCTCAGGTTCAGTACCGTGGCCACCCGCGCCGGCAGCCGGGCGGTGCGCTGGAGCTGGAAGCTGGAGAGCTCGAGCACGTAGTAGTCGGGCCGGGGCTCGTCCAGCAGGTCCAGCGCCGGGGTGCCGAGATTGCCGCCGGCCAGCACCTTGACGCCGGCGCCTTCGCACAGGGCGGCCAGCAGCGAGACCACCGTGCTCTTGCCATTGGAGCCGGTGACCGCGGCGATGGGAGCCTCGGCGTCCTGCACGAACAGGTCGATGTCCGAGAGCACCGGCAGGCCCCGCTCACGGGCGGCCTGCAACAGCGGCTCCGAGTCGCGGATGCCGGGCGAGGCCACCAGGCGATCCACGCCGTCGAGCAGCGCCGTATCGAAAGAACCCGTGTGGACCTCGGCACCGGGCAGGGTCGAGCGCAACTCGTCGACGCCGGCCGGCGCCGGCCGGCTGTCGGCGAAGCGTGCGGTGAGGCCGCGTCGGGCCAGCCAGCGCGCCACCGACTGCCCGGTGCTGCCCGCACCGAGCACGAGGGTGGCCGCGGCGTTGCCGCTGCCGCCCGCCTCGCTCGCCGCGTAGAGCGGTTTCGTGTCGGCGTAACCCATCACCGGATCTTCAGACTCGACAGGCCGATCAGGACCAGCACCACGGTGATGATCCAGAAACGGACGATGACCTTCGGCTCCGCCCATCCCTTCAGCTCGAAGTGATGATGCAGCGGTGCCATGCGGAAGATGCGCCGGCCCGTGAGCTTGTAGGAGACCACCTGCATCATGACCGAGACGGTCTCGACGACGAACACGCCGCCCATCAGCGCCAGGATCAGCTCCTGACGGGTGACCACGGCCACGACGCCGAGCGCGGCGCCGAGCGCCAGCGCGCCGATGTCGCCCATGAAGACCTGAGCCGGATACGTGTTGAACCAGAGGAAACCGAGGCCTGCGCCCGACAGCGCTGCGCAGAACACCAGTATCTCGCCGGTGCCGGCGACGTAGGGGATGCCCAGGTATTCGGAGAAGTTCACGTTGCCGGTCACGTAGGCGAAGACCCCGAGCGCGCCGCCCACCAGCACCGACGGCATGATGGCGAGGCCGTCCAGCCCGTCGGTGAGGTTCACGGCATTGCTGAAGCCGACGATGTAGAAGTAGGTGACCACAATCTGGGCCGCGCCGAGCGGGATCGCCACGTCCTTCAGGAACGGGATCAGCAGCGAGGTCTCCACCGGGTCGACCGCCGTGACGTAGAGGAACACCGCGGCCACGGCGGCGAACACCGACTGCCACAGCAGCTTGAAGCGGGGTTCGAGGCCGGTGGGATCCTTCAGGATCAGCTTCCGGTAGTCGTCCACGAAGCCGATGCCGCCGAATGCGAGGGTGACCAGCAGCACCACCCAGACGAAGCGGTTGCTGAGATCTGCCCACAGCAGCGTGCTGACGGCGATGGCGATCAGGATCAGCGCACCGCCCATGGTGGGCGTGCCCGCTTTCAGCAGATGGGTGGCCGGGCCGTCGTCGCGCACCGTCTGGCCGATCTGGCGCAACGACAGGCGCGCGATCATGTAGGGCCCCACGATGAAGCAGATCACGAGCGCCGTCAGCGCCCCCAGGATGGCCCGCATCGTCAGGTAACTGAAGACGTTGAAGCCGGACTCGAAGCGGACCAGATATTCGGTGAGCCAGAGCAGCATTTCAGCCCTCCCCGTCCGCGTCGGCGAGGGCCTCGGCGATGCGCTCCATGCGCATCCCCCGCGAGCCCTTGACCAGCACGTTCACACCGGGCGTGAGTTCGGCGCGCAGCGCGGCGACCAGCTCGTCGCTGCTCTCGAACCAGCGCGCGCCGCTGCCGAAGCCCTCGGCGACGTGGCGGGCCAGATCCCCGATGCAATAGACCCGCTCGATGCCGGCACTGCGCAGGTCTTCGCCCGCCGCCGCGTGGATGGCCGCCGCCTGCGCACCCAGCTCCAGCATGTCGCCCACCACGGCCCAGGCGGCACCGCCGCCCGCGGCGGCGGCACGGGCGCCCGCCGCCAGCGAGGTGGGATTGGCGTTGTAGGTGTCGTCCCAGACCACCGCGCCGCCCGCGGCCGGGCGACGGGTCATCCGTCCGCTCACGTGCCGGGCCCGGGCGAGGCGCTCCGCCGCCCGGCGCAGCGGAATGCCCGCGGCCGTGGCGGCCGCCACGGCACAGCACGCGTTCATGACGTTGTGCTCGCCCGGCAGCGGCAGCTCGACGGCCACGGCCTCGCCGGGCCCGGCGAGCAGGAAGCGGCTGCCCGCGGCCGTCGCCCGGACGTCCCGGGCGCTGACGTCGGCGGCGTTGCGGATGCCGAAGGTCACCACCCGGGCCGGACCCGCCATGGATTCCCACAGGCCGCACCAGGGATCGTCGGCATTGATGACGGCGGTAGCCTCGGGGCCCAGTGCCTGGAACAGCTCGCCCTTGGTGCGGGCCACGCCCTCGATGCTGCCGAGCCCCTCCAGGTGGGCGGCGCCGGCGTTGGTAACCACGCCGATGTGGGGCCGCGCCAGTCCGGCGAGCCAGGCGATGTCGCCCGGCCGGCTGCAGCCCATCTCGAAGACGCCGTACTGGTGGTCGGGTTCCAGCTCGAGCAGCATCAGCGGCAGCCCGATCTCGTTGTTCAGGTTGCCCCGGGTGGCGAGCGCCGTCTCGCCCAGGCAGGCGGCGATGAGCTGCTTCACCGTGGTCTTGCCGTTGCTGCCGGTGATGCCGATGACGGTGGCACCGTGCCGGCTGCGCCACTCGGCACCCAGCCGTCCGAGCGCCACGCGAGTGTCGGTCACCCGCAGCTGGGGCAGCGAGGTGTCGGCGAGCCGGGTCACCACGGCGCCGGCCGCCCCCCGGTCGGCCGCCGCCGGAACGTAATCGTTGCCGTCGAAATTCGGGCCGGTGAGCGCGAAGAAGAGTTCGCCCCCGCCCAGGCTGCGGGTATCGGTGCTCACGCCCGCCCACGGACGGTTCTCGCCGAACAGCTCGGCGCCCACGATCTCGGCCGTCTCGCGCAGGGTGCCCGCGCTCATCGGTGCCTCCCGGCCAGCGCGCTGCGGGCCTCGGCCGCGTCGCTGAGGGGACGGCCGCCGGAGGCGGTGAGTTGAAAGCGCTCGTGACCCCGGCCGGCGATGAGGACACAGTCCGCGGGCCCGGCCTCGCGCACGGCCACTGCGATCGCCTCCTGCCGGTCGACGATCACACGGAAGGCGGCGTCAGCCGTTTCACCGGCCGGCGCACCGCTCATGACGTCCGCGATGATCGCCTGCGGGTCCTCGCCGCGCGGGTTGTCGCTGGTCACCACGACCCGGTCCGCGGCCGCGGCCGCCCGGGCCATCAGCGGGCGCTTGCCCGGGTCACGCTCGCCGCCGCAGCCGAACACGCACCACAGCTCGCCCCGGCAGTGCGGCCGCAGCGCGGCGATCACGGCACCGAGCGCACCCGGCGTATGAGCGTAGTCGACCACCACCAGGGGGCGGCCCTCGCCCACCACCTGCAGCCGGCCCGGCGGCGGTTCCACGGCAGCCAGCGCCGCCGCGGCCGCATCCGCCGGGACGCCGGTCTCGAGCAGCAGGCCGAGCACCACGGCCAGGTTTTCCACATTGAAATCGCCGCGCAGCTGCGAGCGCACGGCGCCGCTGCCGAAAGGCGAGGTGAAGGTGAAGCCGATGCCGGCCCCGCCGAGTGCCATGTCGCCGACGCTGAGTCGGCGGGGCACGAAGGAGACCTCGCCGCGGGTCACGGCCAGCGCGGACTCGCCGTAACGCCGGCAGAGCCCGGCACCGAAGTCGTCGTCCGCATTGATCACGCGCCGCTCCAGACCCGGGGCGGCCAGCAGCTTCGCCTTCGCCTCGCCGTAGGCTTCCATACTGCCGTGATAGTCCAGGTGGTCGCGGCTCAGGTTGGTGAACGCGGCGGCGGTCAGACGGACGCCGTCGATGCGGCCCTGGTCGAGCGCGTGGGAGGAGACTTCGATGCCCGCATACCGCGCGCCGAGCGCCGCGAACCCGGCCAGCCGGCGGTGGACCTCGATCACATCCGGCGTGGTCAGCGCCGCCGTCTCCAGGGCGTCCGGCATGCCGGCACCGAGAGTACCCAGGTAAGCACAGGGCCGTTCCAGCCGGTTCAGGGCATCGGCTAGCAGCCAGGTGACGGTGGTCTTGCCATTGGTGCCGGTCACGCCGCAGACGCCCACCCGTGTCGAGGGCTCGCCGAACCAGCGGTCGGCGATCGTGCCGAGCCGGGCGCGCAGACCGGGCACCGGGATGGCCGGCACAGCCAGCCCGGCGGGCAGAGAGACGTCACCGGCCGGCTCCCAGACCACGGCGGCGGCGCCCGCGTCGAGAGCCTGCTGCAGGTGATCGAGGCCGTGCCCGGACGTGCCGTCAAGGGCGAAGAACACCGAGCCCGGCGTCACCCGGCGGCTGTCCAGCGTGATGTCGGCCACCGGCAGCGGGGGCGTCGTCCGTCCCGCCGGTACGTCGGTCAGCAGCGCATCCAGCGTTGCCGGGGTGTTCGGCGTTTCGGACTGACTCATGACCCCTGCCACCGCACTCATGGCGCCGCCTGCATGGCCTGCACCACCTCGCCGGGCTCGCGCACCGGCAGGTTGTCGGGCGGCACGGCCAGCAGGCGCAGCGCTTCGGAAGTCACCCGGGCGAACACCGGGGCGGAGACCTGGCCGCCGTAATAGGCGTCGCCGCCCGGCTCGTCGATCACGACCACCACCGCCAGGCGCGGGTCGCTGGCCGGCGCCAGACCCGCGAAGATGGCGAGATAGCGGTCCTCGGAATAGCCGCCGGCGGCGAATTTCCGGGCCGTGCCGGTCTTGCCGGCGATGCGGTAACCGGCGATGTCCGCCCGCGTGCCCGTGCCGCCGGGCAGCACCACCTCTTCCATCATGCCGAGCACCTGGCCCGCGGTGGACTCGGCGATGACCCGGGTGGCCCGCGGCGGCTCGTCCAGCGCCAGCAGCGAGACCGGCCGCATCAGGCCGCCGCTGCCGATCACCGCAAACGCCCGCGCGAGCTGCAGCGGGGTGACGGACAGGCCGTAGCCGTAGGCCAGCGTGGCCTGGCTGATCGGCCGCCAGTGGCTGTAATGGCTGAGCAGACCCGCGGACTCGCCGGGGAAACCGCAGGAGGTGAGACTGCCGATGCCGAAACCGGCCAGCGTCTGCCAGAGCTGCTCCGGCTCCAGTGACATGGCGATCTTGGTGATGCCCACGTTACTGGAGCGGGCCAGCACCGTCGTCAGGTCGATGGCGCCCAGGGCCTCGGTGTCCTCGATGCGCTTGGCACCCACCTCCACCCAGCCGGGGCCGGTGTCCACGATGCTGCCGGGCCGGAAGCGGCCGCTCTCGAGCGCCGCGGCCATCACCAGCGGCTTCACGCTGGAACCGGGTTCGAGGATGTCGGTGACCGCCCGGTTGCGGTAACGCTCCACCGCCAGCTGGGAGCGATCGTTCGGGTTGTAGGCGGGCTGGTTCACCATCGCCAGCACCTCGCCCGTGTTCACGTCGAGCACCACGACCGAGCCGGAGGCGGCACCGTGGCGGCGGACGGCGGCCTTCAGCTCCCGATAGGCGAGATACTGGATGGTGAGGTCGATGCTGGCGGCGAGCGTGCGACCGTGCTGGGGCGGCCGGATGCTCTCGACGTCCTCGATGGAACGCCCGCGGTTGTCCTTGAGCACCCGCTTCGCGCCGGACTCGCCGGCGAGCCAGTGATCGAACGCGAGCTCCAGCCCTTCCTGTCCCGCATCGTCGATGTCGGTGAAACCGAGCAGGTGGCCGGTGACCTCGCCAGCGGGGTAAAAGCGACGGTATTCGCGCAGCACGTTGACGCCGGGCAGCGCCAGCGCCTGCACCCGGCCGGCCAGGTCCGGCGCGAGGTGGCGGCGGAGATAGACGAACTCCCTGTCCATGCTGCGGGTGAGCCGGCGCATCAGCTGCTCGGCGTCCAGGTCCAGCAGCGCGGCGAGGCGCGGCAGCTCTTCGGCGGCCGGGGCGAGCTGACCCGGGTTGGCCCAGATGCTGTCCACCGGCGTGGAGACCGCCAGCGGTTCGCCGTTACGGTCGGTGATGGCGCCCCGGTGAGCGGAGATCTTCGCCGTGCGCAGGTGGCGCGCATCCGCCTCGCGGGCCAGGAAATCGTTACTCAGCACCTGCAGGTCCACGGCGCGGGCCACCAGCGCCGCCGCCGTAAGCGCAAAGAAGCCGAGCACCAGCGCACTGCGGTTCCTGAACCGCCGCACCGCCTGCTCTTTCTTCTTCGCTCCTTTCTTCATTCCGGCTTGACGATGTAGATGTCGCTGGTCTGGGGCCGCTCCAGCGCCAGGTCGCGGCGGGCGATACGCTCCACCCGCGCGTGGGTGGCATAGGCGCTCTGCTCGATCTGCAGCCGGCCCCACTCGATGTTCAACGCGTCCCGCTCGCTGCTGAGTTCCTGCAGCTCCACGAACAGCTCCCGGGACTCCTGCCGCGTATGGATGATGGCCATCGCCGAGGCCACACAGGCGAGCGCCAGCGCAAGCGTCAGCCCGAGGGGCAGCGTGGCCGGAAGCGTCCGGTTCTGCTGCCGGCTCATGCCACCTTCTCCGCCACCCGCAGACGGGCACTGCGGGCCCGGGGGTTCGCCTCCGCCTCCGCCGCCGAAGGCGTGAGCGGCTTACCCACCAGCCTGAGCCAGGCCCGGGCCGCTGGCGGCACCTCGGGCAGACCCCGGTAGCGCGGATCGTCCAGCGAGGCGTCACGCATGAAGCGCTTCACGATGCGGTCCTCCAGCGAGTGGAAACTGATCACGGCGAGCCGGCCGCCGGGAGCGAGCACCGCGCGCACCTGGGACAGCGCCCCGGTGACGGACTCGAGCTCCCGGTTGAGATGGATGCGGATCGCCTGGAAGGTCTTGGTCGCCGGATGCCTTTCGCCGGGCCGGCGGCTTCCCAGCACCGATTCGACCACACCGGCGAGCTGGCCGGTGCTGACCAGCGGAGCGGATTCGCGCGCGCGGACGAGGACACGGGCGATGCGTGCCGCCTGCCGTTCCTCGCCGTAGGTTTTCAATACCTCTCGCAACTCGCGCTCCGATACCCGGTTCAGCCAGTCGCCTGCGCTCGGGCCTTCCTGCCTGTCCATCCGCATGTCCAGCGGGCCGTCCTGTCTGAAGCTGAAGCCGCGCTCCGCGTCG
>Ga0102929_1001163_pt1 | contig 15704 bp, 11 predicted proteins | sample SalPonR1_B_D2_MG_FD_78510 | JGI IMG/M metagenome (GOLD analysis project Ga0102929, IMG submission 78510) | Salt pond soil microbial communities from South San Francisco under conditions of wetland restoration - Salt Pond MetaG R1_B_D2_MG | ecosystem: Environmental > Aquatic > Marine > Intertidal... | reverse complement strand
GTCGTTCTGCTGGACGTGACCCCGCTCAGCCTCGGAATCGAAACATTGGGCGGTGTGTTCACGCGCCTGATCGACCGCAACACGACAATCCCGACCAACAAGAGCCAGATATTCTCGACCGCCGAGGACAACCAGAGCGCCGTGACGATCCGGGTCTTTCAGGGTGAACGCGAAATGGCATCCGACAACAAGATGCTCGGCCAGTTCAACCTCGAGGATATTCCGCCGGCCCCACGCGGCATGCCCCAGATCGAGGTGACATTCGATATCGACGCCAATGGCATCGTCTCCGTTTCGGCCAAGGACAAGGGGACCGGCAAGGAACAGAAGATCACCATCCAGGCATCCGGCGGCTTGTCCGAAGATGATATCGAGAAGATGGTCAAGGACGCCGAGGAAAACGCCGAAGCCGACAAGAAGCGGCGTGAACTCGTCGATGCGCGGAACCAGGCCGAAAGCCTTATCCACTCGACCGAGAAGTCGCTCGAAGAGCACTCGGACAAGGTCGACCCGACCACCGTGGAAGCTATCGAACTTGCTGTCGCGGCGCTCAAGGACGAGCTTGACGGCGACGACGCCGACAAGATCAAATCGGGCATCCAGAACGTGACCGATGCGGCCATGAAACTTGGCGAGGCGATCTACAAGTCCAGCCAGGAAGAAGCCGATGACGGTCCGGCATCTGCCGATGAGGGGTCTTCGGCCCAGGGGGACGACGATATAGTGGATGCCGATTTCGAGGATCTCGACGACGACAAGCGCGCGTAAGCGCCCCGCTGACGGCATCTGCGGGGCCGGTCCGTAAACCGGGCCGGCCCTTGCCGTTCCCAGTATAGGAGAACCCGATGGCCAAGCGTGATTATTACGACGTTCTGGGCGTATCCCGGGGCGCCTCGGCGGAGGATATCAAGAAAGCCTACCGCAAGAAGGCGAAGGAACTTCACCCCGACCGCAACAAGGACAACCCGGAGGCCGAAACCGAATTCAAGGAAGCCGGTGAAGCCTACGACGTGCTCAAGGACGCGGAAAAGAAAGCCGCCTATGACCGGTTCGGCCATGCGGCTTTCGAAGGTGGTATGGGCGGTGGTGGCGGTGGCCCGCGGCCCGGCGCCGGCATGGGTGGCGGACAGGGTGATTTCGCCAGCGCTTTCTCTGACGTGTTCGACGATCTTTTCGGCGATTTCATGGGCGCCCGGGCGGGCGGTGGCGGCAGACGCGCCGCGCGCGGGTCGGACTTGCGCTACAACATGCGCGTCACCCTGGAAGAAGCGTTCACCGGACTTCAGAAGACCATCAACGTACCGACGTCGGTGCCCTGTGAGGCCTGCAGCGGATCAGGGGCCGAGGGCGGGGCCGAACCGGCCACTTGTCCCACGTGTTCAGGTATGGGCAAGGTGCGTGCCCAGCAGGGTTTCTTCACTGTCGAGCGTACCTGCCCCACCTGCTCGGGCCTTGGGCAGATCATCAAGAACCCCTGTGGAAGCTGCGGCGGCCAGGGCCGGGTCGAAAAGGATCGTGCCCTCAACGTGAACATTCCCGCCGGTGTCGAAACCGGCACCCGCATCCGCCTTTCCGGCGAGGGTGAAGCCGGGATGCGCGGCGGACCGCCAGGCGATCTCTACATCTTCATCGAGGTCGAGAAGCACAAACTTTTCGAGCGGGATGAAATCAACCTCTTCTGCACTGTTCCGGTCTCGATGGCGTCCGCAGCTCTTGGTGGTGACATCGAAGTGCCCACTATCGACGGTGGACGCGCCCGCGTGAAAATCCCGTCTGGCAGCCAGTCGGGCCGTCAGATGCGACTGCGCAACAAGGGCATGCCGGCCCTGCGTGGCGGCGGACGCGGCGACATGTTCATCGAACTCGCTGTCGAGACACCGGTCAACCTCACCTCGCGGCAGAAGGAATTGCTGCGCGAGTTCGAGGCGGAGTCGGAAGACAATAATCCCGAAAGCAAGAGCTTCTTCAAATCGGTCAAGAATTTCTGGGACAGCATGAAGGGCTGACCGACATTGCGGCGGCTGACGTCCGGCCACGCCAGCCGCCCGCCAATGCTCGGGACGTCCCGGGCCTCCGGCCGGCATGCGTTAACCATTCCCTAACGCTCCTGCGGCATGCTCCCGGCATGGTCGGCTCACGTTCATTTTCCGATGCGTCACTGCCACTTTTCGCGGGCACTGCACCGGCGTCCAAAAGGCCCGAAACCGTCAAGCAGCCCTCCTATCTCCGCGACCACCGGAAACGGCTGCGGGATCGGTTCCTTTCCGGCGGCGCAACCGCGATGCCGGATTACGAGTTGCTGGAGCTGGTCCTGTTCCGGGCCGTGCCCCGACAGGACATGAAACCGCTCGCCCGCCAATTGCTGGAAGTCTTCGGCGATTTCAACGCGGTGATCTCGGCGCCGCTGCCGCGCCTTCTGGAGGTTGCTGGCGTGGGTGAGGCCGTGGCAACAGAACTCAAGATCGTAGAGGCCGCATCGCATCGCCTGTCGCGCGCTCGCGTGCTGCAAAGGCAGGTGATATCGTCCTGGGATGCATTGCTGGACTATTGCCATACCACCATGGCCCACCGCGAGACCGAACAATTCCGCGTCTTCTTTCTTGACCGCAAGAACGTTCTCATAGCCGATGAGGAACAGGCGCAGGGCACGGTGGATCATGTTCCGGTCTATCCGCGCGAGGTTGTCAAACGCGCCCTCGAACACAACGCGAGTGCCTTGATACTGGTTCACAACCACCCATCAGGTGATCCCACGCCTTCATCCGCGGATATTGATATGACAGGCCAGATCCGCGATGCCGCCAGAACTCTCGGGATCGAACTTCATGATCATATCATAATCGGTCGATCCTGCGAGATCAGCTTTCGCGCGCGTGGATTTCTCTGACACCGCCTCAATCCGTATACCCGCTGCTACCTGACCCAGATTTCGACCCGTCTGTTGGCGCTGCGGCCCCAATCGCTATCGTCGCAAGCCATAGGCATCGCCTCGCCGAATCCCGCCGTTTCCAGATCGACGCGCGACAGGTCTGCCGTCTCGGTGGCATCGATCACGGCCTTGCGCACGGTATCGGCCCGGCGCCGGGCAATTCGTCGATTTGCCTTCGCCGGGCCCTCCCCGTCGCTGAACCCCGCGAAAATCAGGCGTCGTTCGTCATATTCTCCTGTTTCCAGCGCGCGGGCCAGCCGGCCTATATTGGCCCGTGATTGCGCATCGGGGCGTGCCGAGCCCGGTTCGAATCGGAAAGTCGTGGTCAGCCGTTGGAGGGGTGCCAATGTCCGAACCATCGTTTTCAGATCCTTCAGCGTCACCTCGTCACCCGCCCTCAGGATCGCGTTCGCAAAGCGTTCTCCCTGTGCGGAGATGGCAATTTCCTCCGGCTGCTGATCCACGTACCCGGCGCGCCGGATCACCAACTGTGCTGAACGGTTTCTGCTGAACGCGAGAAACTCTCGCACCAGTTTCGGAAAACGCCGTGCCGGGAGGTAAAGAAAAACCGGCGCCGTGAGGGGGTAATCCTCGGTCTTGATCGACCAACGGGTTGCGCGCACGGAAAACCCGCAGGCCCCCTCAAGCGCCAGCGCCCGCGTCAATCCCGATATGGACCGGCTTGTTACTCCGAACGCGAAAGGATTGTTCGCCACGCTACGGCCGAGTTCTGCCGGATCTGCATGAAGCTTCGCTCGCGCTGTATCCTCGCCGCGCAAAAGCTGCCTTTGCATCACCTGTCCCAACCCTGATTGCGGATCGTGCAGATGCAGGTCGATCGGAGCATCGACGCCGCCAAGTCCGGACCAGTTGTCGATCCTTCCCGTCAGCACCTTCACAAGGTTTCGGATTGAAATGCCGACAACGGGATTATCCGCCGCCACAATCGGCACCAAGGCGTCCAGGGCCAGAACAAGGCTGCGCCGGCCATCGCCCAGGTCTCCGAGCCCGGCATCCTGCGCACGGCGCATCTCATCCTCTCGAACCTCACGAATGGACATGACGATATCGGCCTCGTTTGCAAGAAGATCGGCAAATCCTTCGTCCGAATTGGTCAGCCGGAATGTAAAGCGGCCGCGTGTCTGTCCGGTCTCGCGATCTGAAAGGACATAGATAAGCCGGTCGTCCCCTGCAGCGTCGCGCCGCAATTCCATCCCGTTGCGCAGTGCGAACGCCTCGATCAATGCGGGCATGAGCACACGGCCAACCGTCGGCGCACCGGAAAACCTTGCTTCTGCGACAAAATCTTCGAGATTGGGGCAGCCCGGACCGTCGCACAGAACACCGGAGCCATCGACCGTCAATTCACCATAAATGGTGTCCACCCGATAGAACTCACCATCGTAACCCAGAAGATTTCCGGAGATTTCGACATCTCCGTCGCGCGAGGTCAGCGTGACATCCTGAGCGACGGCCTCGGCGCCCACGGTCATAAGTGCGGCCAGAAACGCCACACACAGAAATTTCATCGAGTGACCCCCGGTCGCCACACATCAGTTGCGGGCGATACTCAGGTCTTCGACCAGGTTTTTCAACACCAGATAATCACCGACGGCATTGCAGCCGGGCATTGAAAGCACGAGATCCTGCGCTTGAAGTTTTCCATCCTCGGCCAGCTCTATGGCTTGTGCCTCGACATCGCGTTCACAGTTTCCCCGTGTCACTTCGGCTTCGACACGGATACTCACAGCTCCGTCACGTTTCGCGATGCCACTGGGAAATGTATAGACCTCCGCCATCAACGGTTCGGCCATCTCTGGATCGCCAAGGCGGGTCAGGAAACCGCCATTCCCGCGCGCGGCAACCGCCATGTCACGGCTTGCTTCCGCCCAGACATGGCCCTCATCCTCATATCCCGCCCCATATTCAAGCGCATGAATCTGCAGGCCACCGGCACCTTTCCACTGCACGACCACGCGGTCATAATATTCAAGGGATGTTACTTCGGCGTTGGCAACGGCCCCCTCGCCATTCGCGAAGGCCGCGATGAAGACGGGTTTTTCCGACAGGGCCGGAACCAGCATTTCGCTTGTTCCGGAAAGGTCGGTCGCACCGGTGAACATCATGCCATTATGATGCAGCGTGAACCGCTCGTTCGTCATGCAGGGCACAGTCAGCGTCAGCCTGACCATTGCGGCGGCAACTGTTTCCGCTTGCATGTCATATTCGCAGGCGAAATTCGGTGTAGGCTCTTCGGAAGGGGGGACGGAAATCGGCGCATCCTCCAGAGCCACGCGGGTGAGCGGAGGAGACGGAAGAGGCGCAGGAATTCCGCGGCTCGCCGGCGGCCTTGGCAGTGCCGAAGTCATCTCGATTTCCGATAGTGTCATGTCCTCCGGGCGCGGGGCCTCTGGCGCGGCCAGTGCCGCAGCGTCCGGTGCTTCCGCGTCCGTCACGTCCGGTTTTTCCACCTCGGCCTCGATGGCGGCACCCTCTACAACGCTCTGCGCGCTTACCACCGGCGCCGATGTCACGTCAGGCCCACCACCGATCTGCATGAAATGGCCGATTCCCATGGCGCATGCCAAGGTGCCCCCGGAAATAGCCGCCAGTCTCACTTTTGACATAATGTTCTCCCGCCCGTTCATCAGGCTGAGAGAAGGTTATTTCCGGAAAACGGCTGCGCTGTGGCACCAAGACGGAGTCATTCGGGCCACATCAAGGCAAAAGCCGGCCAGACGGGTCAGGCAACCCTGCCGTGGCAATGCTTGAACTTTTTGCCCGACCCGCAGGGGCATTGCGCGTTACGCCCGGGATTGCCCCACGTCAACGGATCCGATTCCACGAAACCTTCAGGTGACGAATCGGCAACCGGCGACCCAGTGGCATCGCCCGGATGCTTCGCTTCGGTCTCCTGCTCCATCGCGATGCGTTGCTGCTCCATCTCCTGCATCATCGCTTCGCGCTCCTCCTCCGTCATCGGACGAATCTGGGCAAGTTTCTGGGTCACTTCCTGGCGCAGGCTGTCAAGCATCGACTCGAAAAGCTGGAACGCCTCGGTCTTGTATTCATTGAGAGGGTCGCGCTGTGCATAGCCGCGAAAGCCAACAACGCTGCGCAGGTGCTCAAGAGTCAGAAGGTGATCGCGCCACTTCGAATCTATCGTCTGCAAAAGAACCTGCTTTTCGATCATACGCATGTTCTCGGCCCCGAACTGGGCCGCCTTCTGCGCCATCATCTCGTCGGCGGCATCCTCCAGCCGTTCGCCGATCTGTTCGTCGTCAACACCTTCCTCCTCGGCCCAGTCCGCGACAGGAAGGTCCATGTTCAATGTCTCTGTCACAGCCTTGTGCAGCCCTTCCGTGTCCCACTGATCGGCATAGGTCTTGGGGGGCATGTAGGTGTCGATCATGTCGTCGATCACCTCGTTGCGCATGTCCTGAACGATCTCGGACAAATCATCGGCCTTCATGATGTCCAGCCGTTGTTTGAAGATCACCTTGCGCTGCTCGTTCATCACGTCATCGAACTTCAGAAGCTGCTTGCGGATATCGAAATTGCGGGCTTCCACCTTGGCCTGGGCCCGTTCTAGGGATTTGTTGACCCACGGATGAATGATCGCCTCGCCTTCTTTCATCCCGAGGCCCGACAGAACTTTTTCAAGCCTGTCAGACCCGAAGATGCGCATGAGATCATCCTCCAGACACAGGAAGAACGCCGTCCGGCCGGGGTCGCCCTGGCGGCCCGAACGACCACGCAACTGGTTGTCGATCCGGCGACTTTCATGGCGCTCGGACGCCAGAACAAAGAGGCCACCCGCTTCCAGAACCTTTTTCTTCTCGTCGGAATGCTCGGCCTCGATCCGCTTGCGCAGTTCCTCGGGATCAGCGTCGGGATCGGCGTCAAGCGCCTCGATCACCTTCAGTTCCACATTCCCGCCAAGTTGTATGTCCGTTCCCCGGCCGGCCATGTTCGTGGCGATTGTCACCGCACCCAGCTTGCCCGCCTCGGCGATGATCTGTGCCTCCTTCTCATGCTGTCTGGCGTTAAGAACGTTATGTTTGATTCCCGCTTCCTCCAGGAGGTTGCTCAGCATCTCCGACTTGTCGATGGAAGTCGTGCCGACAAGGATGGGCTGACCCTTTTCATGTGCCACGCGGATCGATTCGATGATCGCGTTGAGCTTGTCCTGTGTGGTGCGGTAGACAGCGTCATCCTCGTCCACCCGCGCGATCGGCATGTTGGTCGGCACCTCGACAACGCCGAGACCGTAAATTTCCATGAATTCCTCGGCCTCGGTCACCGCGGTTCCGGTCATGCCCGACAACGTTTCGTAAAGGCGGAAATAGTTCTGGAACGTCACCTGGGCCAGCGTCACGTTCTCGGGGCGAATCTCGCAGCCTTCCTTGGCCTCGATCGCCTGGTGCAGGCCTTCCGAAAGCCGCCGGCCGGGCATCATCCGGCCGGTGAATTCGTCAATCAGCACAACCTCGCCATTCCGGACAATATAGTCCTTGTCCTTCTGGAACAGCTTGTGCGCCCGAAGCCCCTGATTGACATGATGCACGATGGTCGTGCTTTCGGGATCGTAAAGCGATTGCTCCGTTGGCAGGATTTCCTTTTCGTGCAGCACTTCCTCGAGAAATTCGTTGCCCTCGTCGGTGAAGGTCACGTTCTTGGTTTTCTCGTCGATCGTGTAATGCTCTTCGGAAAGTTCCGGGATCAGCTTGTCGATCGTAACGTAGAGGTCGCTGCGGTCCTGTGCAGGCCCCGATATGATCAGCGGGGTGCGCGCCTCGTCGATCAGGATGCTGTCGACCTCGTCCACGATCGCAAAATTGTGACCGCGCTGATTCATTTCGCTCAACTCGGATTTCATGTTGTCGCGAAGATAATCGAAACCCAGCTCGTTGTTGGTCGCGTATGTGATATCGGCCGCGTAGGCGGCTTTTTTCTCGTCCTCCGGCTGCTGTGGATACACCACCCCCGTTGTCATCCCGAGTGCGCCATAGACCTTGCCCATCCAGTCCGCATCGCGCCGGGCGAGGTAATCGTTCACGGTGACGATATGCACGCCCTTCCCGGTCAGCGCATGCAGATAGGCCGGGAAGGTCGCAACAAGGGTCTTGCCTTCACCGGTCTTCATCTCGCTTATATTGCCCTGGTGCAGGAAAATCCCCCCCATCAACTGCACGTCGAAGGCCCGCAGGCCAAGGGCCCGGCGGGCAGCCTCGCGGCAGACGGCAAACGCTTCGGGGAGAAGGGCATCAAGGCTTTCACCCTGTGTTATCCTGTCCCGGAATGCGACGGTTTTCTCTTTCAATTGCGCATCGGAAAGCGCCGCGGTTTCCGGCTCCAGCGCATTGATCTTCGCGACGGTCGGCCGTGTCGCCTTGATCTTGCGGTCGTTCGGCGTGCCAAACACCTTACGGGCGACGGTTCCAATACCCAGCATTTATTATCCGATCCGGTCTTTTGACTTTCCGTGAAAGGCAATTGCTTGCCCCGTTTCCAATGCAGCCCTACAACGGGCGCAATATGGCAGGCACGCCTTGATCCTATGGCGATGTAAGGGGCAGCCGTCAGAGTGTCAACGTCGCGCACCCGCGCGCCCAGCAAAGCAGCATCTGCAAAGGAAATCACCATGCTCGAACGCCTGAAATCACTTCCGGTCACGGCGATTGCCGCGCTCGCCTTCGCCGCGCTTCCCGCAAACGCGCAGGATGAGTCGACGCCCGATGCCGATACGGTAGTGGCGACTGTCGACGAAACCGACATCACGCTCGGCCACATGATCGCCCTGCGTTCGAGCCTGCCACAACAATACAATCAGTTGCCACCCGAAGTGCTGTTTGACGGAATCCTCAATCAACTTGTCCAGCAGACATTGCTTTCCCAATCTTTCGAGGGAGAGATTTCCAGGCGTGGCCAGCTGATGCTCGAAAACGAGCGCCGCGCGACCGTCTCCAGTGAAATCCTCGCCGGGGTGGCTGAGCGTGCGGTCACCGAAGAAGCGGTGCAGGACGCCTATGAAACGCAATACGCGAATGCCGACCAGAAAACCGAATACAAGGCCGCGCACATTCTGGTCGAGACCGAGGAGGAGGCCGCAAGCCTGATCGAAGAACTTCGCGACGGTGCCGATTTCGCTGCACTGGCCAAGGAACATTCCACAGGTCCGTCCGGCGCCGGTGGCGGTGATCTGGGCTGGTTCGCAACCGGCACCATGGTTGCACCCTTCGAAGAGGCCGTCGCGGACCTCGAGCCGGGTACTATCTCGGCCCCGGTCAAGACACAGTTCGGCTGGCACGTGATCCGCCTGAACGAAACCCGGATGCAGGAAACGCCCGAGCTAAGCGAGGTGCGGGCCGACTTGGAACAGCAGATTCGCGAAAGTGCCATCGAGGCTCATGTCGCAGAACTCCGGGAACCGGCGGATATTGACCAGGTCGGAGATGGCGAGATTGACCCGGCGCTCATCAGCCAGTTCGATCTGCTGGAAAACTGACCGTGAGCGCGCCGTTGCCACGGTCGCCTCTCGCGCCGGATGCCTTTCCCGATCTGCCCGTGATCGGCGGCGTCAGCTTTGCCACAGCCGAAGCCGGAGTGCGATATTCCGGCCACGACGACGTCATGCTCGCAAAGCTGGCGCCCGGAACCGCTATCGCCGGCGTGTTCACGCGATCCGCCACGCGTTCTGCACCGGTGCTGGACTGTCAGGCCAAGCTCGGCGGTAACTCCGATGACGGGGCGGCGATCATCGTCAACTCCGGCAACGCGAACGCGTTCACCGGCCGCAACGGCACGAACGCGACCGCTGCCGTGATAAAAACGGTTGCAGACACCCTGAACCTCCCTGAAGAGCGGGTTTTTTCGTCCTCGACCGGCGTTATCGGTGAACCCCTGCCGCATGATCGGATCTGTGCAGTGATCGGAGGAATGGCCACTAGACTGGATCCTTCCAGGATCGAGGCGGCCGCGCATGCGATCAAGACAACCGACACCTTCGCGAAGGGCGCGGCGGGCACCGTCGACGTGGACGGCCAGACCGTACGGATTGCCGGCATCGCCAAGGGATCAGGCATGATCGCGCCGAACATGGCGACCATGCTGGTTTATATTTTCACCGACGCGGCCATCGAGCAGCCGGTGCTGCAAACGATGGTCTCGGCCCTCAACCGCACGACATTCAATTGCATAACGGTAGACAGTGACACATCGACATCCGACACTTTGCTCGTTGCCGCGACGGGTGCTTCCGGCATTCGCATAACGGATGCCAATATCGGATTCATGAGCATGCTGCGCCAGGTCATGATGGATCTGGCCCATCAGGTTGTCAGGGATGGAGAGGGTGCGACGAAGTTCGTCGAGGTGTCCGTTACCGGTGCCGCCAGCGACGCCGATGCACACGTTCATGCCAAGGCGATCGCCAACTCGCCCCTCGTCAAGACCGCCATTGCGGGTGAAGATCCGAACTGGGGCCGCGTTGTGATGGCGGTCGGAAAATCCGGTGCGCGGGCTGACAGGGACACGCTTTCGATCTGGTTCGGAGATATCCTTGTCGCCCGTGAGGGGTGGGTCAGCCCGGATTACGACGAAACCCGCGCTGCTGCCTACATGAAGAACCCCGAGGTGACCTTGCATGTCGATCTGGGCCTCGGCGGTGGTACGGCGCGCGTATGGACCTGTGATCTGACCCACGGCTACATCGACATAAACGCCGATTACCGCTCATGAAAACGGTCCTTGTCTCGGCGGTTGCGCTGATTGATGGCGATGGTCGGGTGCTGCTGTCGCAACGCCCGGAAGGCAAGCCGATGGCCGGACTATGGGAGTTTCCGGGCGGCAAGGTGGAACCGGACGAAAGCCCCGAGGCGGCCTTGATCCGGGAACTTGACGAAGAACTGGGCATCGGAACCTGGGAAAGCTGCCTGGCCCCGCTGACCTTCGCAAGTCATCGGTACCCCGAGTTCCACCTTCTCATGCCGCTGTTCGCCTGCCGGAAATGGGGGGGTATCCCCGCTCCCCGGGAGAATCAGGTGCTGAAATGGGTACGTCCAACCGAGTTGAAATCCTATCCCATGCCGCCTGCCGACCTGCCAATCATCCCGATCCTGCGCGATTGGCTTTGATCGCTGCCTCCGAACCACTGTGAATTCTTCCTATGTCAGCAGGAAACCGCAACGCTTACCACTACTTTGACATTGACGACCGATTGGATACAATTCTTGACAGGGATTGCTGCAGGGGGTTGTCGATGCTGCGTACTGTCATTTTGGGAAGCTGCATTTCGGTGCAGGGTATTTTCGTTCGTGATCTGCCGGATGGCCGGGTTCAGGTACGTGTCGGCAAGAAGTTGTATTCCGGCGTACCTGTCAAGGCTGCCGCCTGACACGACAAACGCGCGACATTGAAAATGTTTGGAGGCGGTCCAAGCCGCCCCCTTTTGTTTTCCCAAGTTCCGTGCCCATTCAATCCAGAGTGCGGGTATGCTCTTCGCGCTCGAAGATCTCGATGACGTCACCCTGGCGGATATCCTCATAGTTCTCGAAAGCCATACCGCATTCCTGACCGGACTGAACTTCGGAAACTTCATCCTTGAAACGCTTCAGGGTCTTGAGCGTGCCCTCGTGTACCACCACGTCATCGCGCAGCAACCGCACCCCGGCCGACCGGCGCGCGATCCCCTCGGTAACCAGACAGCCGGCAACCTTGCCGACACCGGAAACCTTGAAGACTTCTCTGATCTCGGCGTAGCCGATGAATTTTTCGCGGATCTCGGCGCCAAGAAGGCCCGAAGCCGCGGCCTTCACGTCATCCACAAGATCATAAATGACCGAGTAGTAGCGAATTTCCACACCCTTCTGGTTGGCGCTGTTGCGCGCCGGGGCGTTGGCCCGCACGTTAAAGCCGAAGACCGGCGCACCTGATGCTTCGGCAAGCCCGATATCCGATTCGGTGATCGCGCCAACGCCCGAGTGCAGCACGCGCACGCGAACTTCCTCGTTGCCAATCTTTTCCATCGCCTGGACGATCGCCTCGGCAGATCCTTGAACGTCGGCCTTGACCACGATCGGCATTTCCTTGAGATTCTCGTCTTCCTTGGCCTTGGCAAGAAGTTGCTCCAGGGAGGTGCCCGCACCGGCCGCGGCGCGCTTTTCCTTGGCCTTTTCCTTGCGGTACTCGGCAATTTCGCGTGCCTGCGCCTCGGTGCCGACCACGTTCAGGACATCACCGGCTTCCGGAGTGCCGTTAAGTCCCAGGACTTCGACAGGCACCGATGGACCGGCCTCGTTCACACGCTCGCCATGGTCGTTGATGAGTGCACGAACCTTGCCGTACTGCTCCCCGACAACAAAGATGTCGCCCTGCCGCAGGGTGCCCTTCTGAACGAGAACCGTCGCCACCGGCCCACGGCCAACGTCAAGCTGTGCCTCGATCACCGCACCCTCGGCGGCACGGTTCGGGTTCGCCTCAAGCTCCAGGATCTCGGACTGGAGAGCAATCGATTCCAGCAGGTCATCCAGGCCTTGCCCCGTCTGGGCGGAAACCTCGACATCCTGCACATCACCCGACATCGCCTCGACGATCACTTCGTGCTGCAACAGGTCGGTACGGACCTTGTCCGGATTCGCCTCGGGCTTGTCGACCTTGTTGATCGCGATGATCATCGGCACTTCAGCGGCCTTGGCGTGATTGATCGCCTCGATCGTCTGCGGCATCACCGCGTCATCAGCGGCAACAACGAGAACGACGATATCCGTCACATGGGCGCCCCGCGCGCGCATGCTGGTGAAGGCCGCGTGTCCCGGCGTGTCGAGGAAGGTCAGGATCGTTCCGCCATCCGTCTTCACCTGGTAAGCACCGATATGCTGGGTGATGCCGCCAGCCTCGCCAGCCACGACCTTCGCGTTGCGAATCGCGTCGAGAAGCGAGGTCTTGCCGTGGTCAACATGCCCCATGATGGTGATCACCGGCGGACGCGCCTCCATATCCTCCGGCTTGTCCTCGATCTGGTCAATCACGTCCTCGACGTCGGCATCGCTCACGCGCACCACACGGTGGCCGAATTCCTCGATGATCAACTCGGCGGTATCGGCGTCAATCGACTGGTTCTGCGTAACCATCATGCCGTTTGTCATCAACGCCTTGACCACGTCGCCCACGCGTTCGGCCATGCGGTTGGCAAGCTCGGAAACGACAATCGTTTCCGGCAATTGAACGTCGCGAATGATCTTTTCGCGTTCCTGCTGGCCGCCCATCGCCTTCTGGCGCGCGCGCTCCTGCTTGCGTTTCATCGCCGCCATGGATTTCTGGCGTCCACCTTCGCCGCCCGAAAGCGCCTGGTTCAACGTCAGCTTTCCCGAGCGACGTCCATCTTCGCCCTTGCCCTTGCCACGCGGCTGCTGGCGCTGCTGATCACGGTCCTTGTCCTGCTTGCGCGCCGGCTGCGGCCGGGCGGGTTGCTGCGGTTCTGCCGGAGGCGCTGCCGCCGCATCCGCCCCGCGTTGCTTGGCGGCTTCCTGTTCTTCGGCCTCCCGCTTCTTGCGGGCCTCTTCTTCGGCCTTGGCCTTGGCACGTTCCTCGGCCTCGCGCTGTTCGCGTTCTTTGGCTTCGGCCTCATCGCGACGGCGCTGCCGCTCTTCCTCACGCTTGCGCTCTTCGGATTCGCGCTGTTCGGCTTCCTCGTTCTCTCGCGCCTTGGCCGCCTGAAGCGCCTTCATCCGGCGTTCCATCTCGCTGTCGGAAATGCCGGCGGGCCGCTTGCTGGGATCCGAGGAGCGCGCGCTTTTGCCACCGCCGCCCGACGCGCCGCCCGCGGCACCCTGTCCGGGTTTCACGACACGCTTCCGCTTGGTTTCCACCACGACGTTCTTGGTCCGGCCGTGGCTGAAGCTCTGCTTCACGTTCCCGGAACGGGGACCGCCACGCACACCCAAAGTCTTCTTTCCGTCGTTGTCGCTCATGTGGTTCCACTTTCCTTTCCGGCGGCATCACCGCCGTGCGAGACGCGCAGGCCCTTCAGCCTTGCCGCCTCCTCTACAACACGTTGCGCCAAACCTCCAGCGCGCAGTGCCGCATGCACTGCCGATTGTCGCCCGAAGGCCTGGCCGATCTCGGCCGATGTGAGCCACCCGACGAAGTTTCCACCATAGGGCGTGCTCAATTTCGATTTTCCGCGCCCGGAACCGTCACTGGCCTGAATCAAAACTTCGGCCTCGTCCCCGGCAAGCCACGCCTTGACCTTTTCATACCCCGATACCGCCGCGCCGCCCTTGCGTGCCAGACTGATCAGATTGACCACCCGATGCGCGAGCTGCCCCTCGACAGTATCGCAAAGATCGCAAGGCGCCTTGATCTTTTGCCGCGCCGCCCTTGAGAACAGTCCCTTGTTTACCGCCCGTTCCAGCGCCGCGCGCTCCGCTGATACCCATATCCCGCGCCCCGGAAGCTTTTCAAGCATATCCGGCACCGCCTGACCGTCCGGTCCGACCACAAATCGCAAAAGCTCACGCGTGGGTCGCACCTTTCCCGTCGCGATGCATTTGCGCTCGGGACCGCCCGATCGATCCTTGGGGTGCCCGCCGCGACCCATCCGCCTACACGCGGGGCCTGGGATCAGGCCCCGGCCTCCTGCGTTTGCGCGTCTTCTTCGGTGGATTCCGCATCACTTCCCAGCAGGTCATCCGGGTCCACCCAGCCCAGCATGACACGAGCCGTCATCACCATGTTCTGCGCCTCTTCCAGAGACACGTCAAAGGGTTCCAGGATACCGTCGTCCTTTACCCGCTCACCGTCCACGACAGTCCAGCCTCCGGCCAATTCCCAGTCCGCGCAGGTCGCAAAATCCTCGAGCGATTTCACGTCGTCCTCGGCCAATGCCAAGATCATCTGGGGGCTCAGGCCCTCGAATTCAACAAGGCTGTCCTCGACACCAAGCTCGCGGGCCTTTTCCATTGCCTCACGCGCCTGGGCTTCGAGAATGTCGCGCGCCCGCGCCTGAAGCTCCTGGGCGGTATCCTCGTCGACACCATCGATCACCAGCAGTTCGTCCAGTTCGACATATGCCACCTCCTCGAGGTTGGTGAACCCCTCGGACACCAAAAGCTGGGCAAAGAACTCGTCAAGGTCGAGCGTGTCCATGAACAGCTTCGTGCGCTCCTCGAATTCCTTCTGGCGACGCTCGCTGTCCTCGGCCTCGGTCATGATGTCGATATCCAGCCCGGTCAGTTGGCTGGCGAGGCGCACGTTCTGTCCGCGCCGTCCAATGGCCAGTGAAAGCTGATCCTCGGGTACGACAACGTCAATCTTGCCGGCATCCTCGTCGAGCACCACCTTGGTGACTTCGGCGGGCTGCAAGGCGTTTACGAGGAAAGTCGGCTGATCCTCGTTCCAGGGAATGATGTCGATCTTTTCGCCCTGCAACTCGTTCACGACTGCCTGCACCCGGCTGCCACGCATGCCGACACAGGCGCCGACGGGGTCGATCGACCCGTCATAGGAAATCACCGCGATCTTGGCGCGGCTTCCCGGGTCACGTGCCACCGCCTTGATCTCGATGATGCCGTCGTAGATCTCGGGCACCTCCATCTTGAAAAGCTCGGCCATGAACTCGGGCGCCGTGCGGCTCAGGAAAATCTGCGGGCCGCGGGCCTCGCGCCGCACGTCCTTGATATAACAGCGGATGCGGTCATTGGGGCGATAGCTTTCGCGCCCGATCTTCTCGTTGCGGCGCAGGATCGCCTCGCTGCGGCCCACGTCCACGATGACG
>Ga0102929_1001161_pt1 | contig 15711 bp, 16 predicted proteins | sample SalPonR1_B_D2_MG_FD_78510 | JGI IMG/M metagenome (GOLD analysis project Ga0102929, IMG submission 78510) | Salt pond soil microbial communities from South San Francisco under conditions of wetland restoration - Salt Pond MetaG R1_B_D2_MG | ecosystem: Environmental > Aquatic > Marine > Intertidal... | reverse complement strand
CTCCCTCCGTTCCGGACAGCCACGGGATCAAGAGAACCTGTCACCGCGATCCCGGGTCGACGCGACAGCTTTCGATGTCGGTCGAAGGTGCCGGGCGCAGGGTAGCGCTCATCGCGTCGGCCGTCGATACGGCGGCCGGCGGGATCTCCTCACATCCGTCCCGGACGCCGTCCGCGATCGTACCGTGCAGGAACCCGATCCCGAGGAGAGGCCCGCAGGCATGACGGAGCGACGGTCGAACGACTCGGCCATCCGTTCGGGACCATCTTCGTGCGGAGCGACTGGAGACGGAGTCGCCTGACGGTGGCTGAGGCCACCGCAGCCGGGATGGGACGCACGAAGGGGGGCGGGGCCGAATCGGCCCCGCCCCCCTTTTGTCCGGACACCCGCGAAGGGGCGTCGACGCTAGTTCAGCGCGACCGTCGTCGAGACCGTGCCGCCCTTCTGCGAAGCGTACTCGATCGTCACGTTGCCCGAGCCCTGCACGAGGTACTCGATGTACCGTGTGGTACGTCCGGGATGTCCGCTCCGAATCAGGATCCGGTCGAGTTCGGCCTGATCGATCCGGTCGACCGTTCCCTCGAAGTTGTGCTCGTCGACCCATCCGGCCATGAGCACGTCGGCACCCTCGAGCGTCAGGATGTCCGGGTCCACGACGTTGTAGCGGCGCGCGCGCTCGAGGATCGTCGGCATGAGCCGCTCGTTGCGGATCGGTACACGCACCTTGAAGGTGTTGCCCGACACCCGCTCGACTTCGGCCTCACCCATCGACATGAGCGGCATCTCGTCGGCCTGATAGAGCGTGAAGGCCATGTTCCGGTGGAAGAGCTCCATGCTCATGAAGCGCGGGTTCACCCGGCCCTGGAGCTTCCGGAAGCCACCCATCTCGACTTCCCCGTACTGCGGGTGATCGAAGGGCGCCCACTCGACGTAGTTGCGGCCGAAGGTCAGGAAGTCGTCGAAGAAGTAGTTGCTGCGGCCTCCTCCGATCGGGGTGTCCTCGTCCCGCTGCTGCTCGGTGAGAAGCGGCGACTGATAGTACTGCCCGCCGTTCCAGAGCTCGTTCGAGAAGCCGACGGCACCGTGGCCGTCGTTCGCCCAGTCGAGCTGTCCACCGTGCACGGCGTACAGGCCCTGCCACACGACGAAGTAGTCGTACCAGGGGAGCATCCGCTCACCATTCTCGCCGAGCTCGTTGTACACGCGGACGTCCGACTGCGGGTAGTCGCCGTACCAGGCGGCACCCGGCCCGCGGAGGATCATTCCGCCGGTATTATGGAAGGACTGCGACCCCGCGATGTTCGGCTTGGACACCATGAACTCCTCGATCGCCCGCGGCTCGGGCAGCTCGAAGGGATAGTTCATCGCCCCGCCCTGCACGTACTCGGGCTGCCAGTCCGACGGGTAGTTCCGGTTCGGGTCGTAGCCACCCGGCGGATCCTCGTTGACGCGGCCGTCCCCGTCGTCGTCGATTCCCTCGGAGCCGAGCAGGATCCAGTCGCCCCGCTCGTTGGGGCCGACCCTGCGCAGGCTGTTCGGGTTGTCCGGGTCGATGATGAAATCGCCCGCTCCCGGCACGTACTTGCGGATCTGCTCGATGACCCCGTTGCCGTTGAGGTCGTTCGGGCCGTCCTCGTCGAAGAGGCCGTCGCCGTCCGAGTCGACCGGCACGTGCCCGGTCCGGGCACCGGAGCCGGTCTGGTCCATGAACCAGTCACGGCCGTCCGGATTCACGCTCGGCAGCAGGTAGAAAACCCGCTCGTCCACGAGGCGCCGGATCTCGGGGATCCGGTCGTAGTTCTCCATGAGGTACCAGATCGTGTAGATCACGACCTCGCCGCCCTGGATCTCGTTCCCGTGGACGTTGGCCTCGATGAACATCGCGGCCTTGTCGAGTTCGTCGCCCGTCTCCGGGTTGTTGATGGTCATGATCTTGAGATCACGGCCGCCGTACGACTGACCGATCGTCTCGAGCGTCAGGAACTCCGGCCACTGGTCGGCCATGATTTCCATGCGTTCGTTCAGCTCGTCGTGGTCCAGCCAGCGATCCCAGCTGAAGATCAGTTCGTGCTCGGGATCGGAGCCGGTCGTGATCTGCGCGGTCGCCGGTGTGGCGCTGACCGCCATGGACACGGCCACGGCGAGCATCGTCGCGCCATTCAGGATCGTCCGAAGAGGCGTACGCGGTGCTGTGGTCCTTCGTGCGTTCGTCATCGGTCTACCTCAGCGTCACGGTTATGGAGTCCCGCCCACCCTTCTGGGCACGGCTCGTGATCTCGATCGTCTGTCCGGCGCTTCCCCGGATGATCCATGAGTAGTTCGCGGTTCCGCCGGAGCCGTCGATACGGGCCGTGCGTGCCGACTTCGCGTCGCCGGAGACGACGGCCTCCGGATCCACCTGGATCTGCACGAGCGTCGGGTCGACGCTGCGACTCACCTGGCCGTGCGCGAGCGCCGTCGGGAAGTAGCCGGCGTTCTCGACGGTGGCATCCACCTTCCAGAGCCCACCACCGATCGCCTCGGCGGTGGCCTCGACGAACCGCACGTTCGGAAGCATCCCGCCGAGACGCGCGATGAACTCGCCGTGCGCGGCCCCGAGCTGGGGGATCACGTCGGGCGGTGGGTTCACCGCCATGTATGGATGGAAGCCCCCGATCTCCACCTCGCCCAGCGTCGGGTGTGTGAAGGGCTCCCAGTCGACGAACCCGTCCGAGCCGGCCGCGTCCATGGCGTTCAGGAGGCGCTGGTCGAAGGTGTCGCCCTCGGCCTCCGGCATCGCCCACCCCTGCGTCGAGAAGGACGGAACGCCGTACTGGAAGTAGCCGAATTCGAAGAAGGCGCCCTCGGGAGCACGATGATACCCGGTCTCCTCGATCCCGGTGATCTCGCGATACGCGTCCGATACCGTCGCGAAGTACGGCCGGTCCTGACCGTTGTACGTCGTGACCGGGCGGCGTCCCTGCTCGGGCGGGTTGTCCCGACCCAGCTGCGCACCGCGCTGCTGGAGGTTTCCGAAGTTGGTCTGCCCCCCGAACACGCCGACGTCGAACACGTCCGCGTTCGACATCTCCGCCCAGTCCATCAGCGAGATGGTCCGCGGGGAGGCGAGCCTGCCCTGACCGTTCGGCGGCTCCACGAGGTTGTCCGTGTGCCCGAAGGTGAGGATGGCCGCGATGTTCCGGTTGTCGACCATGAAGTCCATGATCGCCCGGCTCTCCGGCTCACTCACCATGTGGCGGCCCGCGTCGGCCTCCCAGTAGGGATACTCGTGCTGGAAGTTGCGGTTGAGGTCGACGCCGCCGGGTCCGTCTTCGGCGATGAAGCCGTCGCCGTCGTCGTCGGTGCCTTCCCGGTACATGGTGTGCGTGCCGCTCTCACCCTCGACGGGGTCCGCCTCCTTCATCAGGCGCGGATCGTCGGGATGGGGAATGAGGTCACCGGACCGGTCGGGTACGCGCATGACCGTGACGACGCCGTCGCCGTTCAGGTCGTTCGGCCCGTCCTCGGCCATGCGTGCGTCGTTGTCGTCGTCTTCCTGCCACGCGTTTCCACGCCGTCCCCAGGCCAGGTCGCCGAAGTAGGCCTCGGCGCCGTCGGGATTCAGGCGGGGCACGGCGTAGACCACGTTCTCGGACAGCAGCCGCGTCACCTCGTCGTTCGATCCGTCCTGCTCGAGCAGCCAGCGGATCGCTTCCACCGCGATCTCACCGCCGATCAGGTGATCTCCCTCGAGCGTTCCCACCACCATGATCCCGGGTCGATCCTCCGCCGGCAACGGACCGTCACCGGCGAGCGTCACCAGCCAGACGTCGCGTCCGTCCCGCGATTCCCCGATCGACTCGACACTCGCGGCGTCGGAGCCGCCCACGAGCGACTGGATCGCCTCCGTGAGTTGATCGTACGACCGGTAGGCCTGCTGCGCCTCGGCAGCCGTCGCCGTCGCGGCGACGAGTGCCAGGGTGACCACGACCTTCATCGTCTTCCCCACTCTGATTCCTCCTGAAGAAACGGTGGGACGGGTCGCGCCCCCCGAAATGCTCTGTCGTGCGCCGGCACCGCGTCTCGGCACGGACCGGACGGCATGATGAGGCAGATGCTGCCCGAGGGCAACGCCCATCCGGTGCCCGCCGAGGTGCCGCTACACTGCCCGATTTCGCCAGCGGGCCGCTCGATGCTCTGGAACGTCACGCGAGCCCGTACCGCTCGGTGAACAGCCTGCGGTGATGGAGCTCGTGTCCCGCGACGATCCAGAAGAACGCACGGACCGTGAAGCGTACGCCCGAAGCGATCCCCGCGCGTTCGTGGGCGTCGTCGGGCAGCCCCTCGAGGAGCGCCACGGTGCTCGCCCGGACAACCGTCCATTCGTCCAGATGATCGGCCACCGTACGAGCCTGATGCCCGCCGGTGCGCACCCACGCGTCCTGGTCCATTCCGGGCAGATCGGCGCCCGGTACCCTCGCGAACCACAACGCACGGGCCATGAACATCCTCTCGGTCTCGACCACATGACCGAGTGCCTCGCGGACGCTCCACTTCCCCTCGGCGTAGCCGGCGACCTCCTGCTCGGGCGTCGCGCGGCGCAGGAGCGCCACCGTGTCGTCGAACTGCTCGGTGAGGGTCCGGTCGATGTCTCCGTCGGGTACGAGCGACACGTAGCCGGCGTAGTAGGGCGCGTATTCGCTGGAGTCTGGGCGCATGTCGGCGTGCGGTGATGGGTCCGGCGAGGGGCGGGCGGCGGCCTTCGTGGCGACCGTCCGGACGACGCTCCGGATGAATCCGAGGGATCGCTCGTTCGTAGTCGTGTACAATAGAGCATCGGCGGCTCGCTCGCCCCCTCCACCCCATTCGATCACGCATGACGCCCGACACCTCGACCGGATCGCTTGCGACCCTCGAACAGACGCGCTCCGCTCGTCGCGCCGTCAAACGACTGGACGGCGTCGCGACGGTGGGGGATGTCGCCACCGAGACGGGACTCGCGCAGCCCGAGGCCGAGGCCGCGCTGCGGGAGCTTCTGGAGCAGTACCAGGGGCACCTCGCGGTGGGGGAGCGGGGAGATCTGCTCTATCGCTTCGACCCCCGGTTCCTGGACCGTGACCACGCACCACCACTGGTGCGGTTCCGCGAGAAGGCCTGGGATGTGTTCAAGGCTGTCTACAAGGCCTCGATCGCCGTCGTCCTTCTGGTCTACTTCGTCCTCTTCATCGTCCTCGCGGTGGCTGCCATCCTCGCGCTGAACAAGGACGGCGATGCGGACCTCGACCTGGGCGGCGGGGACCGGGGAGGTCGCGGCGGCGTCGGATTCCCGAACTTCTGGCTCTGGTACTGGATCTGGTCGCCCAACTGGGGGTGGGGACGCCCCTACTACGGCGATCGGTACGGCCGCACGGACGATCGGCGTGGAAAGAAGAAGGGTCCGCCCTTCTACAAGAAGGTATTCGCCTACGTCTTCGGGCCCGACCGGCCGGAGGACACGCCGGAGCGCCGCGACCGGAAGCTCCTGCGACTGGCGCGGACGCGGGGCGGAGTACTTACCGCGGCAGACCTCGTACAGGCCACCGGCATGGAGGCGGAGGAGGCCGAGGAGGAGCTGGGCCGCCTGATGGCCGCGCACGACGGAGAAGCGGAGCCTACCGCTGCCGGGGTCGTCTACACCTTCCCCCAGCTCATGATCTCCGCCGATGCCGACCGTGCGGAGCGCCGTCCTCCGCCGGCGTGGCGACGGCTCGAGCCGGACCTCCCGGTGACCGGGAACAGCCTCGGCTCGAATGTGGCCGTCACCCTCATCAACGGGTTCAACCTTGCCGCAGCCGTGTCCGCTCCGTGGCTGATCCTTCCGGCGCTGGGGATCCAGGGGCCGCTCGCGCTCTTCGGACTTTCGGTGTTTCCGGCCCTCTTCAGCGCGAGTTTCTTCGGGATTCCCCTGCTCCGCCGTTTCTCCGTGGCCCGGGAGAATCGGAGGCGCCGCGGGCGGAACGTGCGGCGCGTTCTCCTGGGCATCATCACGCGAGAGACGCTGTCGGGCGACGAGGCCGGCTGGGTCTCCGAGACGGAAGCCGTGGAGGCGGTCCGGGAGGCGCTCGGACCGAAGAAGGCGGAAAAGCGCACGCGGGATGCGCTCGACCGACTCGTGGCGGAATTCGACGGCGAGGTCGACGTCACCGCCGAGGGCGAAACGCGGTTCCGGTTCCCGCAATTCCGGACCGAGATCGAAACCGCGGTGGAGGTCCGACGCCGGAGGGCGCTGGGACGGGGAGTGGGCTCGATCGTGTACGACAGCGGGGACGACGCGGTCGCCGAGTCGGAGCGGGACCTGGGGAACTTCGACGCCCAGCTTTCCCGCGGCGCTCCGATGGACGACAGGGACGATGCGGCCCAGGATGAAGAGGCGGACGAGACGTTGTACCTCGACGACCCGACGCGCTACGCATTCCGGGACGAACTCGAACTCGCCGCACTGGAACAGGAGATGAAGATGCGGGCTCGTGAACGAGGAACTCCAGAGAGGGTGGGTCGATGAAGAACTTCGCGATCCGACTGTTCATCAACGCCCTGGCACTGTCGATCGCCGCGTGGTGGGTGCCCGGAATCCGCATGTCGGACGGATTCCTGGACGTGCTCTGGATCGCGCTGGTGTTCGGACTGGTGAATGCGATCCTCAAGCCCGTGCTGATGCTGCTGTCGCTTCCCCTGCTGTTCGTGACGCTGGGGCTCTTCACCTTCGTCATCAACGCGGCGCTGCTGATGCTCACGGCGGCGCTGGTCACCGAGTTCGCGGTGGACGGATGGGGGTCCGCGTTCATCGGGTCCATCGCGGTAAGTGTGGTTTCACTCACCCTCGGACTGCTGGCCGGCGACGACGACGACTGATCGACCTCGTCGCACGGCGCTCGCTCGGGCCGTTCTCGCTCAGGCCGTTGCGATCACCGTCTCGCCGGTGGATCCGCCGCGGGCGGATGCCTCCGTTTCGAGTTCGGTCAGGATGCAGTCGACCTCGTCCTGGAGCGCGGTCGACACCACCGCCCGGTTGCGATCGAACCAGGCGCGCCACGAGGCGGTGCTCACCGCCTCCTTCAGGTCGGCACGGTAGGCCTCCCACATCTGCTCGTCGAGCGCATTCACGCGGTGCTGGTACACGAGATTCCCGTAGTGGCGGTATACGGCGAGCATGAACGCGTCCCAGCGGATCTTCTCCGCAGGCGAAAGCTCTTCGTAGGGCCGATTCTCGGTCCTCGCCATGAAGTCCGCGAACTCGCTGTCCAGGTAGAGCTGCTCGAGCAGGCGCAGACTGTTCTGCACCATCGAGTTGAACGATGACGCGCGAACGGCGCGGCTGTTCGAACTCAGCTGCTGCGCGAGGTAGATCAGGGAGATCACGACGCCCATGGCGCCGATGAATTCTCCGAGGTTGCCGAGGGCCTGAAGGATGTCCACGCCGGGGTCTCACGGGGCTTGTTGAATCAACGATCGAAGCGCGGAAGATCGCCGGATTTCGGGCGTGACGCTACCGCGCGACGGGGATGCGGACTCCGGGAGCCACTCGTACGTGCACGGGTCGCCCGGTCGCGTCGGAGAGTCGATCGACGACCCGCCGCACCGCCCTCCTGCGCCGACCCGAGGCCAGCCACAGGAGAGCGCGCAGCACGGTCACGGGGCCCGACGGAACGATGCTCGTTCCCTCGTCGGCGAAGGACACGGCGAGCGCGCCCATCGGCGACTCCACCGTGCAATGCCCCTCGACGACAAGGCCCCGGTCCTTCACGATGTGGCGCCGTCCCGCGTCCGGATCCGAACCGTGCCGTTGAGCTTCCAGGGGGTGTGCGTCGCATCGTCGCCGACGCGAGAGGGCACCTCGACCACGAGGTCGTCCATCTCGTAGGTGATCTCGGCGTCCCGTCCGGTCAGCTTGTCGTAGAGGCCGATCGCGAGATCCGGCCAGGTATTCGTAGCGCTCATGGCTGCTCCATTGTGTCATTCGAAAGAGTCATGGAGCCACGAATACGACCCTGTACAACTTTTGTTCCTTTATTAGTTGTACAGCGTGTACACAATGACCCGGGTGGGGATCGAACCCACGACCTGACGATTAAAAGTCGCCTGCTCTGCCAGTTGAGCTACCGGGTCGAACCTATCAAGCTATGGGAGATGCCCGCGCAGTCCACCGGCATGCCCGAACATCCTCACAGGTCGAGTCCGTACTGGACGCCCAGGAAGCTCCGTCGATGATGCGGCGTGGCGCCGTGACGCGTGATGGCCTCCCGGTGGTCGACGGTACCGTACCCCGCGTTGCGCTCCCACCCGTAGACGGGATACCGCACCGCGAGTCGACGCATCAGATCGTCCCGGACGACCTTCGCGACGATCGACGCACATGCGATCGAATGGACCCGGTCGTCTCCGCCGACCACGGCGTCGTGGTCCGGAACCCCCTTCATGGGGAGCCCGTCGATCACCAGATGGTCCCACGGGGCCGCGAGAGCCTCCAGAGCCCGCCGCATCGCGAGCCGGGTCGCGCCGAGGATGTTGAGCCGCTCGATCTCCCGCACGGAGGCGGCACCGAGCGACACGTCCCCGTCGGGCACGCGGTCGAGGATGTCCCGGCAGCGGGCCCGGCGCGCGTCCCGCGACAGCTTCTTCGAGTCGCGCGCACCCTCGACGTGGAGGTCGACCGGCAGCACCACGGCGCAGACCAGGACCGGCCCGGCCAGGGGGCCGCGCCCCACCTCGTCGACACCGCAGACCCTTGAACGACCCCGGCTCCAGAACCCCCTCTCGTATTCGAGGGGATCCTGGAGCCGGTCGACTCGCCTGTCCGTGACGGAATCCGGCGTCATCGCCGGGCCGTCCGTATCGGTCAGGAGCGGCGCTCCCGGATCCGCGCGGCCTTGCCGCGGAGATTCCGGAGGTAGTAGAGCTTGGCGCGACGGACACGACCGCGACGCACGACCTCGACGCCTTCGACCGTGGGCGCGTGCATCGGGAAGACACGCTCGACGCCGATCCCGGAAGAGATCTTTCGGACGGTGAACGTCTCGCTCATCCCGCCCCCGCGTCGGCCGATGCAGATGCCTTCGAAGGCCTGGATCCGCTCCTTGCTGCCCTCACGGATGCGGTAGTTCACGCGCACGGTGTCTCCGGGCGAAAACTCGGGAACGTCGGTCCGGAGTTCATCGGCGACGATGTCGCGAAGCAGATCTGACATGGTATTCTCCTCTCTGGAACGGCCCCTACCCGGGCGCAGACTTCAACAGCCCTAGAAGATAATGTGCTCCCCCCAACGGGTGAAGGGCCGCGCTACATGGACGCGTACGCCGGGGGCGAGAGGGTCGATGCAACCCCGACGAGGAGCCCCTGCCTACCGGGAGTCGTGGGTCGGCTCGTCTTCGGACGTTCGGTCCGAATCGGCCTCCCTCTCCTCGGCGAGATCCGGCCGCATCCGGCGCGTCATCTCCTCCGCCTGCTCGGCCCTCCACGCGGCGATTCGTCCGTGGTCTCCGCTCAGCAGAACCTCCGGGACGGTGTGGCCTCGGTACTCCGAGGGCCGGGTATACGACGGTGCACTCAGCCCCGCTCCGGCGTGGAACGAGTCGGTCTCCGCCGCCTCCGGGTCGCCGAGCGAGCCGGGCAGGAGTCGGACGATCGCATCCGTCATCACGAGAGCCGCGTACTCTCCGCCCGAGACCACGAAGTCTCCCAGAGACAGCTCCTCGGTCGCCAGGTGGTCCGCGACCCGCTGATCGACGTCCTTGTAGTGACCGCACAGGAAGGTCACCTCCGACGCCCCGGCGAGGCGTTCCGCATCGTCCTGGCGGAAGGGACGGCCGCGCGCGGACACGAGCACGATCGGGCCGGCCGGCGCGAGATCGTCGATCGCCTCGAAGAAGGGGGCGGGCTTCATGACCATCCCCGCCCCGCCACCGTACGGCTCGTCGTCCACCGAGCGGTGTCGGTCGTGGGTGTAGTCACGGAGGTCGATCGCGGTCCAGTCGAAGACGCCGGCGTCGCGTGCCCGGGACGGAATCGAGAGCCCGAGCGGCCCCGCGAAGAACTCGGGAAAGATCGTGACGAAGTTGATCTTCATGCGTCGTCTAGCTCGAGGAGCCCCGGCGGGGCGTCGAGCGTGAGCCGGCCCGCCGGGATGTCCACGTCGGGGACGAACTCCCGTCGGAAGGGGATCATGAACGTGCGGCCGTCCGGTCGCCGGATCTCGAGCAGCGGCGCGGGACGGAGGTCGTACGCGATCGTGACGGACCCGATGGAGGCTCCGTCCGGCCCGAAGACCTCCAGTCCCTCGAGGTCGTGCAGGTAGACCTCGTCGTCCCCGAGGGGCTCCAGGTTGTCCCGATGCTCCATGAGATTCAGGCCCCGCAGTGTGTCCGCGGTATCCCGGTCCTCTACACCACCGAACGACAGCAGGCGCCCCGCGGGGACCACACGGACGTCCGTGATCCGGAGCGGCGGAAAGTCGGGGTCCGGCGCGCGGCCGTCCCGGCTACCACGCAAAACCACCCCGGGGCGGAATACGCCCTCGGGGTGGTCGGTCAGTACACGAACCGCGACTTCGCCGTTCGTACCGTGCGGCTTCTCGACGTATCCGACGACGAGGTACTCCACGGAGCGACCCACGGGTCGATCCGAAGCCTACTCGTCCGTCTTTTCTTCGTCCTCGTCGGACGCATCGGCGTCGTCGGACTCGTCCGCGGCCTCGTCGGCCGCGGCATCGTCGTCGGATCCTTCGTCGTCGGAAGACTCGGCCTCCGCTTCGGCCGCAGCCTCGGCCTTCGCCTTCGCCTCGGCCTCTTCGGCCTCCTTCCTGGCGGCAGCTTCGGCAGCGGCGGCTTCCTCTTCCGCCTGCTTGGCCGCGGCCTGCTCGGCCGCGCGCTTCGCGGCGAGGGCCTCCTTCGCCTGCTGCTTCCGCTCCTCGGCGTCGACCTCGCCGACCGCGACCGTATCGTCGCCGCCCTCGCGAGCCCGCACGATGAGAGACTTCACGGTGTTCGAGGGCTGCGCGCCCTTTCCGATCCAGTAGTCGACCCGATCGAGATCGAGTACCAGCCTGGCCGGCTCCGAGAGCGGCTTGTAGTAGCCGAGCGACTCGACGAAGCGACCGTCGCGAGGAGAGGCTTTGTCGGTGACGACGACGCGGTAGTGCGGCGCCTTCTTCCGACCCATGCGCTTGAGGCGAATCTTTACGGACATGCTTTCGGTTCTGGCCAGCCCGCGTGCCGGACACCATTCGGTGAAGCGGACCGCGGTGGGTTGTGGTCGATCACCCGCACGGCGCAGCGGGCGCCGGGGGAGCCTGAAAAAATAGTCGTAAGGCGCCATGATGGGAATGGGGGGCGCGCCAGTATCCCGGGGCGGCACCCGGACGTCGCCGGAGTGTAGGCGATCCGTCGTCGAATTCGCTCATCCGAAGGAGGGTCACGCCCATGCAGAACCGTACCCGTTCCACGCAGTCGGATCCGTCCGCCCACGCGTTCACCCGCCGAGAGTTCACCGGGATGATGCTCGCCGGTGCCGCTGGCCTGGCGCTCCCCGGGCGCCTGGGCGCGTCCCCGTGGCGCCAGGACACCTACTTCACCTGGCAGGAGGTCGCACCGGGCGTTCGCGCGGCGATCGGGGGCGGAGGCAACGTCCTGCTGGTCGCCAGTGGCGGAGAGGCACTCGTGTCGGACGCGAAGAACCTCGGCCTGGGCCACACCCTCCGGCGTGAAGCGGAGGCCTTCGGCACACCCGTCACGGTCGCGGTGAACACCCACCATCACGGCGATCACATCGGCGGGAACGTCGCATTCGCGGGCGATCTGCCGCTCATCGCCAACCCGAACGCGCAGCGCCGGGTCCGCGAGCAGGCGGAAGCGATCGCCGGGCAGACCAACGACCGGATTTCGCAGACGATCGACCGGATGTCGCAGGAAGGGGTGGACCCCCGCGTCATCGACGACCTGATCGAGGAAGCGCGCAGCATCGAGCGGGCGTCGGCCGAGGATCTCACCCCGAACGAGACGTTCGAGACCGAGCGGGAGGTCCGCGTCGGTGACCGCACGGTCCTGCTTCGGCACGTGGGTGCCGGCCACACCGACAACGACGTCTTCCTGCATCTTCCCGAGGTCAACGTCATCCACACGGGCGACCTGCTCTTCGTCGGTCGTCACGGGTTCATGGACCAGAACGGCGGAGTCGACTCGGAAGGGTGGCAGCGCTCGCTTCGCGCCATGATCGACCTCTGCGACGCCGACACCGTGGTGGTATCGGGCCACGGCGAGATCGTGGGCCGCGCCGGCCTCGAACGGCAGTACGAGTACTTCGACCAGCTTCGCGCCGCCGTGGAAACGGCCGTGTCCGAGGGTCGGAGCAAGGACGAGGTCGAGGCGCTTCAGCCCGACTCGCTGGCGGACATTTCCGGCAGCCCGGCACGGAATCTCGGCGTGGTCTACGACGAGGTGACGGGCTGAGGCCGCCCGTCACCCCGGAATCGGGTGGGCCGCGCCGACTACCTGCGGGCGGCCCGCCCTGCCGGACCTAGGGATCCGTGTCGAAGTCCAGATCGTCGGCAACGGAGATCCCGAAGCCCTCGAGGGCCGGCATGTTCCGCTCCCAGTCCCACCACGTGGCGCCCCGGAGGTTGATCAGGCCGCGACGCCAGGCGTTGTAGGCGTCGAGCATGTTCCGGTGCGTCTCCTGCTCACGGTCGAGCGCCTGGAGCAGCTCGAGGATCCCGATCGAGCCGGATCCGTACCGGTCGAGCACGCGGTCCGTGCTGGTCTGCGCCAGCTCGAAGTTGTTCGACATGCTGAACACTCGCTCCTCGTTCTCCTCGAGGCTGGTGATCTGATTCGCGATGTCGGCATCGATCTCGAGCTGCTCCTCCTCCATGCGCAGACGGGTCTGCTGCAGCCCGATCTTGCGCGACTCGATGCGCGCCTCCCGCGCGCCCCAGTCCCAGATCGGAAGATTCGCGTCGATCGACACCGAGTAGCTGTCCTCGGGCTCGCCGAAGAGATCGTTCCAGACCTGGTCGCGCATCTCGCGCCCGTACGTGAACTCGAGATCCATCCGGAATCCGCTCCGGCCCTCGAACTCCTGGAGGCCGATCTCGGACTTGCGGTAGTTGATCTGGATGTTGCGCAGCCGGGGCGTCAGCTCGCGGGCACGGCTGATCGCCAGCTCCGTGTCGAAGTCCACCGGCTGGATCTCCAGCCGCGGATCCGGAACCACGAGCGAGTCCATCGGGTTGAGGCGGAGGTCCTGCTTGATCTCGACGGAGCGACGCCGGAATTCCGCACGCGTCTGCTGAAGCTCCTGCTGCGCGTTCGCGAGTTCGATGGTGATCTGCTCGACGTCGGACTCGCGCTCCGGATCCTCGTCCGCGAGATCCTCGGCGAGGGCAAGGGCCGTCTCCAGCCGCTCGATGTACCCCTGTTCGATCTCGATCTCGTATGCCTGCCGGAAGATGCCCAGGTAGGTGTACGCGACGCCGTTGATCACGTCGATCAGGTCCTCCTGGTACTCGAGCTGCGACTCCTCGACGTCGAGCTGCGCCTGTTCGAGGTCGTTCTTGAGTTCGTTCGGCTGGAAGAGACCGTGCTCGTACCGGAGGAAGTACCGATTGTAGTACTGGTTGAAGATGTCCCCGTCGTTGTCCACCTGCTTGTACTGGTAGACGCGGCTGTTCACGGAGAGTTCTCCCCCCGTCGGATACCCGAAGAGAATGACCGGCTGGCTGATCGAGAGATCGGCCTGCCACCGCTGCGAGTTCTCGCGGGCGATGATGTTCCGGCCGAGCGAAGCGTCGAACTCCGTCTCGGACTGCACGTTGATCGTCGGAACCTGGAGACGGAGATCGACCTGCGACTTCAGGCGGGCCTGCTCCGCCCGGAGGTTGAACCGCGTCCGCTGCAGATCGAGGTCGACCCGCTGGATTCGAAACGAGTTCTCCATCGTGAGGTCGACCATCTTCTCGAGCGTCAGGTCGATGATCTGCTGCCCGGAGGTCGGGACGGCGGAGACCAGCACCGCGAGCGCGGCGATGAGGAAAGACGTGCGATGTCGGCGATATGGCATCAGGAACGCGTCGGTTGTCGGGTCTCGGAAGGGCGCGGCGACATGGCCACACGAGATGGTCCAGCCCCCTCCGATTTCTCAGACACCGCCGAAGGGCCCAGCGTTGAGCGGGCGACCCCCCTGCCGACGCGTGTCCAGCCGATGTACACGCCACCCCGGCCGGGAAGTTCCGGACCCCCGGGTGCGGCGCTTCGACCTCCTAACGCCCGAAGGGCATCCCCGGTAAGCCGCCGCCGAGCATCTTCCCCATTCCGCCGCCCATCATCCCCTTCATGTTCTTCATGAAGCCCTGCATCTCCTTGAACTGCTTGAGCAGACGGTTCACCTCGGAGACGGGACGGCCCGAGCCCTTCGCGATGCGGGCGCGACGGGAGCCGTTGATGATCTTCGGGTTCTCGCGTTCCTGCGGGGTCATGGAGAGGATGATCGCCTCGACGTGCTTCATCCGCTTCGGATCCATGTTCTGCGTCGGGATCTTCAGCTTCTTCCCGCCGGGAATGAGCTTCAGGAGCTGATCGAGCGGGCCCATCTTCTGGACCTGCCGCATGGCGACGAGGAAGTCCTCGAGCGTGAACTTCCCGCCCCCGAGCATCTTCTTCTGGAGGGCTTCCTGCTCCTCCACGTCCATCGCCTGCTGCGCGCGCTCGACCAGGCCGACCACGTCGCCCATCTGCAGGATGCGACCGGCGAGCCTCTCGGGGTCGGCCTCCTCCAGCGCGTCGACACCCTCTCCGACCCCGACGAACTTGATCGGCTTGCCGGTCACGCCGCGGATCGAGAGGGCAGCACCGCCCCGGGCGTCGCCATCCATCTTCGTGAGCACGACGCCGGAAATGTCGAGCGTCTCGTCGAAGCCCTCGGCGATCCGGACCGCCTCCTGACCCGTCATGGCGTCGGCGACCAGCAGGATCTCCTGCGGCTCGAGCTCGGACTTGATGCGGCCCAGCTCGGCCATGAGCGGCTCGTCGATCTGGAGCCGTCCCGCGGTGTCGACGATGAGGACGTTCCGGCCCTGTTCGCGCGCGGCGGACACCGCCGCCTTGGCGGTGGCGACGGGGTCGCCCCCGAACTCGCCGGCGTGGACGGGGACGTCGATCTGCTTCCCCAGCGTCTGGAGCTGCTCGATCGCGGCGGGCCGCTGGAGGTCGCAGGCGGCCAGCATCGGCTTGCGACCCTCGCGGTCCCAGCGCTTCGCCAGTTTGGCGACCGAGGTGGTCTTACCGGCACCCTGCAGGCCGACCACCATGATGATCGTCGGCGGCGCGGACGACCACTTCATCTCGACCCGGCCCTCGCCCATCAGCGTCGCGAGTTCGTCGTGGACGATCTTCACGATCTGCTGGCCCGGCTGGACCGACTTCATGACGTCTTCGCCGAGGGCCCGCTCCTGGACGCGCTTCAGGAAGTCGCGCGTGACCTGGAAGTTGACGTCCGCCTCGAGCAGGACTCGCCGCACCTCGCGGAGCCCCTCCTTGATCATCGGCTCCGTCAGGACTCCGCGCTGGCGGAATTTCCCCAGAGCTGCGTCAAGCTTCTTTCCGAGTTCGTCGAACATGGCGGTCCCCCTTCTCTCTCGTCCTCGTCAGTCGACGTGGATGATCTGACTGCGACGGGTGCCGACCGAGACCATGCGGATCGGGGTCT
>Ga0102929_1001160_pt1 | contig 15717 bp, 16 predicted proteins | sample SalPonR1_B_D2_MG_FD_78510 | JGI IMG/M metagenome (GOLD analysis project Ga0102929, IMG submission 78510) | Salt pond soil microbial communities from South San Francisco under conditions of wetland restoration - Salt Pond MetaG R1_B_D2_MG | ecosystem: Environmental > Aquatic > Marine > Intertidal... | reverse complement strand
TGACTATTTCACGATCGTTTCATCTTTGACGAACATGTTGCCCCATGCCCGATCAATCAGGTCCGGTGTCATCTGATAGGGAATGCCCTCGAATTCGCAGATCGAGATCATCTGGTCGATCAGGAAGTTCGGCTGATAGTTGGCATAGATGTTCTGGATCGTGGGGTATTTCACCTTGAGGAGGTGGACCAAGGCGGACTCGTCCAGAGGCATGCCTTTCTTCTTGGCGACCATCGCGAAGATCTTGAGGAAATCCTGTTGGTTAGGGCCGTCGATCTTGATCTTGAAGAAAATCCGGCGCAGCGCGGCTTGGTCAAAGATCTCATTGGGGTGAAAGTTGGTGGAAAAGACGACAAGGGTATCGAAGGGGACTTCGAATTTCTCGCCCGATTGCAGGGCGAGGATGTCCTTGCTTTCCTCCAGTGGAACGATCCAGCGGTTCACAAGGCTTTGCGGCGGTTCGGCCTGACGACCAAGGTCGTCGACGATGAAGATGCCGCCCGTGGATTTCAGTTGCAGCGGGGCCTGATAGGTGCGGGCCGTCGGGTTGTAGACCAGATCGAGCATATCAAGGCTGAGTTCGCCGCCGGTGATCACCGTGGGGCGTTCGCAGCGCACATACCGCGTGTCGAAGGTGCGTTTGCGGCGTAGTGAATTGGGGTCGTCGACCTCGACTTCGGCCTTGGAATGCACGATCGGGTCATAGACGGTGATGACCTGCCCCGAGTATTCGATCGCGCGGGGGACATAGATCTTGTCGCCCATCGCGTCACGGATGCCGTTGGAGATACTGGATTTACCGTTGCCCGGCGGGCCGTACATCAGGATGGACCGGCCGGAAGATACAGCGGGGCCAAGATTGCTGAGCAAATTTTCGGGCAAGACGAGATGCCCCATGGAGCCTGTCAGGTCATCGCGGGTGATCTGGATATCGCGGATGGACTGGCGTTTGATTTGCTCGCGGTAGACGTCCAGCGGCACCGGCATGGCGCCGAAGTATTCCGATTGGGCCAGCGCGTCGAGCGCGCGGGTCTTGCCCGCATCGGTCAACTGATAGCCCATCTCACCGTCATTGTTGGCGTTCAAGGTGCCGGTGGCCTGCAAGAGTGTTTGCTTGCGGGCCATATCGACGATTTCCTGTGTCACGGCACGCGGCAGGCAAATGGCATCGGCCAGTTCGCTGACTTGTTCGATGTTCTTGCGGAACATCGTTTTCAAAAGGATATCCCGCATCATCACGATGGGGAGGCGCATGTCGTCAAGGCTTGAGGGCGGGGGTGGCGGTTGAACGCCCTGGGAGACTTGCATGTTCATGTGTTTGCCCGCTTTCCTGTCATTGGTCACTGTCCGGACGCACCGGTTCAGGAGGCAGCGTGCATGAAAACTTGGGAAAAATTATGGTGAACCGCAGGCGTTGCCGGGGCAGAGGCGCGGATCATTGACCGAGGGTGGCCCCCATCACCAAATAGCTGGACAGGGCCAGGCCAAGGCCCGTGCCCATCGGAATGGTGAACTTTTGGCCCTTGCCGACAGAGTCGGTATCTGTGGGGTCTTTTTCGCGCCAAGTGGCCCAGTCAGGCGCCAGATCGCGCAACGGGGAATGATAGGAAATCAGCACCGCCACGGTGGACCCGACAAGTGCGGCCAGCAGGATGAAGATGACGACTCCGATATCCCCTGGATGCACGAAGAGCGCGGCAACGGCCATGAACTTTACATCACCGCCGCCCATCTGACGTGCCATCCACATCAAGAATCCATAGGCAAAGGCGATGCCATACCCGGCGAAACGCCAGAGGACATCGGTGAGCGGCATGGTGGCGATGCCGATCACGACGAACACAAGAAAAAGCGCCCAAACGGTCAGGTTCGAAATCCGCTTGTGCTTTAGGTCCACGTAGAAGGTCCAAATGCTGATCGGAACGCAAAACAGCGCAAAAAGCGTGGCCTGCAAGGCGTCAATCTGCATCGGTTGTTTCCTTCAGCCGGGTCGCTCAGCCCTCAAGCGCGCGAAGCGAGCGCACGGCTTCTTCGAAGTGCTGCGGGTGGGTGTCGATCGCGTCACGAAGCAGGCCCTTGCCGATGCCGGTGTCGCCCTGTTTTATCGCTGAAAGCCCAAGGGTATAGAGCAATTGCGCACGTTCTTCCTGTGTCGATTGCATCACCGGGAGCGAGTATTTCTTCTGCGCGCCACGGGCCAGAATGAGGTTGTTCTTGGCGGTGAAGAGGCTGTCGTCCTGACGGATTGCATCGGAGAACAGACGCTCGGCGTCGGCGAAATCGCCACGGGTCAGCTTGGAGTAACCCCAGTTGTTCATCACGCCGGCGGGGCGCGTGGTGAGACCGACGGCGGTTTCATAGAAACTGTCGGCTTTTTTCCATTCCTTGTTGCTGTCGGCGATCATCGCCTCGAGCCGGTAGCGTTTGAAGGTTTCGAACGTGGGCGGGATGTCATCGAGGACGGTATCGGCGCGATCCCATTCGTTGTTGCGGATCAGCGCATCGGCGAAATCGACGCTGTCGTCATGGGTGGATTCTTCGTGATCGGTGACGCGTTTCCAGGCCGGGACGGCCTCGGTGTAGCGCTTGGCGCGGATCAGTGACTTGGCAAGGCCACGCTGAAGGTCGATGCGTTCGGGCTGTTCGCCGACGGCCCGTTGGAAGTAGGAGACCGCTTCGTTCGGGTCGGCCACGGTCAACATCACGTCATTGAGGTTGGTTTCGTCCACGACATTGACGCCCTGAAAGGCGCGATCAACGTCTTGCCCTTCGGATTCAGCGCATGCGGAAAGCGTGAACGCGCCTGCAACGCATACAGAAAGAAGAATAGGGTGGCGCATGTTTGCGTCCTTTTACTGCCTTCGCCTCGGTCATGGTATCTTGCGGATCAGGTAGTCACTGCTGCCCCGCCGTACCAATTTATAGTCTTGCTCTTTTTCCTCACCATAATCGGAATTTTCCGATTTTGCGAGGGCTAACCGCAAATTGTCACGAATTGAGTCACTTTGGCCATTGTCTATGGCATAGGCGCGACGGAATACTTGGGCGGCCTCGGCGGTTTGCCCCTGTTCCATGAGGACGACGCCAAGGTTGTTCCACACTTCCGGGGACTCTTCATCCTTGTCGATGGCATCGCGCAGAAGGCGTTCGGCGGTTCCAAGGCGGCCCAATGCGAGATTTGCGCTTCCGATGCCGGCGATGACTTCGGCACTCATTCCGTGCGTCAGGGCGGCACGGGAATAGGCATCAATCGCGAGTTCGTATTCGCCGGCGTCCATCAGGCGGTGCCCGACAACCATGCCATCGACCGCGTCGCCGTTCTTAACCACGCCGGGGGCATATGGGTTGTCACGGGATACGCCATCGCCTTGGCTGGTTGTGCATCCGGCCAAGGCGAGCGTCAGGATAATAACGGCGCTTGTGCGTTTCATCGCACCTCTAACATTGTTCTACTGCTCGGCCATCGAGAACAATTCCAATATGCCCAGAATTGATGGTCCGACGAGGATGATCAACAGTGGGGGAACTGTAAGCATCATCGTGGCCAATGTCATCTTTGTTGGCAGTTTGTTGGCCTTTTCTTCGGCACGCATGACACGTTTGTCACGCATTTCCCCGGCATAAACCCGCAATGCGTCGGCGATGGACGTACCGAAGGATTGCGATTGGATCAGGACGGTCACGAAACTGGCGATATCCTGCACCCCGCAGCGTTCGGACATTTCCTTGAGAACCGAGGGTTTGTCGCGACCGGCTTTGATCTGGTGGGAGACGATTTCGTATTCTTCGGCCAACGCCGGGTAAGACGCCCGGATTTCATTGGCCACGCGGATAATGGCCTGATCCATGGATTGACCGGCTTCGACGCAGGTCAGCATCATGTCGAGACTGTCGGGGAAACCGTCGCCGATTTCCTCCTGACGTTGTTGTTGCCGCTTGGTCACCCAGTACTTGGGAATCATGTAACCCACAGCGCCAGGTGCAAGGATGTAAAGCAGGGTCTGCTGGGTTGTCGTTTCGTCCCCGGAGACGAAGAGCACGAAATACAAAACGCCCAAGATCAGAAGCCCGATGGCCAGTGCGAACTGGGCAAAGTGGAAGTACCGCACCGCATCACGGTTGCGGTAACCCGCCTGCATCAGGGTCAGCCGGATTTGCGACAGTTGCTTGGCATCCTGCGGTTCAAGGAAACTGGCGTATTTGTCCAGCTTTTCGTTGCGCGTGCCGGCGCGCAACTTTTTCTTGGGTTGCGAGTTGCTTGCTTTGTCGCGCGAGTCTTTCTTGAGCCTTTCAAGCGGATCCTGCGAGTCCTTGATCAGCAGCGGGATCGTGGCGAGGATCAACAAAATGCCGAGCGTGCCAACCACGATAAGCGGGCCGAAAGGCCCCATGGCATCGGTCAGGGTTGCCTGTATGTTGGAAAGGAATTGCATGGCGGTGTCCTCTTAAACCTTGATGTTCACAAGGGCGCGCATGACGAAAAGATTGATCGTCAGGAAGGCTCCCACGACAAGGCAGGCCGGGATAAAGAAGGGGTGTTCCATCGCCTTGTCATAGTAATTGGGATCCAGAACCTGGATGCCGATAAGGGCGAGGATCGGGAAGCCCGACAGGAACTTGCCGGACCATTGAGCCTCGGCGGTGATGGCTTTGACCCGGCGGAAAAGCCGGAAGCGGGAGCGGATGACCTTGGCCAAACCATCAAGGATTTCGGCAAGGTTGCCGCCTGATTGCTGTTGAATCGCCACGGCGACGGCAAGGAAACGCAAATCCTGCATATCGAGACGTTCGGCCATATCCTTGAGCGCTTCGCCCATGTCGCGACCATAGGCAGCCTCGTCGGCGATCATGCCGAATTCGGTCGCCAGTGGATCGGCCACTTCCTCGGCGACGATGCCGATGGCCGAGGAAAACGGATGGCCGACACGAAGGCTGCGAACCATGAGTTCAATAGCATCGGGCAATTGCTCTTCCAGAAGGCCCATGCGCTTTTTGGCCTTCATGTTGATCCACGTGAAGATCCCGAAGACGCCGATCGCGGTCGAGACCAAGGCGCGGACGGGAACACTGGTGGCGGTGCCGACCGACAGCCCGATAAAGGCCAGAACACTGACCCCGGCCATGAGCATGATCAACTGCTTCGGCGTAAAGGCAATGGCCGCCTTTTGCGCCTTGTCCGACAGGATCGCGTAGATCGGAATCTTGCGGGCCTTGAGGTGTTGTTGCATCTCCTTGCGGAGTTTCTCCATCACCTCTTCGCGGTTGCCGCCCTTGTCGAGCATCTCCAACCGCCGGTTGACCCGGTTGTTGAGGCTGATCGACCGGCCAAAGACCGTCAGGTAAAGGCCCTCGACGAGAACGAGAACCCCGACAAAGATCAGGCCATAAATAATCGGTTCTGCACTGATATTCATGCGTCTTACTCCGCGGCAATGGGTTCATAGATGCTGGGCGGTAGGTCGTACCCCCACAGGCGGAACCGTTCGGAAAAGTTGGACCGCACACCCGTGCCGGTGAAGTGGCCGATGATTTTGTTGTCGGGTGTGAGGCCGACGCGTTGGAAACGGAAGATTTCCTGCATCGAGATCACGTCACCCTCCATGCCGGTGATTTCGGTGATCGAGGTCATACGGCGCGAGCCGTCCTGAAGGCGGGAGGCCTGCACGACGAGGTTCACAGCCGAGGCGATCTGACTGCGAACCGCCTTGATCGGCATTTCGATGCCCGACATGGCGATCATGTTTTCCAGACGCGCGATGCCGTCGCGCGGGTTGTTGGCGTGAATCGTCGTCATCGAGCCGTCGTGGCCGGTGTTCATCGCCTGCAACATGTCGATCACTTCCTCGCCGCGTGTCTCCCCCACGATGATGCGGTCAGGGCGCATACGAAGGGCGTTTTTCAGACAATCACGGGGCGAGACCTCGCCCTTGCCTTCGACGTTGGGCGGGCGGCTTTCCATGCGGCCGACGTGAATCTGTTGCAACTGGAGTTCGGCTGTATCCTCGATGGTGAGGATGCGTTCGGCGTTGTCGATGAAAGACGACAGCGCGTTGAGCGTGGTCGTCTTACCAGACCCCGTACCGCCCGAGACGATCACGTTGAGACGACAGGCGACAGCGGCTTGCAGATAGGCGGCCATTTCCTCGGAAAAGGCGCCGAACCGGACCAGATCGTCGATGCCCAGCTTGTCCTTCTTGAATTTCCGAATGGAAACGAGGCTTCCGTCCACGGCGATAGGGGGCACCATGGCGTTGAAACGCGAGCCATCGGCAAGGCGGGCGTCCACATAGGGGTTGGATTCATCCACCCGGCGGCCCACCGCCGAGACGATCTTGTCAATGATGCGCAGCAGGTGTTTTTCATCCTTGAAGGTGACATCGCTGAGTTCGAGCTTGCCGTCACGTTCGACGAAGATCTGCTGCGGACCGTTGACGAGGATATCGTTCACGGTGTCGTCTTGCAGAAGCGTTTCAAGCGGCCCGAGGCCGCGCACTTCGTCGTAGAGTTCCTGCGTCAGGGTGGTCCTGTCCTCGCGGTTCAGGACGATCCCGCGTTCTTCCAGAACCTCGCCCGCGATTGAACTGATCTCGGCGCGCAAATCCGCTTCGGTCGCGGTGTCGAGAGCGCCCAGATTCAGGTTGTCGAGCAGGGAGCGGTGCAATTCGAGCTTGATTTCACCAAGCCGTTCCTTGCGCTTTCGCTCTTTGTCTTGGCCGACGGGTTGTGCCGCGGCCTTCTGCGCTGGACGGCGCAGGGATTGTGCCTGTTCCACGGGCTGTGTCTTGGGCATCTCGACCGGTTTTGCCACTTCGGCGGCGGGTGCTGCCTTGGGTGCGGGCGCGGCTTTCTTGTACTTCGAGAACATCGCGGCTTGATCCTTTTTTAAGCGGCTTCGGCGTCATTCTTGCCAAGCTCGTGCAGTGAGGTGGCGAGTTTGGCGATTTCCTTGCGCAGTGGGTTTTTCGCGGCGGCATTCGCAAGCGGTGTGCCTTGGTCGCCGCTTTGCGCGATCTGGCGACCGCCATCGGGCAGTTGCACCTCGATGCCGATTTCAAGGCTTTCGCCAAGGCGCTTCACGCGGCTTTTCCCATTCAGGTCGGTGAACTTGGGGGCGCGGTTGAGGCAATAGCGCAGTTTTTCAACCGGCAATTCCTCTGACTTGAAGGCACGTTTGAGGCGCAGCGCGTTTTGCGCCGAGCGCATGTCGAGTTCAAGGGTGCAGAAATAGATCTGTGCCGCGGTCAACACGGTTTCAGTCCATTGCACAAGGGTCGAGGGCATATCGACGATCACGTAGTCGAAGTGCAGGCGCGCCAGTTCGATGACCCGGCTGACGTCCTCGGGGGAAATCAAATCCAGCGGCAGCATCTCGGAGGGGGCGGTGAGAACCCAGAGCTTGTCTTCATAGGTCATCAGCGCCTGCTTGAAGATGTCGTCATCCATCGTTTCGGTGTCCGACCACATCTCGTACACCACGTCGCGACGCGGTAAATCGAGGTAGGTCGCGACCGAGCCGGTCTGTAGGCCAAGATCAATCAGGCAAACGCGAGGCGGGTTGTCCTTTTCGACCGTGGCCAGCTCCCATGCAAGGTTGACGGCCAGAGTTGTCGCACCGGTTCCGCCAGCGATGCCTTGCGTCGCCAGAAGCACGCCATCACCCGTGCGTTGCGTGTTGTTGAATGGTGAATGCGCGGGCTCCTGCGCGGGCTCTTCGGTTTTTTGGAGACGTTCGATTGCAGCCTGCAATTCGCCTTCGGGCAGGGGGTAGGGCACGAATTCATGCGCGCCCTGACGCAAAAGCTGGTGCAGGGCGGCGGGGCTTACATCCTCGGCGATCAGGATCACTTTGACCCCGCGCGCATTGGCGAGCGAGATCACTTCGCCCAGCATCACGAGGTCATCCTCGTCGGTTTCGTCGATTGCGATGGCCACGAATTCAAGTGAATCCGCTTCTGGCTGATTGAAGAACGCCAAAGCCTCGGCGAAACCGAGGTCACCCCAGTTTTCGCCAAGCGCGGATTCCATGTCTTCAATCAGCAGATCGAAGTTCTGGACGTCGCGACTGATCGTGCATGCGGCGATCGGGCTGAGTTCTGTCTTTGTCATCGGGCTACTCGTCATTATTTATGAAGCACGTTGCCATGTAGGCCCTTGGGCGACGTGAGCTTTGTGTCACGTCGGTTCGGGCCAAAATCCCATGGCGCGGGACTCTCTTGCCTATGAGCAACCTCACCGAAAATCTGGGCAACATTTGGGCTAAAAAACCGTATTTGTGCGATATCGAAGGACAAAAAAATAACCCGCCATTGTGGCGGGTTTTTTAAGTTGGTCCAGCCGTGGCCGGACAGGGAGATTAGGGAAAGGCCTTGGTTTAGCCGCCGGCGGCGCCAAGGCCTTCTTGTGTCTGTACATTTTTGAGGTCCGAGTCGGGTTTCGCGCTGTTGACGTATTCGCGATAGACAACTTCGGCGTATTTGCCTTGCATCACGATCGGATGCGAGGCGACGAAGCCCGAAACCTCGGTTACTGTGCGGCGGTTTCGGCGTTCGCGGCCCTGGGTGACGATCAAAGGCTGGCTTTCGCCGAAGGAAACGACCGCTTCAAGGCGGCCGCGGCTGATGCCTTGAGCAACGAGGTAGTTCACGACCGCGTTTGCCCGACTCAGGCCAAGCGACTTGTTGTAAGCGCTTGAACCGACTTTGTCGGTATGTCCGTAGACCCGGAAACGCACCTCGGGGAACTGTTTGATCCAATGCGCTTGCTCGCGAAGCGTATCGCGCGCACCAGCATCGAGTTGAGCCGAGTTGAAGGCAAAGTTCACCGTGCTGAGAACCTCTTTCGCGAAGCGCGTGGAGAGATCAAAAACGTAACTTTTTTCGCCGGTCATCACGAGGTGGTTGTTCATGTTGGCGTTGCCGAAGGCACCGCTGTCGACCAGACTACCGGCTTCTTTGGTATAGGAGCGGTAAACCTCGCCCGGTACGGAGGAACAGGCGGTGAGGGCGACAAGCCCCGCAGTTGCGATAAGGTGTTTCATGTGCCCCTGCCTTTCCATCAATCCATCACGTATCCATAGGACCCGCTGAAGTCTTGCTTGGCGACTTCCCCGGCCTTGCTGTTGCCATCGGCGGGCATGGCGACACGCCCGTTCAGGAACAGGTCTTTCTCGGACGGCAGCTTGACCCGATCTGTCGGGAGCGCCAGTGCATCACCCCGAGTGGGCGTGACCAAATGTGCCGACACGATGATGACCAGCTCGGTCTGCGAGCGCGCATAGTCCGCACTGCGGAAGAGGGCGCCAAGGATCGGGACATCACCAAGCCAAGGCACTTGGCCATTGCTGTCGCGAAAATCGTCTTGCAAAAGCCCGGCGATGGCAAAGCTTTGACCATCCCGAAGTGATACCGTTGTGGACGTATCACGACGGCGGAAGGCATCGATGTTGAACCCATTGGCGGTTATGGAATTGGTGGTATCAATCGAAGACACCGCAGCGGCCAATTCGAGGTTGATGACGTCGTCATCCACGACGCGTGGAACAAAGTTCAACTCGACACCGAAGGGTTTGAATTCGATGGTGGTTGAATTGTTGTCTTGCGCAACCGGGATCGGATACTCGCCACCGGCCAGGAAAGTGGCCTCTTGGCCGGAAAGGGCGGTAAGGTTGGGTTCGGCCAAAGTGCGAACGAAGCCCTTTGTTTCAAGAGCTTGCAGCAAAATACCAATTTCCACGGACCCGATATCGAAGCCAAAGAAGGCGGCACCGGCGTTGTTTCCTGATGTCACCCCAGGGGGGTTGACACCGCTCGAAGCCAGGTTGCTGCCCGAAAGCGCCGCGCCGTTGCCGCTTGCGCCAAGGGCGTCGACCGCGAGCGATGTGGACAGTTGCTTGGACACGCTACGCTGCATTTCGGCAAAACGCACTTTCAGCATGACTTGCTGCTTGCCGGAGACAACCATCAGGTTCGAGACACGCTCGGGGGCATAGCGTTGTGCCAGTTCCAGAGCGCGATCCATGCGCGCGGCGCTGGATACGCTGCCCGACAGCACGACACCGTCGTTGGCAGAGCGCACTTCGATCTTTTCTCCGGGCATGATCTGCCGCAGGCGTTCCTTGAATTCGGAAATATCCGCCGCGACCCGCACCTCGACGTTGGTGATCAGACGCCCATTGGCGTCCAGAAGGGTCAACGTGGTCCGCCCCGGCGCTTTGCCCAGAACATAAATTGTACGGTCTGAAAGCGTCGAGAAATCCGCGATCGACGGGTTCGCGATGCTGAGTTCGGCGAAGGGGACGTCGCTTTCGACGACCACTGCGCGGTTCATCGGCACGCTCAGGTCGCGGTTGGCGCCATTGCGTACAACGGTAACATTCTCTGCGATGGCGGTGCTGGCAATCGGGCCACACGCCACGGCCAACCCCAAGAGGGCGGCTTTAACAAAACCTAGCTTTTTCATGTGACCTGCCTTTCCGATCACGCCTCATTTTTCCGGGTCTTTGCGCCCGCAATTGGCAATAGTCTGCGCCAATTAAAAATTTTTTTCAAGAATCAATGGGTTTTGAGGTGAAATTGTTGCGTAACCTTGGAAAGTGTTGCTCACAAGAAACGGGGCGCGGTAATCCGCGCCCCGTTTGCAGTTTAGACTTTTGGCCCATTCAGTTGGTGCAGGGAATCTCGCTGATGATGACTTCGGCACCGCGGCGGGTCCGAACGGTGCAGACCTCTTCACGCTGTTTCGGTTCGGGCGCGGTCTCAGCAGCAGCGATACCCAAAAGCCGGCGTTGGTCGACTTCGATGGCCTCGGCAACGGTGTCGTCGTTGATCCCGACCAGCGACAGGGAAAGCCGCCCGGTCGATTGGGCCTGTGCCAATGCGGCGACTTGTTGCGGTTGAGCAGCGATAGTGACCGTGCGCGCAATGATCGCTCCGGTCATGTCGGCGTCGGCGACCTGATCAATGGCGATCAGACGCACACGGGTTTCAATAAGCTTGGTCACTTCGCCGGTCGAATTCCCCTCGGTGCGCCCGCCGCGACCAACATTGCCTGTCCAATAGACATCAACTCGGTCGCCGGGGCGAAGGAAGCCCGACACGCCGCTGGCAACGTCCACCTTGATGGCAAAGGCCCGTTCGCCGCGTTCAAGACGCGACATGATGCCTGCCTCTTCGCCCGCTTCGGTGACCTTCACGGCCAGGATGGCCTCGTTCTTTTCCATCGCGCGCATGATTGAGCGAGGTTCGCTCGCACCTTTGGGGAAAAGCTCTTCTTCCGCCTTGAACACGCCCTTGGGAAGGGAGGTTTTGGGAAACTTCGTCAGGCGTACGTCTTCTTTTGAAAGACGTTCGCCGAATTTCAATTTGCGCTCAGCCACGTATATATCGACGGTTTCAATCTCGGGGGCGCGCTGTGCGCGTTCCTGATCAAGTTGCGCCTGGTAGCCTTGAACGTAGCTTTTGGCCATATATACCGCAAAGCCCGCAAGGCCGAGTCCGACGACGAGCACCAGTCCGAATACCAATCTCATGGCCTGTCCTTTCAAGGGTCTTGTTTCGTTGCGCGGGGCTGTCGCCCCGGCTCGCTGTCACGGAATCTGCCATTTGAATGTGGCGAAATCTGGGACGGCGCTTGTCCGTTTCGGGACATTGGCAATCTTGAATGCAAGGTTGGCGCGACTTGATTTGCCGCGATGGGCCATGCGCCGTGACGTGCCGAGGCTTGATCACTCGGGTGCGGCGTCTTCCATGGATGTCACGACACTGTTGGCTGCTGTGTCAGTCGATTCACCGATTACGGCAATAACGCCAACGGCAAGTCCTACGATTGCGGCGGTCAAAGCAACCCAATCTACGGCGATAGCGCCTGTTTCGTCTTTCCGAAATTTTTTGAGCGCATGTTTCATAATAGCTCCTGTTCGTTCATTTACTTGGATTTGGTGATCGTTACCAACTTTTGTCTTGAGCGTCAGTCATGCGGATACTGCTCGTCCCGCCATGAGAAACAAGAGGCCGCAAATTCGAGATTTGCGGCCCAATGTCATATCGTATCATACGCGTCGTGCGTCGGCTTAGCCGTCGTCGCCGTCGTCGCCGCCAGCGTCGGCGCCGTTCACGGTCTGGTTGCTGACGCCGCTTTCGATGGTGCCGGCCAGCGAGTCAACACCGTCGGACACGGTGGCAACGCCTGCAACGCCCAGGCCCACAACAGCTGCGGTCAGAACGACCCAGTCAACAGTCACGGCACCGTCTTCGTCTTTGCGGAAGTTTTTGATGAATTTGATCATGGTTGGTCCCTCCAAAGGATCAGTTAATTTAAGGTTTCGAACCGCTCCGTCAGATTGGTGGGCCGCCTCTCTCTTGGCCCGCTGCCGTCTCGGTATGAGCAGATATAGCCAGTGAAATCGGGCAGGATTTTGTCTGGATTGGAACCATTTTCGTTAACCCCATGATTTTTCAATGGGTGCCATCTAACCGTCTGAAAAATATGAAATAAAAAATGAATATAAATGAAAAATCCTTTGAGAGTCGGGTTTTTCGTTAGCAAATTCACTCAAATGAGTTTCCAGATTCATGACAAAGCTGGCCTTAAATCGGCACTTTTGACATAGTGACATCAAAAGAACCGAGGCAGAGCAGGCCCAAACATGCGACTCTTTAGTGTTTTCCTGATAGTGGCCCTATCCGGCGCGCCGTTTCCTGTGTTCGCAGAGGATCCGCCGCCGTTTCCCGAATTCACGTTCAAAATGGGCAAGCCCCCGAAGAAAGGCACCAAGAAACGGATCACCGTGCAGATCGAGCCCGAGGCCGAACCGGCCGCCACGGGTGATGAGGCCACGGATGCAGCGCCGCAAATTGCAAACTACGCGTGGTTTTGGACAAAGGTGTCGCCGAAGCTGTCGGTGGATGGTGCAGAGCGGCTTGCCCTGGCGATGCAAAGCCTTGGCGACGGGCCTGACGGCGTGACAGTGCGCTCCCCCCGCTTGCAGACCGTGCAGGGGATCGCGCAGGCACATGGGGCCGATATCCTGCGTGCCACGATCGGGACAAGGGTGTCGCCGGCTTTGGCGCTTGCGGTGATCTCGGTCGAGTCCTCCGGCAAGACCACGGCCCTTAGCGACAAGGGCGCGCAAGGCTTGATGCAGTTGATGCCAGATACCGCCGAACGCTTCGGCGTTACAGACAGCTTGCAGCCGGGCGAGAACATCAAGGGGGGCGTTGCCTATCTTGATTGGCTGATGAAAGAGTTTGGCAATGACCCTGTCTTGGCGCTTGCCGGGTACAATGCCGGGGAAAACGCGGTGAAGTCGCATGAGGGTGTGCCGCCCTTCAATGAAACCCGCGATTACGTGCCCAAGGTGCTGGCCGCTTATGATGTGGCGCGTGCTTTGTGCAAAACGCCGCCTGTCCTGATCACGGATGCCTGCGCTTTGACCATCGCCAGCAACTGAAACGGGCGGCCCTGATAGAGCCGCCCGTTACACAGTATATATAGGCCCTGTTTCAGACCACGGTGGCCTCTGTCGCGGCGCGCAGGTCGTCTTCGCTGACGCCGGGGGCGCATTCGACGATCTTCAAGCCGCCGTCTACCACGTCCAAAACACCCAGATTGGTGATGATGCGATTCACCACGCCGGTGCCTGTCAGGGGCAGGGTGCATTCCTTCAGAAGCTTGCTGTCGCCGTGCTTGTTGGTGTGGTCCATGACCACCACCACACGGCCCACACCGGCCACCAGATCCATCGCGCCGCCCATGCCTTTGACCAGCTTGCCGGGGATCATCCAGTTGGCCAGATCGCCGTTTTCGGCAACTTCCATCGCGCCAAGGATGGCCATGGCAATCTTGCCGCCCCGGATCATGCCAAAGCTGGTAGCGCTGTCGAAATAGGATGTGTGCGGCAGTTCGGTGATGGTTTGCTTGCCCGCGTTGATCAGGTCGGGGTCGACCGCATCATCGGTGGGGAAGGGCCCCATGCCCAGCATGCCGTTTTCCGATTGCAGGGTCACCTCGACCCCCTCGGGGATGAAGTTTGGTACCAGCGTCGGGATACCGATCCCGAGGTTCACATAGGCGCCGTCTTCGAGTTCCTGTGCCGCGCGGGCGGCCATTTCATTGCGATCCCATGCCATGGTTCAGCCCTCCCGTACCGTGCGTTTCTCGATGCGCTTCTCGTGATCGCCTTGGATCAGGCGATGCACATAGATGCCCGGCAGGTGGATGTTGTCGGGGTCCAGCTCACCGGGTTCGACGATTTCTTCGACTTCCATCACGCAGGTCTTGCCGCACATCGCGGCAGGTGGATTGAAGTTGCGCGCGGTCTTGCGGAAGATGGCGTTGCCGGTGGTATCGGCCTTCCATGCCTTGACGATGCTGAGGTCAGCAAAGATGCCGCGTTCAAGGATATAGGTTTCGCCGTCGAAATCCTTGTGTTCCTTGCCCTCGGCAATCTGGGTGCCGACACCGGTCTTGGTGTAAAAGCCCGGAATGCCTGCGCCACCGGCGCGCATGCGCTCGGCCAGCGTGCCTTGGGGGTTGAACTCAAGCTCAAGCTCGCCCGACAGGTATTGCTGCATGAAGGTGTCATTCTCGCCCACGTAGGAACTGAGCATTTTCTTGACCTGACGGGTTTGCAGCAGGATGCCGATGCCGAAATCGTCAACGCCCGCGTTGTTCGAGGCGAAGGTCAGGTTTTGCACGCCTGAGTCTTTGATCGCCTCCAGCAGAAGTTCGGGGATGCCGCACAGGCCAAAGCCGCCGGCGGCGATCAGCATGTCATCGCGCAACAGCCCGTCCAATGCCTCGGCAGCAGAGCCGTAGACCTTTTTCATGGGGATACCTCCTTGGGAATACCGGTTCGCTGAGGGGTATGCGGGGCAAGGCGGGCAAGAGTCAACGCGCCCACCGTAAAGATGGGTGCGTTATAGGGTTACTACGTATGGCAGGCGGTTATTTCTTGGCTGTCGCTTTCTTCTTGGCGGGGGCTTTCTTGCCCTTGCCCTTTTTGGCGGCCTTTTCGGCGATCAGGTTGACGGCCATTTCCATGGTCACATCTGCCGGTTCGGTCTCTTTGGGAATGGTGGCATTGACCTTTTCCCATTTCACGTAAGGGCCATAGCGGCCTTCCATGATATTGACCGGCCCGCCGGATTCGGGATGTTCGCCCAATTCCTTGATCGGTTTGGCTGCCGCGCCACGCCCGCCGCGCCCCGGATTGGCGCGTTTTTCGGCCAGAAGTTCGACCGCCCGGTTCATGCCGATCTCGAACACCTCCTGGAATTCCTTGAGGTTGACATAGACGGGTTTCGCATCTTCGGGGCCTTGGTGCATGACGTATGGCCCAAAGCGGCCAAGGTTGGATTTCACCTCGCCCCCGTCGGGGTGTTCGCCGATCAAACGGGGCAGCGTCAGAAGCGTCAGCGCCTTTTCAAGCGTCATGTCGTCGGGCGACCAGCCGGGCAGGAAGGCGCCCTTGGCCTTGGGCAGCGAGGCGCGCGGGGGTTTCTTGTTTTCCGGCGTCGGCTCACCGCGTTGCACGTAAGGACCAAAGCGTCCGGCCTTGAGCCAGATTTCATCCTCGTCATCATGGCCCAGCAGGCGTTCATCCCCATCGGCCCCTTCGCCCGCGATGGGGCGGGTATAGGTGCATTCGGGGTAGTTGCCGCAGCCGACGAAGCCGCCGGTGCGCGAGGTTTTCAGGTGCAGTTTGCCCTCACCGCACTT
>Ga0102929_1001159_pt1 | contig 15719 bp, 5 predicted proteins | sample SalPonR1_B_D2_MG_FD_78510 | JGI IMG/M metagenome (GOLD analysis project Ga0102929, IMG submission 78510) | Salt pond soil microbial communities from South San Francisco under conditions of wetland restoration - Salt Pond MetaG R1_B_D2_MG | ecosystem: Environmental > Aquatic > Marine > Intertidal... | reverse complement strand
GGACGCAGGTTAACCCGACATGGCGTGGTGGAGGTCATCGGCTCCGGCTCCTCGCCGGATCATTTCATCTACCGACCACGCAACGACAACTTCAGCCGCGACAGTTTTCGGGTGGGGGTCAGCGATGGCAGCCAATTCGACTGGATCGATATCGAGGTCTTCCCCGGCAGTTACGGAGCCTATGAAGCAACGGAAGCGGTAACACCAATGCCCGGGGAGCATGGCCGGCAGGGAAGCGAGCGAACCACGCCAGAGTCAAGGTCGCTGGAGAGCAATTATACCCTGACTATCATTGTGCAAGGCTCCGGGGTCGTGCGTACCAACCTGGAAGGCTTCGTTTGTCAGGGGGCCTGCGCCCAGGGCTTTCCGGCCGGCTATAAGGCTCTTCTTACGGCTCACCCCGAAGCGGGTTATCGCTTTGTCGGCTGGGGTGGTGCCTGCCAAGGCACAGGCGAGTGTCAACTGTCCATGGAGCAGAACGTCCATGTGGATGCGCGATTTCTGCCGGTTGAGTAATCCCCCACTCACCGACCTTTCATAAAGGGAAATTGAGGAAAATTTGCATCCCCCGCCTTTACCAGGACAACATTGATAACCCGCCGTCTGCTGCGTGGGGCTCCTTCACAGGGAACACTTTCAAGGAAGTTCCCAATTAATTTCCGTCCGGAAACCAACTAAAATTACGCTGCGCTTGTCTGCCGCTATTCTATCGTGAACATCAACGAAGCTTGATTGAAGTCGCCGCGCTGGACGACGATCAGATAGATGCCTCCCGAAACCATAGGCGGCGCCGAGAAATCTTCGAAAGCGGGTTCAGTGTTAGGTACAGAGTAGTCGCCGTAGCGCACGGAGCTGCCAAACGGGATTAACTCGCCCTCAACCTGTTGGCTGATGATGCCATAGAGCAGCGCGTTGTTACCGCCGGCAGCCGAATCGTAAACGATCACCGAGATGGCGCTACTGCCGGGCCAACTCATGATGGGGAAGCTGATGCTCCCGCTGAGTTTGATGTCAGCCAGGCTGGGGTCGAGATTCGGGCCGTTGTCAAACTGGCCATCGAAGTTTTGATAGATAAGCACGTTGATTGAGTCGCCTGAGCCGCCGGGATCGCACAGTAGTGAAGGGCTGCCGAGCACGTCGCAAAGCTCGACTTCGGCCGCAGTCAGCAGATCTTTTATCGTCAGGCCGTCATTCACGAGCGATCCGGCATCGCCGATTCGGCCATCGACCACGCCGACGTACGCGGACCCAAGCCGCACAAACTGGCTCAAGCTTTCTTGCCAGCCGCTGAATTCCTCGGGGTTGCCCGACAGGAAAGCATCGGTGTTTTTACCGGACACCCAGGCGAAAAAGCCCGAAGCCATCGTCGTGAACTGAGCCGAGGACAGGTTACGGGCCTTGGCCGCAATCTGCAGGGCTTTGTCGCCGTACAGCGCCGCCCCACCGCAGACCCCGGACAAGTAAGCTCCGACATAGGTGAAGAAATAGGACCCGCCCTCCAGGCCTTTCTCCATCGCGTTCTCGAAGAACCTCGGCGCGGCGTCCTTTACCATGAGGGTTCTTTCGTCATCATCAGATAATTTAGCCAATTCATCCTGCCAAGCTTGCCAGCGTTCCTTCAGCAACTCGTGGACATCGATCTGATTGTTGGCGGCACGGGCCACTTGTTGCTGGATCGGCATCGCTGTGGTGTCGAGGGCGAACAGGCTGCTGAGCAGCCAGGCGTCGAGCCGATCGAGGTCCGCTGCCGTCAGCACGACATCTTCACCGTCGACCTCCATGGTGAGTTGCTTGCTGGTGGTGAGTTCCATGATCCATGCATCGAGCCGGGCAATATCCCCGTCGAGCGCAGCAACGGCTGCGTCCTGGCTGAGACCGGTCTGGGCGGCAATCTCCGCCAGATTCGCGATGGCATGAGCCGCGCTCTGGCGCGCCAGCTCGAACAAACCTTCCAGCGCGGCGCCCTCGGTGGCGAACCCCGGGTCAGGGAAGCTTTCGACCTGCAGTGGCGTGGCCGCGATGCGGCCGTTCATTGACACCTCGGCCTGCCCTGCCACCGGCAGGCCCTCGGCATCGAACAACGGCGGGATGGCCACAAGCAGGTCGCCAGCCTCATCGGCGATGGCAAACACTCCCACCGCCGCACCGTCCGCCCAGGTAAACACAACTTCGGCGAGGCTGTCTGGGGAAACCCCGGTCTGCCCCACGTTGAGGAATTGTCCGGGGAAAGCCCGTGCGGTGGAAAGAGTCAACACTTCGACGCCCGACTGGCAAGCCTGATCCACGCCGTTGCAGTCCTGGTCAATGCCGTCATTGCAAGTTTCGTAGGCGCCGGGATAGATCGTGCTCAGACTGTCATTGCAGTCGCCCTGGATTTCCGACCAACCGTCGCCGTCGTTGTCGGCATTGTAAACAGCATCATGTTTCCACAGGGAGGCCAGTAGTTCAGAGTCGTTCATCACGTCCGAAAGCGTTACGGGATTGACGAAGACATAGTCGAGCACGTGCTCGGCATTGTAGCGAGTGACGGGGTCACCGCTGACCAGGTTAAGCAAGGCGTCGATCGCGGTCTCGAAAGCATCTTCCGGATGGATCGACAATTTGTTGGCGTAGGCTAAAGCCACTTCGTGCTTGTTGATCAGCAGCGAGCGGTCTTCGGGACCGCTGGTCTCCGCATAAGCGCCGAGCAGCACCCGCGCAATGAACTTGCCACGCTCGGTCAGGCTGGTTTCGCCGTTGCCGGTCTCGGCAATATCCGATTCCTGCAGTGAGGCCCAGTCGAAGGTCGACCAATCGACAGCCTGCGGATCGCCGCCGTTCAGGATATAGGTCCAGTAGTACCAACCGGCCAGGTCCGGAGCGCGATCGAAGCAGTTCCGGTAGACGGTCGCCACGAAATCCTTGTTGCTGCCATCCTTGGGAAAAAGTGCTTGTGCTTCTTGGCTGTAGGCAAAATTGATGATGATTTCATCGAAGGTCTGCTGGCCGGTAAGCAGCTGCTGCTGCCAGTATTCCAGACCAATCACATCGGGAGCCCGGCCGAAGTAGGCCAGGTAAACATCGGTCAGTTTGAACAGCTGTCTCTGTACCTCGCCGGAGAGCATGGCGTCGATGGGCAGAGTGGTCAAATAATCCACCCCGAACCGCACCGATTCGACGTTTTCGATGGTCAGGGTGTGGGCGAAGAATTTGGCGCTGTTGCGGTTGGTGGTGATTGCAGTGAACTGATAAACATCCGGGAAGAGCGGCAGCTGCAGGATATCACTGCCGGGGCCACCATCAATATCATAGCTGTTCAGGCCGATGGCAATCGTATCATCATCGGCACCGCGGATAAGTGAAATAGGGGGGTCTGCAGCCTGGACAGGCAGCGGGATGAAGAGTACGGTCGTGAGCAGCATGAGGAGAAACCGGGGAAACCCGGCGAGCATGGGGTGGCGCATAGGGAACCTCCTGGCGTTTAAATACAAAGAAACGCGAGAACTTGAGGCCTTAAAAAAACGCTATCCGGCGCATGGCCGAACAGCGGGCGAAAAATCAGCCTGAGCTTTCCCCCCGAACCTGTTTCTCATGATTTCCCCTGCAAAAAATTTTCCTTCGGGCAGGAAGCTCTTTCCGCCCCTTACGGCTGCATGATGTAAATATAATCGGTCAACAGGGAGCAGCCCATAGTTTTGCCGCCACGAATCTTCAGCAGACGATCTTCGGAGGACGCATAGGGCACAGTGACTTCGGCGGTTCTTTTGTCCATACCGGTGTCGTTGCCGAAGGCATCACCCACATCAGAGTAGTAGGTGTAAGTCAGATAACCCGTCTGTGGGTCAACACTGAACCCCTCCTTGTTGAAGATGGCTGTCGAAAGGATGGTGTTAAAGTCGCCTTCGTGGGTCACGCTCAACGTAAGACTTTCTCCCGGCGTCAGAATATTGGGCGGTATAAGGTGAGTTCCCGAGCCGGAATCAGACCATTCCAGGGCGGCACAGCCAGGGGCGTTGGTCGAATGGATTGAATATGACCAACTGCCTTCCGCATAGGCATAACTGCTTTCGGAACAGGGGTCGGGCTCAGTGCATCCGTCGCTGACGATCGAGATCTTCTCGGTCAGCAGCCATTTGCCGGAGAGATTGTTGGTAGTTTTGACATAAGTAAACGACACGACATCCGAATTCTGCCCGCCCGGATCGACGGCGTAGGCGGAGATGGTGGCGGTGTCCGTCAGGGTGATCGGCCCTGCGTAGGTCCTCCAGGGACCGTCGCCCACCTGGTACTGAATGGTGTAGCCGTCTGCCTGGCTCAGGCTGACACCGACACTGCCGACGAATTCCTGGGCCGTGGGCGACGCGGTGGGCGGCGCGACCTTGTCGACACAGACGCCGTCGACCAGGACCTGGTTGGCTGAGCACCTATAGTAAACAAAGCTGGTATAGCCCGACGCGTAGTCACTGTTTTCGACGGTAACCTTGGCCCGGGCATGGATGGTCGCCGAGTCCGTCAGGAGAATCGGCCCGCTGTAGCGCTGTTCGCTGCCGCTGCCGATGCTATAGAAAATGGGGACGTTTTCGGTCTGGCTCAAGCTGACCTGCAGGGTTTCAGCGAAATCGGTGCCATCGTCGGGCTGGGCATGCACGGCTTTCGGCACCACCGCAATCCGCCATGCGTTGCTCAAGGTGCCGTCGTCCAGTTCAACGTCGATCCAGGTCGGCCCGTGCGGCAGACTGTCCGGCACCGTGACTTCCAGGGTGCTGTCCGTGGCATAAGTCACATTCCCCTGGTGTTCCACATCCTCGTTGTCGGTGAAATAGACATGGTTCTCGGCCATCAGCGGCGCGAATCCGGAGCCGTAGATGGTCAGCTCCTCTCCCCGCGTCACCGGATCTTTGGACACCCCGGTGATCTGCAGGTCGGAAAGCAGCTCGATCTGGTAGTAAGGGGAAAGATCCCACTGGTCGGCGGGCAGCCGCACATCTTCGATTACGCTGTCCGACAGGTAGGGGTCGACGAAGGCATGCCGCAGTTGGAAATAGATCGGACCGACGATCTCGCTGCCGCTGTTGACCCAGTCGAAAGGCAGATCGAACCAGATGGAATCCGCACCGGCCGAATGGATATCCTCGCCTTCCACGTAGTCGTTGCGCAGACTTCCTTCCGTGTCATAGGCCTGCAGGAACACCGTCGGCTCATGAGTGGCCCCCTCGAAACCGAAGGCGTTCAAGCCCTGGCCGAACAAGGTGACTCGGCGGTTGTCGTCGATGGTGCTGACCTTGGACAACCCACTCGGCCCGTAATTCTTCAAATACAGCGGGAAATGCACCTCCGTGAATTCGATCACCGGCGAGGTGCTGAACAGGTCCAACTCCGTAGCCGTCAGATCGCCGGCGTAAATCCAGATCTTGGCTTTCAGGGTGGTGATCTTGAACAGCCATTTGGCCTTGATCTTGAGCAGCTCGACACCGCTTTTCTGGCCGTAGTAACGGGCGACGAACTTTAGAGTGCCCTTCAGGTTGTCCCAGTTGAGCATGCCGTTCAAAAAGCTGTCCACGGCGCCCTGCAGGTCCTGCTCGACGTAGAACTTGTCCATGGCCGCCTGGAAGAAGCCCTGATCGCCCAGCCACTGCAGCCAGGCTTTGTAGAAGGATGCATCGCTGACCGGCACCAGGTTGCTCAGAATGGTGATGATGTTGTCGAGCAAGAGCCGCTGGTTGAGCACCCGGTTCATGCCCTTGACGTAGTCCTCCACCGCGCTGTCGTTATCTGAATAGAAGGCCCAGCCGGGGGTATAGAGGGTCAGGGCACTGGCGCGGAAATGATTGTCGGTAACCTTCGAGGTGCCGGCGTTGAAGCCGTAGATCAGGCTGGCCTGGGGACCGATGATGTCGCCGAACACCCCGGTGGGCGGGGTGTGCAAAACCTGGTTGGTGAACAGGTCCACCTGCTGGTAGCGTGCCGGCAGCATGCTGTCGTTCTGGATCAGCAGATCGCCGTCCATGTCGCCGTAGCCGGTCAGCCCTTGCCGGGCCGGCATAATCCGGAAGTCCTGGATTTCCCTGGCCGGCTTGACGGTCAGGCCCTCGGAGTCGGTGCTCACCGCCGCCGGCTGGGCCTGCGCTCGGCTGGCCACCGCCGGCTGCGCCTGCGCCAGGGCCGCCTGACTGGCCGCCAGCGCCGCATCGAAGCTGGCGTCATAGACATTCTCCAGGTTGTCGCTGCGCAGGTAATAGGGATCGGCGGCCAGTGCGGCGACGAAGCTGGCGATGAACGCGGTACTGCTGTCGCGGATGGTGCCGCGCACCTCGGCCGGTGCAAGATCGCCGGTCAGGTAAATACGGTCGATGCCGTTAAGGATCAGATTGACCGCCGTGGCCTCGGCGCTGAATTCGACGCTCGTTTCCCCGGGCAGGATGGTGGACAGGAAATAGACCGCGTAATCCTCGCTGTCCGGCAGGGGGACCACCACGGTGGCATCGGTGAGGAAGCTGTCCGGCACCGGCAGAACCAGGTTGCCTTCGGCATCCGGGGTGGACGTGCTGAAGACCGTGGAGACTTCCACCTCGCTCATGTTCAGGGGAGCGCTCTCCGGCAGAACCACCCGGGCCACCACCTGGCGGGCATCGGCCTGCCAGTCGATGGCGACGTCCACCGCCCACAGTTGGGTCAGCAACTCCGCATCGGCCATGACATCGCCGAGGGTGCGAACCGTGGCGAACACGTAATCGAGCACCTGTTCGGCGCCTTCGCGGCTGTCCGGATCCATGACCACCCGGGAAAGCAGGGCGTTGATCGCCGGGTCAAAACCCTCTTCCGGCTGAATGGAAAGGCGATTGACGTAGGACAGGGCAACGTCGTGCCGGTTGCTCAGAAAAGCGCGGTCTTCCGGGCCGCTGGTCACGGCATAGGCGCCGAGCAGCAATTCGCCGACGAACAGGCCGCGGTCGTTGAGATATTCCGGATGGCTCGGGTCCAGGCTGTCGAGCTTGGCGGTCCAGTAGTCCCAACCGGCCGCATCCGGATCCCGCTCAAAGCAGTTGTTGTACACCGTCCGGACGAAGTCGCGGCTGCTCTCGCCGGTGGGATAGAGGCCCTGGGCTTCGGTGCTCCAGGCGAAATCCTTGGTGATGCGGGTGAAATCCCGGGTCCCCTCCAGCAGCAGATTCATCCAGTATTCCAGGCCGGGAACATCCGGGGCGCGGCCGAAAAACGCCAGGTAGAGATCGGTCAGTTTGACCAGGTCCGCCTGGACCTGGCCGGAGGTCATGGCGCTGACCGGCAGCCGGGTGAGATAATGGCTGCCGAACCGGACATACTCAACGTTGCGGATGACTAAAGTGTAATTCTGGTGTTGTGCGGTGAACTCCCGGTCGCCGGACTGCGTGAATGCATACGCATCGGGAAAAGAGGGCAGCGCCAACGTATCGACGCCGGCAAGTCCGTCGATAACCATATTCCGTGGCTCGGCCGTCAACAGGTCGTTGCCGCTGGTGCCGGTGAGAGGCTCATACCCTCCTGACGGTGGGTCCTGGCCCTCTTCGGCCGCCGCCTGGGTGACGGCCAGGGTCCGGCCGGCCACCGTCAGAGTGGCGGACCGTGACGTCGTCGAGGAATGGGCCGCCACGCGGTAGCTGACCGTACCGTCGCCGCTGCCGCTGAGGCCCGCGGTGACCGTCAGCCATGAGGCGTTGCTGACCGCGGTCCAGGCGCAGGAAGGGGCCGAAGCCGTTACCGTCAGTACGGCGCTGCCGCCCTCGGCAGCGAACGCCTGCTGTTCCGGGGCAATCGAATAGGTGCAGCGGTCAACATCGATCGATGCCAGCAGGGTCTGGTTGATCGGCGTAAAATTGGCCTCGGAGCCGGTCCCGGAGTGACCGCCGCTCATGAACAGGTTGCCGTTCGGCAGTACCACGGCCGCCATGCCACCCAGATACCAGTTGGCTGGCAGCTGATAGCTCGTGTCCGGGACATCCCAGGACCAGTCCGCCAGATCGATCACCAGAAGATTGATAACAGTCTGCTCGCCCGAATCCTTGGTGTCGGCCAGCAGATAAGCCACTCCGGCGGCTTCGTCGAGCAGCGGCGGCCACAGGCGGAGCGACTGTGATGTCGGCAGTGCCGGCGAGGTCTCCAGGCGGGCGAAGGATTTGGTGGCTGGATCAAAGGTGAACAAAGTATATTCATAGGTCTCGCCCATATCCCGGTGCGCCATCAGCAGGTACCTGCCGTCGGCTAGCCTCTGCGGCGGAGCGTAATTCGAAGCTGCGATATGCCAGCCGGATTCGGCAGGGAAGAGGGAGGTCTGCTGCAGATTGAAGCTGTTTCCCGTCAGGTCATAAAGTTCAACTACCTCGAGCATTGGGCTGCCGTAAGGGGCAATGCCGCCGAACACGACGGCCTTGCCATCGTCGGTGGGCAGAACCATTGGCAGGGCCCGCGGCGTATTGAGCGGACCGGTGGCACTGAAAGTGCCGGTTGCCGGGTTGTAGACCTCACCGTAGGTGGCACTGGACGCGTCATACCAGCCGCCCACGATCAAAACCCTGCCCGATGGCAGGGTTGCTGCCCAAGCGTTCATCCGGGGGCGCGACATGGAACCGGTCAGGCTGAAGATGCCGGTGGTTGGATCGAAAATCTCTGCCGCGTCCAAGCCGGGGGACACGCCGAGATCTCCGGCTCCGCCGGCGACCAGGTACCGACCATCGGCAAGCCTGGCCAATGCGGGCAGGTCATGGTCCTGGTTCATCAGCGATACCTGGAAGCTGGCCGATGCCGCGTCCCAGATCTCGGCGCTGTCCAGGGCGGTAAACCCTTCGCCGTGGCCGCCGAAAACCGCGATCCCACCGTCCGGCAGAACCGTGCTCAGATGCCCCATGCGCGCAGTGTTCATCGCCGGGCCGGCCGTGACCGACCAATCAGGCGCCGCTGACTCGCCCAGCGATGCTGTGCCAAGTATCGCAAGTAGCAGCCAAGCCACCCGCAAACCAAAAAATCGATTAGCAACGTACCGCGCCATAGTCTCCTCCTCGCCCAAAGGATCGGCTACAGCCTGTGGCCTGGAGCCCGCTCAGACAGTCGATAAAGCCCTACCAGACAAAAAACCGCTGTCCGGCGGACAGCCGGAAGCAGCGGTTCAGGATCTGAAGATAGTTGATGCGTTTCTGCATACCTAACCTTCAGTGCAATAAGATTTTTAAGAAATAAACATTAGCATAGGTTTATGCTTTCAGCAAGCTGAAATTCAAACATGAATTGCCGGACAATAGCCAGGTCTCATCAAGATGTCACGAGATGATTTTGTGACCTCTGCCACTGAACATCGCTTGCTCGCCTCGGGAACCCAATACATCAGGGGACACTTGTCACGCAAATTTCAGCAGAAACTCTCGCTTGTGGAAACAGCTGGTGATGTGCCAGACGTGATAGGGTAGAAAGAACCGGTTGACTTTCGGCTTGTTCTCCTCTATCTCCGCAAAAAACAAAAAGAGGTTACGAGAAAACTCTCGTAACCTCTTGCTTTAAATGGCGCGTCGCGGAAGATTCGAACTCCCGACCTTCTGATCCGTAAAGTGCCAAATCAAGCCAAATTCCGATTTCTAATTCGCAATTAACAGCTACATAGAAAACCAGATAAACACATAATACCCTCGAATTCCAAGTGGAACAGGCAAACTACAAAGCAAAGAGGGCCAGTTCATCGAGCCAGGCCTCATTATACGCTGGTATTAACTGCGCCATTTATCAAGCCGTCCCTGCAATTCTCCGGCTCAATATCGTTTGACCCCAGGCCGAAGGCGAGTGCCCCGGCAACTGACAGAGTCCCGAGCCGCAGCCCGAAAGTTCAAAGCACAATTTCCTGAGCAACTCCCATCTGTAAAGGGGGGCAACCGAGCGCCGGTTATTTACTCCACCCCTATTTCTGGATTTCTGAGCATCCGAATGATACGGTCTCCCCGCCGGAGCTGCGACGCGAACCAGCAAGTATTTCGCCGGCTCGCTGGACGTCGAGACCGCTGGGCGCCTGGTGGAGCCTGAGCCCGAATTCCGGGATGATGGCGTAGATGTGGTCGAAGATGTCGGACTGAATGCTTTCGTAGATCACCCAACTGGTCTGGTTGGCGAAGCCGTAGACCTGAAGCGGGATGCCGCTCGGCCCGGCCTCGAGGTAACGTACCATGAAGGTCAGATCCTGCTTGATGTCTTTGTGGTCGGCCAGATAGGCGGTGAGGTAGGCTCGGAATATGCCGAGGTTGGTCAGCTGTCGGGTGTTCATCGGCGATGACGGATCCACGCCGTCTGCCTCGTTGGCCTGTTTTATCTCTGCGAGTTTGTCCTCAATGTAATCGGAAAGCAGGCGCGCGCGCCGCAGCCGCTTCAGTTCCTCGTCTGAGGCGAAACCGACGCTGGTGGCGTCGATGTTAATGGCGCGGCTGAGCCTTCGACCGCCGACGGCCTGGATATTACGCCAGTTCTTGAAAGAGTCCGAGATCAGCGCATAGCTCGGGATAGAGGTGATGGTCTTGTCCCAGTTGCACACCTTTACCGTGGTCAGGCTGATGTCGACCACATCGCCGTCGGCGCCGTATTTCTGCATCTCCAGCCAATCGCCCACGGCGAGCATGTTATTGGCCGAAAGCTGAATGCCGGCGACCAGGCCCAGAATAGGGTCCTTGAAGATCAGCAGCACGACGGCGGTCATTGCGCCCAGGCCACTGAACAGGATCATCGGCGATTTGCCGATCAAAAAGGCCGTGGCGAAGATCAAGGCGACAGTCGTTGCGACCAGCTTGAGACTCTGGAAAATGCCGCGCAGCGGCAGTTTGACGACCGATTCGGCCGAGCGCGAAATTTCTTCTACGGTATCGAGTAGCGAAAACAGCGCCAGAAGCGCGAACATGATGATCCAGAGGTGTGTGAACGCCTCGATCAGCTGGAGCGCGAGCGAATCGACCGCAAGAAATGCTCTGGCGATGGTGAACACCACGACGCCCTGCAACGCCAGTGCAATGCGGCTGAACAGCTTGTGACCTAAAAAGGCCCGCTGCCAGATCGTGCGCCCGGTCTTGCGTTCGCGTGCCATGAAGCGAAGTACGACTCGATGGAGTATCAGGTGGATCACCAGCGATACGACGATGATCAGCCCGATAACCACCAGGAAATACAGGTATTCGCTATCGCCCAGACCGAAACGTTTGAGCCAGGTGAGCAACTCTTGTTTCATTATGCCTCAACTAAATGTGTGGGATATGTGGAAAGCATGAAAAGCCGGCGTTCAACCCTCATCGGGGTGGTCGCCGGGTCAATTTCGTACTTAACAACAAGTTGTTTTTATACTACGGGGGGGTGGCAGGCCCCTGTCAAGCTGAAACGCCGTCTGACAAGGACCGCTTGCGTCACCATTGTAAGGATCTGGTGATCCAGAGGCTGCGGTCCAATCAGGAGTTGACCGCAACAAACCCTGCTTGGTTCTAGGAGTGGATAAAACAACAGCGACCATTCGGGATTGAGTGGCCACTGTTGCTAACCAGCGAGTTGGGTTGACGATGAATGAAGCCCCCCGACTCATAATTTAGCTTGGTCCGACGCCGATCCCTTGCGCGCCTTGGAAACTCGAATTACTCAAGGAACTGCTGATCCCGGGCCAGGCGGACCGCCGATTGGTCGGCCATGCCCTGGTAGTAAGCCACGAATCTTCGCGCCTCGGCGGCTTGATAGGCGGCCAGGTTCCGAGCCCAGCGGAAGGCGATCGGCTGGTACCAGAGTTCGGCCTCGACCATGTAGGGACCCTGACCTTCCAGGGGGATGCTGTACCGGATTTCATCCTGCCCGGCCTGGAAATCCGCGTCCCGGAACGCCTTGCCCTGCACGGCGACGTCCTCCGGAACGGCATCCTTATCGAAGCCGCGCGGTGGAATCCGGTTGTCCTTGATAAAGCGCACTGCGGAAATCAGGCCGGTTGTGACGTTTCCGCCGGAATCGGCCATAATCGCCTCATAGACCTGCACTTGTTGCGGGTTGTTGATGCGAGCATGGTGCGGTTCATACTTTTGCGGGTCACTGTCATTGTCATTGCCGACGATGGAGCCGTCCGGGTTGAGGGCGCCGGATTCAAAAATGACCTGTCCGTTCCGGTCGCTGACCGTTAAATGAATCCAACTCCGCCGGGAGGGATAAGCGGTCGGCAGTTTGTGCCCGGCAAGGTTGGTTAAGGACAAGCCCACCTGCAAACCCTCGGCGCTGCGTTGGGCTTGCAGAATTTCAATGCGCGCCGCATTCTCCTGGAGATGCCGGGTGGTTTCATGCGCGGCCAGCACCAGGTCCTGGGGCAGGGCCGTTACCCCCAGTTCGGTCCGATAGCGGTTGAAGATCTTCGGCATGAAAAAATTTCCGCCCCGGAATACATGCTGCGAGAAGCCCTGCCGGTCCTTACCCAGGGGCCCGGAAATGGCCATCGGCTGATCCAGTACCGGCATATGGCAGGACTGGCAGCTGCGCTCGGTGGGATAAGCACTGTGACGCCATTCCAGGTAGGGCATCTGCTCGGGGAGCGTCCCGACTTTCGCGCCGTCCGCACCCCGGGCATGAGTGTAGAGTGTGTGGCAGGAGCCGCAGAGCTCCGACCGCTGGATATGCGCGGCCTCCGTCGGCGTCATCCTGGTGGCGGACTGCATCAGGCGGGTCCGCCCCGGGTCGATCTGGAAAGGGCCGTAGATCGACCGCTGTCCCAAAGGTGTTCTGCCGTCCACCTCGAAACCGGCGTTGAAGCTGGCTTGCGTGCCCAGTTTATTGCTTTGGATCTGGTGGCACATGCTACAGGAGACGGCATCGGCGGCCAGCTGACCCTGCTGACCCCTTGCGGACAGTATCGGCAGATAATTGAAAACCTTGCCCATCCCGCCTTGGCGTTTGGCCTGATAGCGGGCCATCGGCATGTGACAAGCCGCACATTCGTCCTGGATCTTGGATCCGGAGGCTGGATGGTCGATGGTCTCGCGCCGGACTGAGGCCTGCCAGTAAGGATCTCGCGACGAATGGGCCATCATGGAGGATTGCCAGTTGGCACCGATGGAGACGTTCGCACCGGATGAGGTAATCAGATCGTTATGGCAGGCCAGGCAGTTGTCGGAGAGCACGAACAGCTGTCCTGCAAGGCCCTGTCCCGGCAGTTGCGCGGTCCGGGCGGATGCCGCTGTCGGCACCATCATCCAGACGGCGAAAAGAATGCCTGCGATTAACCATGTCTTGTTACCAGCCATCGATAAACCCTCCGTCGAACCAGTCCCAGAGCACATACGCCAGGTAAGTCGTCTCCCGGGTAGCGGTATTGTTAAGGGGGATTTTGGCACCCACGCCAAGCCGAACATGCTGGCGGGTACTGAGGGTGACCTGAAGTTGCGGCACCACTTCCCAGTTGGTGTCGGTGCCGGAGGCCAGTTCCTTCGCGCCTGTCACTTCGACCATCGGCGACCAGCGGCGGCCGTACCGTCCCGTATAAATCATTCGGCCCGCCGCGCCACGCCAGAAAACCTTTTCGTTCCGGCGGTCGGTATCGAAAGGCAGGGCACCGCCAGCCTGGAACTGCAGAAAACACTGGGCCGGCAACAGTTGGCCGTAGGAAATGTATGGCTCGAAAACCGTCGTGTCGGAGCCGAAGCCTTCTTCATCATCACCGGTGGGGAGCAGCAGTTCACCACCGAGAGTCACGATGGAGCCCGCGTCGAGGCTGTGAAACATCACCCGCTTGAGGCCGATGGCAATATCGCCTACGCCGGACGTCCAGGTGGTGCCGTCTGCCGTCTCCTGCTCGCTCCAGCCGAAGGGCAGAATAAGCTCGAACTGATTGCGGGTGCCGAAGCGCTGCTCGTAAATCAGCTGATTGCTGATACGGTTAAGACCCTCGGTATTGACTTCCGTGGCCAGCACAAGTTCGTCTTCGGGATAGGCTTTCGTCGTCACCAGGGGCCGGGGCAGGTTCAGTTCCCCCAAGGGCCATTCCGACGAAGGACAGAAATCCCGGATATAATCGACGGTCCTGTCCATTTCCGCCCGGCTCAAGGCTTCGCCGAAAGCCGGCATCATGTTTGAGAACCCCCGGGCCGGTCCCCCTTTGTCGGTGACTATGATCCAATCCTGGACCGTTTCCCGCGTCGCGAAATTGCAGTCGGTGAAATCGGGCAGGGCCACTTGAAAGCCGACCGTATTCGATGGTGCACCGGTCCCGTCGGGGCCGTGGCAGGAGGCACAATTCCGTTGATAAAGTTGCTGACCGCTGCGAGTCTCTTCTCCTGCGGCAAAGCTGTGATTGCCCTCGAAAAGCAGAAAACCGAACAGCAAGAGCAGGATAAGGACCCTTGATCGACGGACGATCCTTGTCAATGGCAGTTTAGCATTCATCAAATGCCTCTCCTGGAATTGGAGCAGTCCCTTGCCAGGGCCGCAACATTGAAAGAGCTAAGATGAGAAAACCCTAACAGAGATTTACGGGACGTCAAGAAGGGGTTTGAAGCGCGAGACAAAAAAAACCAATTTAAATCAGGGCTTGCTCCAGTTACTGTGCGCTCTCTCGAAGCATCCCTTTGGCTGACAAATTTAATACGTATCACCACCATAAAAACAAATTGAGGTATAGGGAGGTTGGGGGGAGGTAGGGGGAGGTTAGGGTCGGACCAGGTTAAGCCATTGAAATCATATTAAAGCACTGCCAGAACCTGCCTTGATTTCCTGCTATGGGCCGATTTCGGGGGTCCAAAATAGCTCCTTACACGTTTAATGCAATCGTTTTACATTCCAAGGGAGGGTGCCATGCCGAGATTGTTGCCCCTGGTCTTCAATTGAGGTGTCAGACGCGTTCGGCAAAAACCGGTTGGCTCTGCAAGGAGAGGATGGCGTTGTCGTTCGCGAAGGATTAAGCTCGTATGGCGCTGATTTTGACCCTGAAAAATCGATCCATAGGGCCAAAATGAGGAGTTTTTTTGAGTTGAAATCTTGGAGTTACAGGTATTTGTCTTGGTCCGACCCCATTTGCCCCTGATAATGGGCCAGGTACTGGTCCGGCCCGTTGCGACTCAGTCGGAATGTATTAGGAAAAAAAGGCACAACTGCCGTATCTGTGCCAGCGCCACCGTAGACCGTATAATCACCGGTATCAATCAGCAGCAGATCGTCCTCGTCGCTACCGACAATCGTGGATGGTTCTTAAGAGAACAGGGGCGATGGCCAGGAGAAAATGCAGACAAAGGCGAGCAGAACGCAGAGCAGGGCGAAGCGAGGCAAGATCATGAGACACCCCCGTTAAAGATACCACCTAAAGGGTGGGACTTTGGGCATGTATGCCGGAAACCACTATCCGATCCTCAGCAAGCGCAGGCCGTGCATGTTCGCTGGCTCTGCCAGGAGAACCGCTGGTCTGCGTTTGCCGGTGCAGAGTCAACGGCCGATGACCTGCTCTACAGAGATGTTTCAGTTGGTATCAATTCGCTGTTTCCAATGTAACATATATTTTCCTTTTTGCAGCAGCTCCCGAAGCCTGATCCGGACCGTTCTCACCAATGGAAAGCAACCTCCAAATTCACGTCTTATTAATACCCCTAGATTCAACTCGTAAGTGCTTAAACTAAAGTCATTCTGAGGTGTCCTCCGAATTTACGGCGAGCCAAAAATATGCACCCCTGATCCTGGAGGCTGGAAACCTGTCAACCGCTGACCCCGGAAAGATGACCTGCGGGGATGAAATT
>Ga0102929_1001152_pt1 | contig 15788 bp, 13 predicted proteins | sample SalPonR1_B_D2_MG_FD_78510 | JGI IMG/M metagenome (GOLD analysis project Ga0102929, IMG submission 78510) | Salt pond soil microbial communities from South San Francisco under conditions of wetland restoration - Salt Pond MetaG R1_B_D2_MG | ecosystem: Environmental > Aquatic > Marine > Intertidal... | reverse complement strand
GGACGAGGCCATCGCCCGGCTGGAGACGGACAACGAGCGGCTCGGCAGCGAAGCCGCCGCGCTCCGCACCGCACTGGAAGAGGCGAGGACGGCTGCCGGCGAGGCGGAAACCGCCCGGTCCGAGGCAGCCGGCGAGCTGGAGGAACGCAGCGAAGAACTCCACCAGGTCTGGCACGAGCTGTGCGAACGGGACCAGGAGCTGGAGAAGACCCGGTCGCGCCTGGAGCAGATGGAGAGCCGGGTGGACGACCTGAAGAGCCGCCTGGCCACGCGAGAATCCCGCGAGCAAGCCGACGCCGCCGCGCTAGAGTCGCTGCGCGGCGAGCTGCACGAGACCCGCAGCGAACTCGCCGACGCACTCACCCGCAACGGTGAACTGTCCGCCGAGCTCGAGCAGCTGCGCGAGCACGTCTCGAGGCTCGGCACTATCGAAGCCTCGATGGAGAACCTCGATGCCCGCATGGCCCGGAGCATGGCCGCTGAAGACGAGCCGGGCCCGGAACAGGGCCGGGTCGGCCGCTCTCTCGTCGCCGAGGTCAACGGCCAGGATATCCGGTATCCCCTGTTCCGAGAACGCATCACCATCGGCCGCACCGCCGGCAACGACATCCAGCTGAAGACGCCGTTCGTCAGCCGCTTCCACGCGGCGATCATCAACGAGACCCACCGTGTGCATGTGGTGGACCTGGGCAGCAAGAACGGCATCTACGTGAACGGCGAACGCACCCCGCGGGCAGATCTGCGGCCCGGCGATACGCTGGTGATCGGCGACAGCCGCTTCCGTTACCAGGAAACCTCCCGGGATCCCGGCGCCGACGCCTGACTGTGAGCCCAATCACGGACTGAGCGCGACGCGTGCGCTACTCTCGGCGGCGCTGGGCAGACCGCACGAGGTCAGGACGGATGCGCCACTGATGGGCAGCAGGGAAGCACGGGCGACGGACGCGAGCGCGCTCCGCGCAAGGGGCCGGTCGCTGGCGAACCGCCGCGTCTGGCTACCCACGCTGCTGTACGAAGCGCTCCCCTATTTCTACATAACGGCCGGCTTCCTGGCGCTGTTCGCCACCCTGTACGTGAGTGCCTGGTACTGGGTCGTGCCCTACTACCTTCTGTTTTCGGGCTGCTGCCTGCATCTCGGCGCGCGCATCTGGCGCCGACGCCGGCGCGAGCGCCTACGTCCCTGAGCCGGACTGCGTCCGCCGCAGCAGCGCCTCCAGCGCAAAGACCTCCTCCCCCTCAGGTGCACCGAGGCCGCGCAGCGCCTCGGCAAGCCGCAGCACGTACTCCGTATTCGGTCCGCTGGGACCGGTGCTCACGCGAATCTGCTGCGCCATCTCGGCAAGCGGCGCCGCGCCCAGATAGTGTTCGCCCGCCGGGTCGGCCACATAAGTGATGGCCTCGCCGCGCCGGCCATCGTCCAGTTCGACGTCGAGCGTGCGTTTCAGATAACCATTCTTCTCGCGATGGTCGAGGTAGGCGAGTACCTCTCCACGCGATCCGGTCCGTATCCGGTAGGCGACCCCGCGGCAGCGCGCACCCGGCTCGGGCGTCAGGGTCGCAACCCGGCCGGGCCGGGCCGGCGTGCCCCGGTGGTCGGTCGAGGACTGCCAGAAGCGCCGCTGCTGACCCTCGCTCCAGGCCGGCACCGCCTCGGCGTGGGGAAAATCGGGCCGCCACACCAGCGAGCCGTAGCCGAAGATCCACAGTCCGTGTTCGCCGCTGTCGGTCACGCGCACCTCACGATATCGCCCTACGCTCGGGCCTCGGGCTTGATTCCGCCCGGCAACTCGCCGAGGATCGCCGCTGGATAGCCACCGAATCGCCACCGAATCGCCGCTCAACAGACGGATTGTCGCAATGGCAGACGAGAAAAACGACATCGGAACCATCCTGAAACGCGAGTCGCTGCTCGTCGCAGTTCTGGTACTCGGCGGCGTGCTCCTGTTGCCGGCGGCGGTCTATGGGGTCGGATTCCTGATTTTCGGCGAATATCCGGGCGGCCCCGGGGGCTTCTACGGCGAGATCTGGGGTGCACTGGGCCGTGGCAATCCGGGCGCCTGGTTTCTCGTACTGAGCCCCTGGCTGGTGGTGACGGTGGCCCGCCTGACCTGGCGCGCCATGCGCCGGCCGCGCAGCCGGATGGCGGCGTGAACCCCGCCGACGGGGCCGCAGAACTGTGAACCGGGTCACAGAACTCTCACTAACTCGATGAATTGACGGGTAATTTGACAAAATTATGTAAAGTTTCAGGTGCGCGCCAGCGGGCGGGTCGGATAATGAAATCCTGTATTGAGAGGCATCGGCTCAGCACCAAGAACAACACGATTCATGACCTCGTACCTGAAGAAACTGCTGGAGGAGCGACTGCTGGACCGTTTCCGGTCGCGTCCCGCCCCCGCGCCCGCACGCGGGGCCACGCCGCTGTTGAACCAGGTACTCGCCGAGCAGCGCGCCAGGCAGCGCAGCCAGCAGAAGCGCCGCGAGGAACCGGCTCCGCCGCCGCCTCCCCGCATCGATCACCTGCCCGCGGGCAGCCAGGTCGTCTCCAACGGTAACGGCAAGAACGTCTATCTGGGCGAGATCCCTGCCGACGACCGCGAAGAGCTGCTCAAGTTGCTCGACGACCCCTCCCTGTCGATCGACGAGGATCACGCTTTCGATCCCTACGACCATTCCGACTCCTGGCGCCGCGACGACCAGCGCTGAGCGCGCCGGGGCCTGGCGGGCCAGGCCCGACCAGGCCCGACCCGGCCGACGGCACACGTAGCGGCCATCGCCATGACCCGCCTTGTTGACATAAGTCATTGAAATAGCTTCGGGTTGTGACCTGATTCCTCGTTAGCTGCCGCCACCCGGTGCCAGACTGGCCTCCGCTGTCCCTGATGACCACGGAGGGTGCGGCCGATGAAGATCCCACTGATGCTTACGGCAGCCTGTCTGCTGGCGCTGCTCGGCGCCGCGGCGGTCGCCGACGAAGCGCCCGGCCGCCATGAATCGGCCACGGGCACGGCCACCGACGGGGATGCGATGCGGGTGGCGGCAGTCGACGAGGCAGGCACCCTCGGCTATGCCCTGCTCCCGGCACGCTTCCGGCACCGGGCCGCGCACGCAGCACGCGCCGACACCGGCAACCTGCGGGACGCCGGCCCCGGTATCCGCACGATGGATTACACCGACCGCGCCGCTCTCATCACCCGACTGAAAGAACTCGACGGGCTGCGTCTCCTCACATTCTGGGAGACCCGTGCCTTCGCCGTCTTCTTCGGCGTCTCGCGGGACGGCATCGCCGGCCTGAACATCGCCCGGAAGCAAGACGGCGCGCCGGAACGGGAGGAGGAAGAAGCAGACCCGGTCGACCCGCCCCCCGAGCCCGCCTTCCTGGCCGCGACGGCGTACCGCCAATAAGCAGCCGATAAGCGCCGTAGCGGCTTCAGCCGCCCTCGCGGGCCGACGCGGATGCGTCCCGCGCGGCACGGAATTCGTTCCCCTCCACCCAGTTCGGCCAGTCGCGCGTCGCGGCCAGGGCCCGGCCCACCTCGAACAGCAGCCCGACGTCCTCGATCACGCCGCGCAGGTCCCAGTCCTCGCTGTATTCGTCGCTGACCTTGTGATAGTGCTCGCTGACCCACGCACTGTTGTAGGCGAGCCCGTACTCCCTGCCCTTCTCGCGGTGGTCGACGCCGCCGCGCAGGTACAGCGCCGGCACGCCGCGCTTGGCGAAGTTGAAGTGATCGGAACGGTAGAAGAAGCCCTTCTCCGGCGTGGGTTCCGGTTCCAGGTGCCGCCCCTGGATCTCTGCGGCGCGTGCCGCGTACTCGTCCAGTTCGGAGTTGCCGTAGCCGATCACCGTGATGTCGTGGCTCGGGCCCACCAGCGACATGGCGTCCAGATTGATGTTGGCCACCGTGCGCTCCAGCGGGAACAGCGGATGGCTGGCGTACCAATCGGAGCCGAGCAGGCCCGATTCCTCCGCGGTCACGGCCAGGAACACGATGCTGCGCTGCGGACCCGGCTCCATGGCCGAGAAGGCTGCCGCGATCTCGAGCATGCCGGCCACGCCGGTGGCGTTGTCCACGGCGCCGTTGTAGATGCGGTCCTGCAGCACCGAGCGCGCCACGCCCAGGTGGTCCCAGTGCGCCGTGTAGACGATGTACTCGTCCGGATGCTCCGTGCCCGGCAGCATACCGACCACGTTGGCCGACTCCATGCTGGACAGGCTGTTCCGGACGCCGACGCTCGCCTGCAGATTCAGCGGCCGCGCCTCGAACTCCCGGCTCGCCGCGGCACTCACCGCCTCGTCGAAGTCGACGCCGGCCGAGGCGAACACAGAGCGGGCCGCCTCGCCGGTAAGCCAGCCTTCGATGGCGACGCGGGGCGGCGCGGCGTCACCGAGGTCGAGGTCGAACTGCTCGCCGCTCCAGCTGCCGCTCACCACCAGCCAGGGATAGCCCGCCGCCTCCGTCTCGTGGACGATCAGCGCGCCGGCGGCACCCTGACGCGCCGCCTCCTCGTACTTGTAGGTCCAGCGGCCGTAGTAAGTCATGGCGCGGCCGTTGAACAGCTCCGTATCGCCGCTGGCGAAGCCGGGGTCGTTGACCAGGATCACCACGGTCTTGCCCTCGACGTCGAGGCCCTCGTAGTCGTTCCAGTCGTACTCCGGCGCGACGATCCCGTAGCCGACGAAGACCATGTCGCTGTCTGCCAGGGACTCGGCTTCCTGGTAACGCTTCGTCCACACCATCATGTCCTGCTGGTAGCGGAACGCCAGCGGTTCCTCGCCGCCCTCGATAGCAAGCGGCGTCACCTCCTCGGCGGTGATGGAGACCAGCGGCACGCCCTGCAGGTAGCTGTCGCCATTGGCCGGCTGCATACCCGCAGCGCGGAACTCCGCGGTGAGGTAGTCGACGGTGTTGCGCTCGCCTTCGCCGCCGGGCGCCCGGCCCTGGAACTCGTCCGAGGCGAGCACTTTCACGTGCTCGGCGAAATCGGCCGCGTCGATGGCGGCAGCCGCCGCCGCGGCCTGCGCGCCGGCGCTCGGCTCCTCTGCCGGGCTGACCGCTTCCTCGCCACCGCCGCCGCAAGCCGTGGTGAGAGTGACGATCGCGGCCAGGGCCGCCCCGCGCGACATGCGGCTTACCAGGCGCACTACGATATCCATAATTTCTCCTGTTCCGTTACGGCCGCCCCCGTCCGGGCAGCCCGTCGATGAGAGCGGCCCGGTATACCAGAAACGGCGCCCGGGTACACGCCGGGCGGAATTGACCGCGTCAGGACCCCCGCGTACGCTCGCTCCTTCCCGCCGAGGAGGAAAACCATGGGGCTGCGCATCACCATCGATCTCGAGGATTCGGACCTCGACCACTTCCGCCTGATCATGAAGGAGGCGCGCAAGGCCGCCGGCCGGGCCTCCGAAGAGGACATCATCGCCGCCGCCGAGAGCCTCCTCGGCCAGATCCGCCAGGGCAAGGCGCCGACTTACATCCAGGAACGCCTCGAGAAGCTGCGGGTGCTGACCGACATGCTGCACGATGCCGAATGGCAGCTCCCGGAAGAGGAGACCGGTCGCGTGATCAACGCGCTGGCCTACTTCGCCGAACCGGAGGACCTGATCCCCGATCACATACCGGGCCTGGGCTTCCTGGATGATGCCATCATGGTGGAACTGGTCGTGCGCGAGCTGCGCCACGAGATCGAGGCGTATCAGGATTTCTGCGAGTTCCGCGTGCGCGAGGAAGTGCGCCGGGGCCGCAAGAACGAGGACCCGGTCACACGCGAGGAGTGGCTGCGCAGCCGGCGCCGCGAGCTCCACTCGCGCATGCGCCGGCGCCGGCGCAGCGAGCGCAAGCGCGGCGGATCCCGGCGCTCGCCCCTGTCGCTGTTCTGAGCGTGAGCACGGCGCAGGCAGGACTCCCCCGGGAACTCCGGGAGGCCGTAGCCGCGCTGGAGCGAACCGTCACCGGCCAGTTGCGCGACGAACTGGCCGCGGCCGGCAGCGGCCGGGGCGGACTCGCCGAAGAGTTACTGCGCCGCCGGGACGACTACCGCACCTGGCACCGCATGGACGAAGTGCCGGATCGGGTGGCCGAAGTGGCCGAGCGCCTCGTCCGCGGGGAACCCGCCGACGCGATGCGCCGGGAACTGCAGCTGGCCGTGCTCGCCTGTATGGCCCGGGCCCACGAGAAAGCGCTGAAGGAGACCGCGCGGGGCGACCAGGGCCAGGGCCGGGACCAGGGCCAGGGCTAGGGCCAGTAGAACCAGCCCGTGAACAGCACGTCTGCCCACATCAGCGCCAGCGCCGGCCACCGCCACCACAGGCGTTTCAGCTGCGCATAGAAACTTGCCCCCGCCACGACTGTCATAGCCATGAACAGCCCGAAGCTGCCCACCAGGGGACGGAACTCGGACGCGAGCCGCGGATACTCGTCCCCGAGGATGAGGAAGATCAGCATGACCACGGCGAGGCCGAGGCTGATCGAAGCCGCCGATCCGAGGACGATGCCGGTGATTATGGTGAGTGGCTGCATAGGGCTTGTCGAGCGTTGCGAAGGCGTGTCGTTTGCCCTTGATTGGCGGGTCGGGGCATTCTAGCCTTGCCTCGGCGGGGTGCAAGTGCCGCCGCTGCGTCGGAATCGAGGACGGATCTGGAATGATGAAGAGAATCAGAACTGGTTTATTTGCGACGGCATTCGTGCTGGCCGGTGCCTGGGCCGGCGGCCTCGTGCCCGTCGCGGCCGACGCCGTCCCGCCGGAGAGCAATCCGACGCTGGCGCCGACGGACCGGCACGAGCAGATCGCGACGCTGGTCACCGATTTCATCGAGCGCTCCCACTACCGCCGCACCGCCGTCGACGACGAGGTGTCCGGCCGCATCCTCGACGCCTACATAGAGGCCCTGGACGGCAACCGCTCCTACTTCCTCCAGTCCGACATCGACGCGTTCCAGCAGTACCGTGACGAACTCGACGACGCCGTCTCCCGGGACGAGTCGCTGGAACCTGCCTTCGAGATCTTCCGCGTCTACCGCGAGCGTGCCGAGCGTCAGATCAGCCATGCGCTGACACTGCTCGACGAGGAACCGGACTTCTCGCTGGAGGAGACCTTCCGCTTCGACCGCGAGGACGCGCCCTGGGCCGCCAGCCAGGCGGAGCTGGACGAACTCTGGCGCAAGCGCGTGAAGAACGACGCCCTCAGTCTCGTGCTGACCGAGAAACCCTGGGACGAGGTGCGCGACATCCTCGAGAAGCGCTACGAGCGTTTCCAGAAGCGCTTCGAGCAGATCAACAGCGACGACGTGTTCGAGACGTTCATGAACTCGTACGCCCGCACCATGGACCCGCACTCGAGCTACCTGTCGCCGCGCAACTCCGAGGAATACCAGATTCAGATGAGCCTGTCCTACTTCGGCATCGGCGCCTCGCTGCAGATGGAGGACGAGTACGTCACGGTGATGAACATCATCCCCGGCGGTCCCGCCGCCATCGACGGACAGCTCGAGCCCACGGACCGCATCACGGCGGTCGGCCAGGGCGAGGAAGGCGAGATGGTGGACGTCATCGGCTGGCGCCTGGACGACGTCGTGCAGCTGATCCGCGGGCCGGCCGGCACCACCGTGCGCCTGCAGGTACTCCCCGGCACCGCCCTGCCCGGCGCGGAGGAGGAGATGCTCTCGCTGGTGCGCGATCAGGTGAAGCTGGAAGAGCAGGCGGCGAAGAGCGACATCGTCACCATCCCGCGCGACGGCCGCGACTGGCGGGTGGGCGTGATCACCGTGCCCAGTTTCTACCGGGACTACGAGGCCCAGCGCGACGGCGACAAGGACTTCACCAGCACCACCCGCGACGTCGAGCGTCTCATCGGCGAACTGGAACAGGAGGGCGTCGACGGCCTGATCGTCGATCTGCGCAACAACGGCGGCGGTCACCTGACCGAGGCGACGGCGCTCTCCGGCCTGTTCATCGACCGCGGACCCGTGGTGCAGCTGCGCGACTCCACCGGGCGCATAAGCGTCATCGACGATCAGTGGAAGAACGGCGTGGCCTACGACGGTCCGCTGGCCGTGCTGGTGAACCGGTTCAGCGCCTCGGCGTCCGAGATCTTCGCCGCAGCCGTCCAGGACTACGAGCGCGGGGTGGTCATCGGCCAGCGTACCTTCGGCAAGGGTTCGGTGCAGAATCTCTACGCGCTGGACCGCTTCCAGCGTGACCGCAGCGGCGACGGCCTCGGCCAGCTGACCCTCACTATCGGCAAGTACTATCGCGTGACCGGCGACAGCACCCAGCATCGGGGCGTCGACCCGGACATCGCCCTGCCCTCCGTGATCGACTCGGACGAGGTCGGCGAGAGCACGCGCGCGACGGCGCTGCCCTGGGACAGGATCCGGCCCACCCGCTACGAGGCGCGCGAGCCGCTGGATCCCACCATCGACCTGCTGTCGACCAACTTCCGCGAGCGGCTGAAGAGCGACCCGGACTACGACTACCTGCTGAAGGACATCGAGGCCGCGCAGAACATGCGCGAGCGCAAGACGGTGTCCCTCGGTCTGGACGAGCGCAAGCAGGAGCGCGAGCGCCTGCAGGCCGAGCGCCTGGCGCGGGAAAACGAGCGCCGCGAAGCTCTGGGCCTGGAGCCGGTCGAGTCCGTGGAGGCGCTGGACGAGGAGGAAGAGCCGGACATCCTCCTGAAGGAAGCCGCCTCTATCGTCGCCGACATGGCTCAGTTCCTGGTGCTGCCCCGTCCGCCCGCCACCGAGCGGGCCGCCAAGAACGACCTCTGAGCCGCCTCCGCCGATCGTGACAGGGGGCGGCCCCTTGCGATCGTGACAGGGGGCGGCCCCTTGTCACTCGGGCACAAGGTGTTATACTTGACTACAACACTAGTCGACCATGGAAGTAGCACAGGATGTCCGCACGCCCGCTCCGCTATCCGCTCGCACTGGCCGTCTGCCTGACGCTGACTCTCACCGCTGCCCGGGCGCTGGCCACGCGCGATGCCCCCGCAGCGCTGTTCCCGGCTCCGCCGGTGCATGCCGCCGCGGACGCGCTGGTGCCGATCACGCCACCGGTGCTGAGAGTCCGGCCGCTGATCGAGCTGCGCTGGTCCGAAATCTTCGGCGACCGCTTCGAGGGAGCACGACGGGCCATGGATCGAGGCGCGTCATTCCCGCCGGTGCGACTGCCGACCGGCCCCATGTACCGGCGCGACATCTGAGACGAAGCGAGGACGATTGAAGTCGATGAACACAGTGGACGTGAAGGGACGGGGCCTGCTCCCCGCGGGGCTGCTCGGCGCACTGCTCCTGGCCGGCTGCGGCGGCTCCGGCGATCGGGGAGCTGGACCCTCCGGCGAGGCCGGAGCAGAAGACAAGGAGAGCGAAAAAGCGGCAATACCCGTGGAGGTGGCCGCGGTCGCCCGCGACGACATTTACGCGGTCTACTCGGGCACCGCCGCCCTCGAGGCCTTCGCCGAGGCGGAGGTGGTCGCCAAGGTGGGCGGGGAAATCCGCGAAGTCCTCGCCGAGGAAGGCGATATCGTGCAGCGCGGTCAGGTGCTTGCACGCCTCGACGGCGACCGGCTGCGCCTCGAGCTGGAGCAGGCCCGGGCCAATCTGGCCAGGGCGGAGCAGGAATACCAGCGCAATACCGAGCTGCACGAGAAAGGCCTGCTCGCCGCGGGGGCCTTCGAAAATCTGAAATTCGAACTGGACGCGCTGCGCGCCGCCTGGCGGCTCGCGCAGCTCGAGTACAGCTATACGGAGATCCGCGCGCCCATCGACGGCGTCGTCTCGGAACGGCTCGTGAAGGTCGGCAACACGATCTCGGTGAACACACCCATGTTCCGTGTGACGGACCTGGAGCCCATCGTCTCCTACCTGCACGTGCCGGAGAAGGAATTCGGCAGGATCGAGCAGGGGCAGCCCGTGTTCATCACCATCGACGCGCTGCCCGGAGAGCGTTTCCGCGGCGTGGTCGAGCGCATCAGCCCGGTGGTGGACGCCGGTACCGGGACGTTCAAGGTGACGGTGGAGGTGGACGAGGAAGACACCGCGCTGAAGCCGGGCATGTTCGGCCGGCTCGACATCGTCTACGACTCGCGGCCGGCCCGCCTGCTGGTACCGCGGCCCGCCGTGGTCGAGACGGAATCGGGTCCGGCGGTGTACGTGGTCAGCGACGGCGTGGTGGAGCGCCGGCCGGTGCAGACCGGCATCGCCTGGCAGAACCGTATGGAGATCGTCTCCGGCGTCGAGGAAAGCGAGCAGGTGGTAGTGGTCGGCCAGTCCGGCCTGCGTGACGGTGCCCGGGTCAAGGTAGTGGCGGACGAAGAGACCGCGATGCAGCTGAACGCGGAGCTCGCGTCCGGCCGCAACCGTCTGTGAGCCGGCACCGGCGCGGGCCCGGGGAGAGCAAACCATGTGGCTGGTGAATCGGGCCACTGAACGGCCGGTGACGGTGCTGATGTTCTTCGTTGCCGTGGCCCTGTTCGGGACGGTGTCTCTCAGCCGCCTGGACGTGAACCTGCTGCCGGATCTCTCCTACCCCACCCTCACCGTGCGCACCGGGCTGGAGGGCGCCGCACCCCAGGAGGTGGAGAACCTGCTCAGCAAGCCCATCGAGGAAGCGGTGGGTATCGTCAAGAACGTGCGCAAGGTCCGCTCCCTGTCCCGCTCGGGCCAGTCCGACGTCACCATCGAGTTCATCTGGGGCACGGACATGAACCTGGCCAGCGTGGACGTCCGGGAGAAGCTGGACGTCCTGGAGCTGCCGCTGGAGGCCGACCGTCCGCTGCTGCTGCGCTTCGATCCGTCCAGCGATCCGATCATGCGTTTCGCGCTGCGCCGCAGCGGCGAGGAGGCGGCCAGCACCGTCCTCTCTGCCGACGAACTCAAACGCCTGCGGCGGCTCGCGGAAGACGAGCTGAAGCCCGCCCTGGAGAACGTGGCGGGGGTAGCGGCCGTGAAGGTGAGCGGCGGCCTGGAAGAGGAGATCGAGATCCTCGTCGACCAGGAGCGCCTGGCCCAGCTGGACCTGTCCATCGACGAAGTGGCGGCACGCGTCCGGGCCGAGAACACCAATCTATCGGGCGGCAGCCTGGAGCAGGGCAACCAGCGCTTCCTCGTCCGCACCATCAACGAATACCAGTCCGTCGGGGAGTTCGCGAGCACGGTCATCGCCACCCGCGAGCGCCGGCCCGTCTACCTGGGCGATATCGCGCAAGTGACGCGGGGCTTCAAGGAGCGGGAGGCCATCACTCGCGTCGACGGCGCCGAGGCGGTGGAACTCGCCGTCTACAAGGAAGGCGACGGCAACACGGTGCAGATCGCCGGCCGCACGGCGGAGCGCATGGACTCGCTGTCGGAAGACCTGCCGGACGGCCTGGAAGTGGTCACCATACAGGACCAGTCCGGGTTCATCCGCGCCGCGATCGACCAGGTCGTCAATGCCGCGCTGCTGGGCGGGCTGCTCGCGGTCCTGGTGCTCTACGGCTTCCTCCGCGACGCCCGGGCCACGGTGATCATCGGTCTCGCCATACCGGTCTCCGTGATCGGCACCTTCGCGCTGATGTATCTCTCGGGGCTGAGCCTCAACATCATGTCCCTGGGCGGCATCGCCCTGGCCGTCGGCCTGCTCGTGGACAACTCCATCGTCGTGCTCGAGAACATCGTGCGCAAGCGCGAGAGCGGCCTCGGCGTGCTCGCCGCGGCCCGGGACGGCGCCGGCGAAGTCGCCACGGCCGTGACTGCCGCCACCCTGACCACGGTGGCCGTGTTCTTCCCGATGGTCTTCGTCACCGGGATCGCCGGACAACTGTTCCGCGACCAGTCCCTGACGGTAACCTACGCCCTGCTCTTCTCCCTGCTGCTGGCGGTCGTGCTCATCCCCATGCTCGCCTCCTCCGGCGCACGCCAGGGCTATGCGGAGGCGATGGACGCCCGTCCACCGGGCCGGATCGGCCGCGCTCTCGGTTGGCTGGGACGCATTGCCGGCCGGCTCTGGCACGCGACCGCCGCCGGCATGCGGCTGTTGCTGACGCCGCTGGTACTCTTCTTCAGCGGCTTCAACCGGGCCGCCGCCGGTCTCTACGAGCGGATGCTGCCCTGGGCCCTGACCCACCGCGCCATCGTCCTCGCGAGCGCCGCCCTCGTCTTCCTCGGCTCGGTCGCGCTGGTGCCCCGGCTCGGCACCGAACTCATCCCCCAGCTCTCCCAGGGGGAATTCTCGGTGAACCTCCGCCGCGCCCCGGGGACGCCGCTCACCGCCACCGACCAGGCGCTGCTGACCGCCTGGCGGGCCGCCGCCGAGGTCCCGGGCGTCGAGCGCACCTATTCGGTGGCCGGCAGCGGCAACCGGCTGGACGCGAGCCCGGTGGACGCGGGCGAACACACGGGCACTCTCACCGTGCGCATGGCGGCCGGCGCCGGCCGCGGCGACGAGTCCCGCGCAATGGCCCGGATACGGGACGACATAGCGGCGCTGCCGGGTGTCCAGTACGATTTCAGCCGCCCGGAACTGCTGTCGCTGGCCACCCCGCTCGAGGTCGTGGTCACCGGCTTCGACCTCGCGCGACTGCGTACGGCGGCCGACCGCATCGCCGGCGCACTGCGCGCCGACGGGCGCTACACCGACGTCCGCTCCAGCATCGAGGCGGGCAATCCGGAGATCCAGATCGCCTTCGACCAGGAGCTGGCGGCCAAGCTGGGCCTCTCGGTCCGCGACGTCGCCGACCAGGTGGTGAACAGCGTCCGCGGCAATCTCGCCACACGCTACAGCTGGCAGGACAAGAAGATCGACGTCATGGTGCGCAGCGTCGACCGCTCCGCCGCGTCACTGGAGGACGTGGGCGCGCTCATCGTCAACCCGGCCAGCGAGAGACCAGTGACCCTGGACGACGTGGCCACGATTGTTCTGGCCGAGGGACCCGCCGAGATCCGTCGCCTGGACCAGCAGCGTGCCGCGTTGATTTCCGCCAATATCGCCTACGGCGACCTGGGCGCGGCCGCCGAGGCCGCCGAACGCATCCTGGGCTCGCTGCCGATCCCGGCGGGCCTCACCACCGACATCGTCGGCCAGAGCGAGGAGATGGAGGACTCGCTGGCGTCCATGCGCTTCACGCTGCTGCTGGCGGTGTTCCTGGTCTACCTGGTGATGGCCTCCCAGTTCGAGTCGCTCCGCCATCCGTTCGTGATCCTGTTCACGATCCCGCTGGCCCTGGTCGGGGCGGTACTGGCGCTGTATGTCACCGGGACCACCATCAACGTGGTGGCCTTCATCGGCATCATCATGCTGGCCGGCATCGTGGTGAACAACGCCATCGTGCTGATCGACCTGATCAACCAGCTGCGCCGCTCCGGCGTCGCGAAGACGGAAGCCATCCTGGAGGCCGGCCGCAGCCGCCTGCGGCCCATCCTGATGACGACGCTCACCACGGCACTCGGGCTTCTGCCCATGGCACTCGGCTTCGGCGAAGGCGCGGAAATCCGCGCACCGATGGCCATCACCGTGATCGGCGGACTCACCACGTCGACCCTGCTCACCCTGCTGGTGATCCCGGTTGTCTATTCCCTGGTGGAGCGCGACGAGCGGCCGGAATCCGCCGACGCGCGCGCGCCGGCGCCGCAACAGGCCTGACGCGCAGGGGCCGGGCATGCGCCACACCGAATTTTCACTGCGCCGACCGGTCACCGTCACGATGATCTTCGCGGCGCTGGCCGGCATCGGCCTGCTTTCGTCCCGGCTGCTCCCGCTCGAACAGTTCCCGGATATCGAGTGGCCGGGCTTTTTCATCAACATCCCCTACGAGGGATCCACGCCGGAGGAAGTGGAGCGGCTCATCACCCGGCCCGCCGAGGCCGCGCTGTCCACCCTCTCCGGCGTCAAGCGCATGAACTCCACCTCCCGTGCGGACCGTGCGCAGATCTGGATGGAGTACGGCTTCAATTCCAACGCCGCCACGGAGGCCGTGGAGGCGCGGGTGAAGCTCGATGCCATCCGCGACGAATTTCCGCCCGACCTCAAGCGCATCATGGTCTACAGCGGCTCGCTGAACGACGAGCCCATCATGACGCTGCGCCTGTCCTCCGACCGGGATCTGTCCCAGCAGTACCTCATGCTCGACCGCGTGCTGAAGCGGCGCATCGAACGCATCGAAGGGGTCTCCAAGGTGGACCTGCAGGGCGTCGAGCCCCCCGAGGTGCGAATCCTGCTCGACTCCGGCCGGGTCGCCGCCCACGGCATCAACCTGTACGAACTCTACGAGCTGCTGCAGCGGAGCAACTTCTCGGTCAGCGCGGGCCGGCTGGAGAGCGGCGCGCAGCGCTGGACCCTGCGCTCGGACGGCGAACTGCGGAGCCTGGCAGAGATCGGCGACCTGATCGTCGACGGCGGCAACCTGCGCCTGGCCGACATCGCCGACATCCAGCTGGTGCCCGAGGAGCGGCATTACGGCCGCCACCTGGACGGTCGGGAGGCGGTAGGGCTCAGCGTCACCCGGGCCAGCGGGGCGAACATGGTGCAGGTGGCCGACCGGGTCAACGAGGAACTGGAGAAGATCGCCGAACTGCCGTCGATGCGAGGCATCCGCATCTTCAACATCGACAACAAGGCGGACAGCGTGCGCTCGTCCCTGGCGGACCTGCTGCAGGCCGGCCTGATCGGCTCGCTGCTGGCGGTGCTCGTGCTGTATCTCTTCCTGCGCCAGGTCACGACCACGCTGATCGTCATGCTGGCGGTGCCGGTCTCGCTGGTGATCACGCTGGGGGTCATGTATTTCAGCGGTCTCACGCTGAACATCCTCACGCTGATGGGACTGATGCTCGCGGTGGGCATGCTGGTGGACAACTCCGTCGTGATCACCGAGAGCATATTCCGCTACCGGCAGGAGTACCCGGACGAGCCGCGGCGGGCGACGCTCGAGGGCGTGAACGAGGTGGGACTCGCCGTCATCGCCAGCACGGCGACCTCGGTCTGCGTGTTCCTGCCGATCGTATTCGGCGAACAGATCGACATCACGGTATTCCTGTGGCACGTCGGCGTCACCATCTCGGTGGCCATCGTGCTCTCGCTGCTCGTCTCCCAGACCCTGATCCCGCTGCTGGCCAGTCGCGTACCGGCGCCGCCGCCGCCGAAAGCGGGCAGCGCCATGGCCATCCTCACAGACCGCTACAGCCGTGCGCTGGCCTGGACGCTGCGCCACCCCCGCTGGTCGGCGCTGGCCGCCGTGATCGTCCTCGCCTCGCCCGCCGCGCCCGTCGGCCTCGGCATGCTGCAGACCGACATGTTCCCCCAGGAGCCATCGCGGCGGCTGGAACTCATCTATCACATCGACGACATCTACCCGGTGGAGCGGGTGGAGATGGCGGTCAACCGCATCGAGGCGTTCCTGTTCGAGAACGCCGAGCGGCTCGACATCGAATCCGTCTACAGCTATTACGACACCGGTCGTGCCCAGTCGAGCATCCTGCTGACCGAGGGCGATGCGATCTCCGTCGACGCGCAGACCGTGATGGATTTGATCCTGGAAGAGATGCCCGAGCTGGTCATCGGCAGACCCGACTTCCAGTGGCAGCAGCAGGGCGGCGGCCCGGGCTTCGGCATCACGCTCACGGGCGAGTCGACCGAGCGGCTCGCGGAACTCGCCGGCGAGGCCTGGCGCGTGCTCTCCACCGTCGAGGGCCTGGAGGGGCTCACGTCCGACCTGGTCGCGGGACCGAAGGAGGTCCAGGTGGTGGTGGACCGGGAACGCGCCGCGCGGGTGGGCCTCACCAGCCAGGCGGTCGGCCAGGCCGTCTCCGTGGC
>Ga0102929_1001151_pt1 | contig 15797 bp, 8 predicted proteins | sample SalPonR1_B_D2_MG_FD_78510 | JGI IMG/M metagenome (GOLD analysis project Ga0102929, IMG submission 78510) | Salt pond soil microbial communities from South San Francisco under conditions of wetland restoration - Salt Pond MetaG R1_B_D2_MG | ecosystem: Environmental > Aquatic > Marine > Intertidal... | reverse complement strand
CATCACAGCTTGACCGAGGGCAGAAAAGCGAGTGGTTTTGACCGTATCAGCGTGAATACCCATTTTATCATTGAACAACTCCTCAGCATTAAAGAACAACCCAAATACCCCTATAGAACCCGTAATGGTATTTTCTTGTGCAAAGATAGAATCCGCATTGCAGGAGATGTAGTATCCTCCGGATGCCGCAAAATCTCCCATGGATACAACAATTTTCTTACCGGCCTTCTTGGCCATACTAATTTCATGGTAAATTTTATCACTAGCCAAAACGCTACCTCCACCAGAGTTTACACGAAGTACAATGGCATCAATATCTTCATCCTGGCGAATTTCACGAATGATTTTGGCATAGCGGTCACCATCAATTACACCGTTTTCATCAGAATTATCTACAATGCTTCCTTCGGCAATAACTACAGCAATTTCATCATCTGAATCATCATCATCCCTATCCATTTTATTGTAGTAATCGTTAAAGTCGATGTAGTCAATGTCATCATACTCGTCTACTGCCATCCGACTTTTAAGGGTTTCCAGCAGTTCCTCTTTTTGCCATGCGGCATCGATCAAGCCAGCATCTAAAGCCAGGTAGGCCCTCCTGGATTCATAGTTATTCATGATTTCCAGGACTCTATCTCTGGTGAGATTTCTTGACTCTGCAATATCTGTAATGAGTCGCTCCTGTACATCTTCGAGAAAAGCTCTGGTCTGGGTGCGGTTTTCCTCTGACATGTCATTTCTTCGAAAGGGCTCCGTCGCCGATTTGAACTTACCTGCATAAAACACCTTAGGTTCTACACCAATTTTGTCCAACATATCCTTGAAATAAAGTAACTCCGCTCCTAACCCGCGTAGATCTATACCTCCGATGGGATTGAGAAAAATACTATCTGCCGCACTTGCCAGATAGTAACCACCCTGGGTGAAGTAATCTCCATAGGCATACACAAATTTTCCACTTTCTTTAAACTCCTGAATGCCCTGACGCAGCAATCTAGCATTGCTGTAGAAAGCAGTAGGCATGGAATTGGTTTTTATATACAGGCCTTTGATTTTATCATTCTCAGCCGCATGCTCTAAGATATCGAGAACAGCATGGACACCAACAACATTATTGTCATTGAAAGTAAATGGAGGCCTTTCTACGTTGTTTGTTTTCTCAGGAAGATTTGTTTTGAAATCCATGACAAGGATGGATTCTTTTTTAAAACCCTTATCAAATTTAGACTTAATCATTCCAGCCAATCCAACACCTCCCCCTATTAACAACAGGACAAAAAGAAATAAGAATATCCCGATGCAAGAGGCCAGCACATATTTAAAAAACTGTTTCATTGTAGAATTAATTTCGATTTATAATTGCTATTCACCAAAGTGATTGCTTCGCCTCATAAATATGAAGACATTTGACCATCCCGCTCACCTTTATTGGATGAAAGAGCATATTTTTTCGATAAAACCAGACGTGCAGCACTTTGAAGAAAAATTGAGATTTTTTGATTTTTATTTGCTTATTTCCTTAGGGTGTATGTATATTTGTGTACGATCGATATTTATTATCGACATCTACGAAAAAGGTGTGTTTGGGTTTTTACATTTGGGGCAGGCCGCTCGGCCTGCCTTTTTTTATTGCTCACTTTGTACAGTGATTTTCATTATAGTTCAATCCAAACGTTCTCTCACAAGTTCGCTATCAATATTCAACTTCATCCCATTTAATAGAAATGAAATTCCTGAGCATGTATCGATGCGTTGATGCAGGAGGAATAGAATACCAAGAACATGAATCAACTAAATGCCATTTACATTGCATCCGGGAGTGAAAATATTTGAAAACTGGTGAAATAAATAATACTAAAAGCCAAGTTCCTGGATTTGGCTTCCGGTTAATCTAAGCGGTAAATACTGCTTCCAACGACTTTTATGGAGGAAAGCTTCATATCCATCAATACAAAGAGACAGCTCTGGAAGGGTCTGCAGATATGATTTCATTTGTAAACATGTCATGCTGGAAATGATTCCTGGATAGAAATCTCTCAATTTTCGCCAGTTGTTTCATAAGTTTAAGGAATCAAAAATTGATTTCATGAATTTAGATCAAACGTCATACAAGCAATTTCTCATTAATGCCTTCGATAAATATGCGCGCATTCATACCGAATCCGATTTCCACTCGAAAAGCTATCCCAGTACAGAGCGCCAAAAAGATCTCAGTAAACTGCTTATGGCGGAGCTGAAGGAAATGGGGGTTGAGGCAAATATGGATGATCATGGCTATGTATACGGTAAAATTCCTGCCAACACTAAAAAGAATGTCCCCAAGATATTCTTTTGCTCGCATGTGGACACCAGTCCTGACTGTTCCGGAAAAAATGTTCTGCCACGAATTCATGAAAACTACCAGGGACAAGACATCACCTATCCGAATGATGAAAGCTTAGTTCTGAATCCCCAGATTAGTCCAAAGTTGAAAGATAAAATGGGACACGACATCATCACCGCCAGCGGAGGCACTCTACTTGGTGCTGATAACAAATCGGGCGTTGCAGCCATCATGACAGCTGTGAAATACCTTACAGATCACCCGGATATCAAGCACGGTCCTGTCCGCATCCTCTTCACCCCGGACGAGGAAGTGGGAAGAGGAGTAGATCATTTAGACAAAGAGGCACTGGATGCCGATTTTGGCTACACCATGGATGGAGAACAGTCTGGTACCTTTAATTGGGAAACATTTTCAGCTGATTATGCCAAAGTCCATATACACGGAGTAAGTATTCACCCGGGCTATGCCAAAAATAAATTGGTCAACGCCGTCAAAGTGGCCTCTGATTTTGTAGATGAATTGCCAAAAAACGGCCTCTCTCCCGAAACCACCTCTGATCGACAGCCATTTGTGCACCCGGTACGAATTGGTGGAAATGCAGAAAAAGCCGAAATAGAATTCATCCTTCGTGACTTTGTCACCGAGGGATTAAATGGCTTGAGGTCATTATTAAAGGATATAGCAAGCAAGACAGAAAAGGAGTGGCCAGAAAGTAAAATAGAGATAGAATTTAAAGAGCAGTACCGCAATATGCGAGAAGTCTTGTCTGACCACCCGAAAATTGTAGAATACGCAGTCGAAGCTATAGAAAAAACGGGTCTAAAATGTGAGCAACTCCCCATAAGAGGAGGAACAGATGGATCGAGACTATCATTTATGGGACTACCCTGCCCCAATATATTTGTTGGTGAGTACCATTTTCATTCACCTCTGGAATGGACCTCTGTTCAAGACATGCTGAAGGCGACAGAGACAATTGTTCACCTGCTTCAAATCTGGGAGGAGCGCTCGTAATGTCACGCTATAAATACTACGCCCTTAACAAACCTTATGGGGTGTTGTCTCAGTTCACCAAGGATCACCCCGGGCAAAGCACGCTGGCAGAATTGTTGGCAGTGGAAAAAGATGTTTATCCGGTTGGAAGGCTGGACAAAGACAGTGAAGGATTGTTATTGCTCACCAATGACAAAAGCGTCAATCAAAAATTGCTACATCCTAAAAACAGGCATAAAAAGACCTATTGGGCGCAAGTTGAAGGCCAAATAACTGAAGATGTCTTGGAACAGTTAAGGAAAGGGGTCATCATCAAACACAAAGGTAAAGCCTATCATACATTACCTTGCATGGCAGAAGAAATTGAAGCTCCAGCCGGACTGTGGGATAGAAACCCTCCCATACGTTATAGGAAAAATATTCCTACCTCATGGGTTGAAATAACGCTTCATGAAGGTAAAAACCGGCAGGTAAGAAAAATGATGGCAACAGTCGGTTTTCCAGTTCTCAGATTGATAAGAGCAGCCATTGAAGGATTACAAACCCCGGATTCACCTGGAAGGTCTACAGAGCTGAGTCAGGAGATCTTTTATGCAAAGCTGGAATTGAACTGAGGGTCAGAATTTGAAAGGTACTTAAAGAAGGTGATTACTTTTTGATAAATGATACGATTTCCCGGTGACCATCCTTGAGTAAGATTTCAAGAAAATAATATCCAGCTTCTAATCGGTACACGGGTATAGACCTGACATGTTCCAACTTCATCAATAGGTTTCCATGCACATCTCTTACCATCAGTTGCTCCGGCACCTGAAAAGTCTTCAACTCCATCATGTGTTCAGCAGGGTTGGGATACAACTCAAAAGAGGATTGACTCAATTCCCTACTGTTGCTGATGATCCATGAGCTGTCACAGGGATAACCAACAAAATTGTAAACCGTGCCATTCTGCTCAAAACAGCGCAAATCATCTACATAATTGGCAAATTCATCACAGATATAGCCCCCTATTTCCCAATGGTGGGTATAATGTATACCACCCTCTGCAAAACCTATATTTTCAATGATTGATCTTTTGTGAGGTATAATTTCAGTGTCATTTCTCAAATAGAGGGTATCCGGAACGTTTACATGTTGTACTTGAAACACGGTTCCATTCTCAGCCTCGACAGCACCCATACTATCTATATGTACATGGTAGTTTTTGAAGGCCAGGCTGTCATAGGGAAATGTCGGATCACAGATAGGCAAGTCTTCTATACCATATGAATTTTCCTCGGAAAAGTTGTAGAGAAGCGTCATTCGACCTGAGCGCTCATTGTAATTGAAAACCAGATCATTCTCAAAATAGAAATAACGGATCCCCGAGTTGTTTGGGAAAGATTCAACGACATATAATTTCAATCCATTGATCCTGGTCGTGTCTATAATTTCATTGGTCAATGAGGTGTACGACCTTCCCAGCGGACTGAAACTATAAGTCCATTTGGTGCCGATATCCCAAATGGGAGTAGTATTCTGAGTCTGCGCAAAAAAAGTCAAAAACAATAGAAATATGGAGCATGTTATTCTCCTCATGGCGTGGGTTTTATTGAAAATCACAAGTTATTTAATCTCTATTCATCGCCTGCGCCTGCCTCCTCGTTTACTTTTGTTCTTATGTCGATTTCGCTTGGACTGTCCTGAGGAGGACTTGCGTTTGCTCTTTCCCTGAAATCGCCTGTCCTCTCTTTTTTCCAATAGTTTTTCCACCAAATCCGGACGATTCAATTTCTCTAGCTTCTTGCGGATCTTATGTCTGAATTGCTTTTTGTGCCAAAAGAAGAACATGTGTTGGTTGCGCTTTTCATCTTTGGTTTTGGCGGTGTAAACAGGCTTCAAGGTGTATGGATGAACTCCTGTGTAGTAGATGATGGTAGCTACAGTCATTGGTGTCGGAGTGAAATCCTGTACTTGCTCAAGCTGAAAGCCCATCTCTTTGGTCTCGGCTGCCAGATTGGCCATTTCCTCTTCTGTACTACCGGGATGACTGGAAATGAAATAGGGAATCAATGGCTGCTTGAGACCGTGTTTCTCATTGTAATGGTCATACTTCTTCTTAAATTCATGAAAATGCTTGAAAGAAGGCTTGCGCATCACGCGTAAGGTAGCGTCAGAAGTATGCTCCGGGGCTACCTTCAACCTACCGCTGGTGTGGCGACAAACGACTTGTTCCATATACTCATCAAGTGACCCGTCGTTTTTCTTGTTGTAGCTATCCACCAGTAAATCATAACGAATACCACTTCCCACGAAGGCTTTCTTTACCTCCGGATGTGCATCTACTTTCCGATACAGGTCCGTCATGGCCTTGTGACTGGTGTCTAAATTACTGCAAACCACAGGATGAATGCAGGAGGGTGCTACACATCGGTCACAAATTGATTGATCCTTGCCCTTCAGTTTATACATATTGGCTGAGGGGCCACCAAGATCAGAAATGTAACCCTTAAAATCAGGCATTTTGGTCACCTGGTCTACTTCCTTTAAAATCGATTCTTCAGACCGGCTCGCTACGAATTTTCCCTGGTGTGCCGAAATGGTGCAAAAACTGCAGCCCCCGAAACATCCGCGATGCATATTCACGGAGAACTTGATCATCTCATAAGCTGGAATTGTTCCGCGCTTTTTATACTTGGGATGAGGCAACCGTGTATAAGGCAGGTCAAAAGAGGCATCAATCTCATCCTCCGTCATGGGAGGATAAGGTGGATTGATGACCAGTTGGTGGTCTCCAACTCCCTGGATCAATCGACGGGCCTGTACTTTGTTGGATTCCTGCTCAATGTGCTTGAAGTTTCTGGCAAAAGCAATTTTATCATTGAGACAGATCTCGTGAGAAGACAATTCAAGATCTACCCAATTTTTATTCTTAGGTAACTCTTGGTCCCGGTCAATCAATACCGCCGTTTGCGGAATGGTGGTCAGGGTCTCGAAAGGAACCCCTTTCTTTAGCAATCGAATGATTTCTCTTAAGGGCATTTCTCCCATGCCATAGACGAGCATATCGGCACCGCTCAATGTCAGAATATTTGGAAAGAGCTCGTCAGACCAGTAATCGTAATGCGTGACACGTCTTAATGAGGCTTCAATACCCCCCAGGAGCACCGGTACATCAGGATAGAGTTTTTTGAGAATTTGAGTGTAGACTTTAACTGCATAATCAGGTCTGAATCCCGACTCGCCTCCAGGTGTATAGGCGTCGTCAGAACGTCTGCGCTTATTGGCCGTATAGTGATTGACCATGGAGTCCATACAACCTGAGGTCACACCAAAGAACAAGCGAGGGCGGCCAAATTTCTTAAAATCTCTTAGATCATCCTGCCAGTTAGGTTGAGTAACAATGGCGACGCGCAATCCTTCGCTTTCCATGATCCGCCCGATCACAGCATTGCCAAAGGCAGGGTGGTCTACGTAGGCATCTCCTGAAATAATAACTACATCTAATTCAGACCAGCCCCTTCGCTCAACTTCCTTAGCAGTTATGGGCAACCAGTCCTCCAATCGATGTTCTATGATGGGTAATTCGTGCATATTGCTTACAAAAGTAAGGCAATTCCACTGTAATAACTGAAACTAAATGAATCTTAGCTAAAAAGAAAAACCGGGACATCCGTTGATGCCCCGGTACCTAAACCCAATTATCGAATTGTAATCATGCGTTTCGACAGTGTGATATCGAGTGCGCTTACCCTGTATAAGAGTACGCCTTCACTCATTAGGTCGCTGGCGCGTACTTTAAACTCGCCATAACCATTTGAAAAAATACGCTTGTCTGAATACAGCAACTGACCGTCCGTATCAAATATCTCCAGCTGAACCGGAGCTTCTTTGCCCAACTCAAAGCCGATGAAGGTAGTCCCTTGCACCGGATTGGGCTTGTTTTGATAAAGAATCAGAGCCTTTTGATTATTCATCTCGCGTCCAGATGGAAGCAGTTCAACTCTGTATAAAGAATTGTTTGTCCCGTATGCCTCCGCTTTCAAATCCGCGTCGGACAACTCAGGCATGCATTCAGACAGCGTATGTTCATCTTCAAAAAATATCTCTAGTAGTTTTATTTTCTCATCTATCCGAACCCCGTAGGCTTCATCCCAACTGAAGCGCAACTGACTACTCTTTTGATCAAAGTAGATATTAGAAGGGGTCAATCCTTTGAGGTCTCCCACTGCTGAGCGCAATTGCTGACCTGTCTTGTGCAAGTCTATCGCAAATTGCATACCAAAAAGTGAAATGTCCCTCGGTTCTAAGCATATTTCGATGCTATTTCTCTTGTCATTCTTGACGTAACTCAATTGAAAAGGGTCTTGTGATTCCCTTGATTCCTGATTGGGACTCGCATTACTCATATCTGTGACGTCTCCCATTTTTATCATGACAAAATCTTGTTCCATCTGATTGAATTCTAACCCGTCAATGAAAACCTCACGCGGTATAGGGTGATGAAATGGATGATCAGGATAATCAAATTGGTGACTCGCCGGTATGAAATCCCATGCAGGCACATCAGGAAATTCGTCGATGATCCGCAGGATGGCCTGTCTAATTAAAGCCAGATCAAATGTAGTGACCGATTCCGATCGATTGACATCTGCTGCCACCACCTTGTATGGTGAATCAAGTTTTTTCAATCTTAGTATGTGCCGTCGTATCATAACCAGGTCTATGGTGCTCAAGGATTCGTTGAGAGCCCCCTGGTCATATTTGGCCGTTACCGTGTAAGAAAACCCTGTAGGAACCTGAGGCAATTCGTAGTGGCCTTCCACATCTGTTTCAGCAACACTACCCTGTCCCATTAACTCAACCTGGACATCAGGCATGCCATCTCCATTTTCTGTGCGAATATCGCCCGCTATCATAGCGGTGGTGCGAGATCCCTGGCAATGACCTGCAGGATCAGTGAGTGTCAAGGTTCGACTGACGGCAGTCAATTCTTCCCCGTTGCTGTTGAGCATGCGGACTGTAAATTCGACATCTCTGTCCACATCATTACAGTCGAGTCTCTCCGGTGTGATCATCCACAGGATATTGTTCTCACATATTTGTGGAAGAGCCTCCAAAAGGGCTTCAGGGCTTGCCTCCCATTCTCCGGACTCAGGAAGTACAAGATCTGACGAGCGCATCGTCAACGGTAGACCTTCTGGTAACAGGGTCAAACTCAGTGGTGCAGTGTCCCGTCTACCGGAATCATTCTCAACGATAAAAAGCAGGTCGTTGATGCCCAGGTGAGGACAACCAATGATGGTCCTATCCAGGAAGTAGCTCAGATTATTGCCGACAGATCCCCGATCAAAATCTTCCGGATTGAGCGTCAGAGCCAGATTGCTTTCCAAAAAGATGGTGGTGTCTTCTGTAGCTGCCATGAGCATAGTGACAACCGTAATGGTAACCGTATCCATGGACGTGTTTCCACATCGATCAGTTGCCGTAAAAATAACGTCTGTATCCCCAACGGGATAGACTCCACTGGCATCCTCCATGCCATTACCCACAGGCGCATCATTTGTAATATCGATGCTGTCCTCAGGAGCACAATTGTCGGTAGCCATTGCGATGAGAGTTACAAACTCCCCTTCATCCACGGTCTGATCCATGATACCCGAAATTACTGGTGGTGTCGTATCCTGTACCTGTATATTTTGAAGACAGGTCGAGGTGTTCCCACAATTGTCTTCAGCTGTGAATGTGCGCTCGATAACATATTCATCCGCACAAACTCCATCCACGCGATTGTCACTGAACGTGATGCTTAGGTCATCGTCACAATTGTCCGTGGCTGTAGCCTCACCGGTATTACTGGTTGTTAAATCATCATCACAGTCTACTGTAACATCAGCAGGACAACTAATCATGGGATCAGTTGTATCCTGCACCTGTATGGTTTGAAGACAAGTCGAAGTATTACCACAATTATCTTCGGCTGTCCAGGTACGCTCAATAACATATTCATCCGCACAAATTCCATCTGCGCGATTGTCACTGAACGTAATACTCAGGTCATCATCACAATTGTCCGTAGCTGTCGCTGCCCCGGTATTGCCAGGCGACATATCGTCGGAGCACTCAATCGTTACATCTGCCGGACAACTAATCATTGGATCAGTTGTATCCTGCACCTGTATGGTTTGAAGACAAGTCGAAGTGTTTCCACAATTATCTTCTGCTGTCCAGGTACGCTCTATGACATACTCATCCGCACAAATTCCATCCACTCGGTTGTCGCTGAACGTAATGCTTAGGTCGTCGTCACAATTGTCCGTAGCTGTGGCAGCCCCTGTATTGCTCGGGGACATATCGTCGCTACACTCAATCGTTACATTTGCCGGACAGCTGATCATGGGATCTGTCGTATCCTGTACCTGTATATTTTGAAGACAGGTCGAGGTGTTTCCACAACTATCCTCGGCTGTAAAGGTGCGCTCTATAAGATATTCATCTTCACAGGGTCCATCAACGCGATTGTCACTAAAAGTAATGCTTACCGCATCGTCGCAATTGTCCGTAGCAGTGGCCGCCCCTGTATTACTGGGGGACATATCGTCGCTGCACTCAATCGTAATATCTGTTGGACAAACTAATACAGGCGGAGTGGTATCGATGATCATAATGATTTGGGTATCCCGAAAAAACCTGTCCATGATGCAATTGTGCTCCACCAACCAGTCTCTTTCGATCCTGTAGTCCCCATCAATGCAGGTACCCAGCGTATCATCTCTAAAAATTCTGAACCCATAATTGTTACAACTGTCGTTTTGTATAAGAGGGAAACCCGAACTATTTTGACTCGCCCTCGAAAGACATTCTACTGTCGTATCGCGTGGAAAGTCTACAAAAACATTCTCAGTCGGTTCTATTGTAATCACTTGTGTACACGTAGCCGTGGATCCACCTCCATCTGTGACGGTATGCGTTCTGATTACCTCCCCTAAACCGCAAACATCGAGACCACTGTCATCATCCTGGAAAGTAAACCTCAGGGAGTCACAGTTGTCCGTAGCCTCAGGCAGCCCCGTCAAAGTGGTATCGGAGCGGTCTTGCCAACACCTGATGGAAATACTGTCAGCACACCGAACAATCTCAGGAGGTATACTGTCTGCAACATTCACCGTAAAGTCACACATATTGGTATTTCCTGATGCATCCCAAACTTTCATCCAGCCTTCCACGGGCCCATAAATATCGTCACAGTTAAAATCGATACATTCGAAGAAATTGACAGAGTCACGACTAAGTCGGATGCTGTCTATATCACAGTTGTCCATACTGCCGTCCTCTATTGTTTGCCAACAAATACGGGCACCTCCATTTCCATCGAGTGAAACATTCGTCTCGGAATCACAAACAGCACTCGGAGCAACATCATCTATAACCGTTAGGGCCACCTGGCAGGTCGTATCGTTGCCACAGCCATCATCAGCTGTATACAGAACTGTATATTCTCCCAGTGGTAAATTGCTGATATCTGTCAGAATATTACCCATAACATCCTGTACCGCTATCCTGATTTCGACATCCGGATCACAATTGTCAGTAGCAGAGGCTGGAGGGATGCGCCCATTGAGATCCAGTGTACAGTTATCGCCTACTGAACGAACGAAATCATCCGGACAAGTCAGCGCAGGAGTTTCAAAGTCCATGACCTTGATCTCCTGAGGACTTGGTATGTCCCAAACTCTGTCACTGCACCAATCGCGCACCCGCCAAAACCTCAAAATAGTGATGCAACCAGGGGTATCTACACTGTAAAATTCTTCGTTGATTAAACTGAAACCAGTCATGCTGCACGAGGTGTTATTAATGACAGGAACACCCGAACCTTCCGGTGTAGCCCTGAGATCATAATCTGCATCACAGGCATACACCGTATCTCTTGGCCAGTCAATAGTCAGCGCCGGCTCGTCGTCATTTTCCAGGGTGATCGTTTGGCTACAGCTGGCGGTTCTTCCCCCCGGGTCGGTAACCGTGAATGTCCGCAATAATGAACCTATATGGCATTTATTCAGCCCGGACACATCGTCCGAAAAGGTAGTAGACGGCATACAATTGTCTGAAGACTGCGGCATGAGGTCATAGGTAATAATCAGTGAAGCTGAGTCCATAAAACCAAATGGCATACCATTGTAATCCGTCGCCGCCAGCTCCCAGGTACCTAATTTGTCTGAGCCGAAAAGAGCAGTGAGGTCGCCAATTTCGGGTTGTATAGTTCCCATCAGTGCTGCACAATCAAATGGATCACCCGATGCATTGAACGTTACATTTAAATCATCGCCCGTGCAACCCGGATTCTGGTTTATCATGCGATAAAAATTGCCATCAGGCGCAAACAAGGATATTGCCAGACCACTCAGATCATCAAACTGTGCATCTATATAAAGGCTTACATCTATTATTCGACCAGATTGATTGGAGGTGGAGGACGCTCTATATCTTTGATTCGGACCGGTAGTCCCAATACCTATTTCCCCAGGTGCAAAGACAAGCGTATCCCTCCTGATCATCATGGGATCCGTAGACTCATCACATTGTAAAGTAATGTCTGGAAGTGCGTTGCAGGATGGAGCTGTTTTGTCCTCTATGCTTACATTCACCATACAGAAGACCTCTGTATCTATTAAACTGGCCATCAAATTCTCTCCTACATGGTTGCATCGAAAAGAATCAAGAGGCAACAATTCGCCATTCTCATCCCTCAATCTCTCTCCTGAGGCGTCCATCAACTCCACCGTGAATTGTGATGGATCGCATTCAGCAGGATTGGTGACTATCATGCTCGGCGTTATAATACCTCCGCCAGTAGAATCAATTTTTGTGTAAATGTCTGTGCAGGCACAGTTTTGAGCAGTCATAGCATGCCCAAGCCAGCAAAATGCTGCTAGCAGCAAAGCCCTTTTCATCATGTTGCATCTATTTGTTTATCCCATAAAAAAAGCAGGAAACAGCGCTTACATTCGTTGGAGAGACAATACCCCTATTGTCGTTAAATTCTCCAGAAAATGTTCGCCTATTTCCTGCTAAGATTCCACCCACGAAGGAGCGGACTTGTCTTTACGAGATGTTCTGTTCTCTATTCAGAAAGACAGTGCAATGATATGTAATTATTTTTAATATTTAAAAAACTGACTAAAAATTTACTACGATTGCAATATCATTCATATATGTACATTATTAATACGTATACGGGCACAATTACGCTGTTTATAAAACCAGAAAAATTGAATTAATTTGCTGAGAATGCGGTAGGATGAAGTATTTGCACCAGCAATTGTAAGAAGATTTCTTCCCTGGAAAGCTTATCCTGCCCCAATCCTTTGAGTTTTAAATCTGTTTGAGAAAGCTTTTTTAAAATGCCGCGAATTTCTGTTACCGGATAGTTCTTGGCTACCTGGCCGTACTCTTTCAAAAAAAACGGCGAAGACAAACCCATTTTTTGAAGCAACTCCTTTTGACCTCGTGATTTGTAATAATGGAAGATCAGTGCTTTCTGAAAATAACTGAACATGGCTCCAATAAGAAATATCGGATCATTGGCTTTGATGTTGTTCAATAAGTGATTGGCTATGAGAAAAGCTTTGTCCGGCTTCCCCAGGCCAATTGCTTTATTTAACTCAAACACATTAAAGTCCCTGGAAATACCAATGTATCTGAATACATGCTCCGGAGTTATGGCTTCTGATTCTGCGACGTTGTGTAATAATTTATCAATCTCACTACTCAACTTGGCAAGGTCACTTCCAATATACTCTGCCAGAACCAGGTCTGCACCGCGACCCAATTGTCTGTTCTTGGAGCTTACGTAGTTCTGTATCCACTGGGGCAGTTGATTCTCGTATAAGGAACGAGGAGAGAATACGGTGCCCTTTTCCTTCGCCAGCTTGTACAGTCGTTTGCGCTTGTCCAGCTTATCGGTACGCCACAGTAAAACGACGATGGTACTTTCAGTAGGGTTTTCAAGATACTTCTCAAAAAGTTTTTTGTTTTCGGTGTTTTGGGCATTTTTAAGGATAATGAGTCGGCGCTGAGCCATCATGGGGTATTGCCTGGCCTGATCTATTAATTGTCCGGCCTCTGTTTCATCTCCCAGGAGTATAAATTCATTGAATGCTCTTTCTGATTCATCTAGTGCCTTGTCCTGTATCAGCGTGACCAGGCGATCTGCATAAAAGCTATCGGTGCCAACAAGCAGGTAGACAGGCGCCAATTGGCCATTTTCTATGCTTTTCTTAATATTTAGGTATTCCCTATCCATAAAAAGGTGAGCTTTGTTATTTTTGGCGAGCCCTGAACGAAAGGACCTTCACTCAAAAATACGTTTTCAGTATGGAAAAGAAAAAGCCCCTGATTTTAGTCACCAATGACGATGGTATGTTTGCCCCGGGAATAAAACATTTAATCAGGGTAGCCAAGCAACATGGAGACATTGTGGTTGTCGCTCCAGATTCTCCACAATCGGGAAAAGGGCACGCCATTACCATTGATGAGCCTTTGCGTTTGAATAAAGTCGAGGTTGCGGACGGAGTGCATGCCTATGAATGCAATGGCACCCCGGTAGACTGCGTCAAACTGGCCAAACACGTACTTTTAAAAGACCGTCAGCCCGACTTGTGCGTATCAGGCATTAACCACGGGAGTAATGCCTCTATCAACATCATCTACAGTGGCACCCTTTCGGCAGCCATGGAGGCGTCCCTGGAGGGCATTCCTTCGATAGGTTTTTCTCTATTGAATTATTCTTTCGAAGCTGATTTTGAGTTTTGCCTGACACATATCAGTAAGATCATCGAATTTGCGCTCCATAACTCTTTTGGTGACTCCAAATTACTTAACGTGAACATTCCCTACGTGCCAGAGCAAGGCCTGAAGGGAATCAAGGTTTGCCGCCAGTCAAATGCAAGATGGGAGGAAGAGTTTTTGGAGTCAAAAGATCCCAGAGATCGACCATATTACTGGTTAACAGGTAAATTTGTACTGGAGGATAAAGGTGAGGACCACGACTTGCATGCCCTTGAGCAAGGGTACATCTCTGTGGTGCCTTCCATGCATGATCTGACACATTACGGTGCCTTGTCTGCCATTGAGAAAATCGAGGAATTATGATAAAGAACAATGTTTTTTCTGGTTTTTTTGTCGGCTTGGTATTCCCATTTGCCTTTTACCTGGTCGTTCAGGGTCTTTTTATGGCCCTGGAGTCAATGGGCATCAGCAATGGCCCATTTAGCTATAAGGAATCCATCAGCGATCGAACGGTCTACCTTATTTGCATTTGTAGCAATATTCTCAGTGTCCAATACTTTCAACGTCGAGTGATGAAAGAGACGACAAGAGGCATTGCGCTGATGACCGTACTTTTTGCCATGTTTTGGTTGTTCACTTATGGCAGGGGACTACTATGAAATACTTTCTCATTGCAGGTGAAGCATCAGGTGACCTTCATGGTGCTCATCTGGTACGCGCTATTAAGGATATGGACTCTGAGGCCAATATCCAATGCTGGGGTGGAGATAAAATGCAGGAAGCCGGAGCCAAAGTGTGCAAGCACATTAGAGAACTAGCCTTCATGGGCTTTGTAGAGGTATTACTCAACCTGCCTCAAATTCTCAAAAATTTCAAATTAATAAAACAACAAATCCTGTCATTTGAACCTGACATGGTAATTTTCATCGACTATCCTGGCTTTAATTTGAGAATGGCTGAATGGACGCACAAACAAGGTATTCAAAATGCATATTACATCGCGCCCCAGGTCTGGGCATGGAAGGAAAACCGGGTACACAAAATGAGAAAGTACATAGATCAATTGTATGTCATTTTGCCATTTGAGAAGGAATACTTTGAGTCACACGACATCGATACCAGATATGTGGGCCACCCTCTACTTGAAGGCATCACAGATAAGTTGGACGGCCTGAGTAAAAAAACCAATGATCGAAAAATAGTCGCTTTACTTCCCGGTAGCCGCAAACAGGAAATAGAAAAAATGTTACCCGTGATGATAAAAGCGCTGGAATCCTTTCCGGATACAAGCGCAATTATTGCCGGTGCCCCCAACATGAATAGAGATTTTTACCACAAGTGGACAAAGACCAACGAAAACATCTCCCTGTTAGAAAATAAGACCTATGACCTGCTTGGCCAGGCAGACTATGCCCTAGTCACGTCTGGTACAGCCACCCTGGAGACTGCACTATTTCAGGTTCCGCAAATTGTATTGTACAAAGGCAACTGGATTTCTTATCAAATTGCCCGTAGATTCGTCAAAGTGAAATACATTTCACTCGTCAATTTAATTCTCGATCGGCCAATACTACCAGAGCTGATTCAAAAGGAGGTGAACCCTAAAACGGTTGCACACCAATTACAGCAATTGATGACAACTGACAACACCAATGCTCAGAAAGAGGCCTATCGCAATCTCAATCAATTATTGGATGAGGGGGGT
>Ga0102929_1001150_pt1 | contig 15802 bp, 16 predicted proteins | sample SalPonR1_B_D2_MG_FD_78510 | JGI IMG/M metagenome (GOLD analysis project Ga0102929, IMG submission 78510) | Salt pond soil microbial communities from South San Francisco under conditions of wetland restoration - Salt Pond MetaG R1_B_D2_MG | ecosystem: Environmental > Aquatic > Marine > Intertidal... | reverse complement strand
CCGTCGAGCGGGAAGGCGATGATCGTGGAGTCGTTGAAGGCGAAGACCGGGAGAAGGAAGATCGGCGCGTAGAGAAACACCAGATAGGCGATCGCGTAGATCCTCAGCCAGCCGCCGCTCACCGGTTGGTCCTCAGCCAGCGGCGGGTCAGCAGCAGGAAGACGAGCGAGACCGCGCCGACGATCGCCATGGCGCCCACCGCCGTCGCCGCGCCCATAGGCGCGTCGTTCTGGCCGAGAAAGAGGGTCTGGATCCAGTTCGCGATCATCAGCCCGTTGGGGCCTCCCACGAGCTGCGGCGTGACGTAGTCACCGACCGTTGGAATGAAGACGATCAGTACCGCCGCGACGACACCCGGCATCGAAAGCGGCAGGGTCACGCGAAGGAACGTCCGCACCCGGCCTTCGCCAAGGTCCTGCGACGCCTCGAGCAGCGACCGGTCGATCTTCTCGAGCGCCACGAAGATCGGCAGGATCGCGAAGGGCGCGTAAGCGTGGGCGAGCGTGATCACCACGGCGTTCGCGTTGTAGAGGATGACCGTCAGCGGCTCGTCGATGAGGCCGATGCCGATGAGCGACGAATTCAGCACGCCGTTGTAGCCGAGGATGACCTTCCAGAGGAAGACGCGGATCAGGTAGGAGGTCCAGAACGGGATCGTGATGAGGAAGATCCATAGCGCCTTGCGGTCGGCGGCGACGTGAAAGCTTACGAAATAGGCGATGGGGAAGGCGAGGAGCACGGTCGCGAGGGTCACGCTGCCCGAGATGATGACGGAGCGCGTCATCAGCCGCTGGTAGAGCGGGTCCTCGACCCACTGGCGATAATTCTCGAGCGTCGGCGTCCGGTCGAGCGTCAGGTAATCCTGCGTCCAGAAGCTGAAGATGAAGATCGCGAGCAGCGGCGCGGCGAGGAGGAGAAGCGCGTAGACGAGCGGCGGGCCGACCAGCAGCAGGCCCTGTCGGCTCTCCCTGTCGAAGACCTTGGAAATCGGCGTGTTCCCCCGTTCGTGCGAAAAGAGAGAACGCAGATTCGAGGAAAATCACAAGGGTCTTCGGCGGGCCGTCACGCCGCCCGGCGGAGCCCGGAGAGCGGGGTCGCGATCGACAGATCGTCCGGCGCTTCGGGGTAGCCGAACGCCGGATAATCCTCGTGGTAGAGCGCGCGGATCCGTGCGAGCCGCGCCGGGTCGAGCGGCGGCACCGGCGGCTGGATCGCGCGTTTCACGCGATGACGAAGCGACGTCCCGGGAGAGCCCTGCGGCCCGCGCGAGGCGTTGGCATGGGAAACGCGACCGGCCGAGCGCGTGCCGGTCACCCGGTCGAGCAGGCCGGCGACGCGGTCGAGCCCGTCTTCCAGACGCAGCACCTCGGCGCCAGCTGGGACGAACCGCGCCATCGGCAGGAAGTGGTTGTCGGCAAGGCCGGGGCGCCCGACCCCCCGGCGTTCGAGACGGGAAAGAACACCGTCGAGCGTGCTCATCCGGGAAATCCGGCCGTCATTGCGTGCATTTATGAAGGCGCTCACGAAGCGTGTCGCGGGATGCCGGACGATGGCGAAGGCGGCATCGAAGAAACCCTCGGGAAACAGCGTGGCGAGCGCCTCGGCGGTGACGTGCTGCGGAGAGCTTGCCCCCCAGCGCCCACGGCCACGCGACCACCACGCGTCGTCGACGAAGGCAAGGGCGCCGAAACGGTCGCGCAGATAGCGCTCGACCGACGTGCCGCCGCATTTCGGCACATGAGCGAAGTAGATCAGTTTCTCACTGGCGCGCAGGATCGGCATCGGCGGGCTCCTTTCCCGGCAGGAAAGGCCCTCGTGGTGAAGATGCGGTTAACCCCGGATCAGCGCCACTCCCCCGATGTCATCCGCCGGGTGTGGGCGCGCGACCGACACCCGAGGGGCAGTCCGGCCTCGCGCCGGGGTTTTCGGAAGCAATGAAAGAAAAGGCCGCGCCATGGCGGCGCGGCCCTCGAGACGCCAGATGAAGGCAAGGATCAGCGCTTGGAGAACTGGAAGCTCTTGCGCGCCTTGGCCCGGCCATATTTCTTCCGCTCGACGACGCGGCTGTCTCGGGTGAGAAAGCCCGCGGCCTTGAGCGGCGAGCGCAGGCCTGGGTCGTAGAGCTGGAGCGCCTTGGAGATGCCGTGCTTGACGGCACCGGCCTGGCCCGAGAGACCGCCGCCGGAGACGGTCGCCATCACGTCGAACTGGTTCTCGACGCCCGCGACCTGAAAAGGCTGGCGCAAAATCATCTGCAGAACTGGGCGCGCGAAGTAGGCGGCCATCTCCTTGCCGTTGACGGTGACCTTGCCGGAGCCCGGCTTGATCCAGACGCGCGCTGTGGCGTCCTTCCGCTTGCCGGTCGCGTAAGAGCGCCCGAACTTGTCGCGGACGGGTTCGCGGGGCGCGGCTGCTTCGGCGACCGCAGCGTCCGTGCCGGAGGCGACGGCGGACAACTCGTCGAGGGATTTGATTTCTTCGGCCATGGGGATCAGCTCCGGGTGTTCTTCTTGTTCATCGACTTCACGTCGACGACATCAGGCTGCTGCGCCTCGTGCGGGTGCTCGGCGCCGGCGTAGACGCGGAGGTTCGCGAGCTGCTGGCGGCTCAGGCGTCCGCCCGGCAGCATCCGCTTTACGGCCTGGGTGACCACGCGCTCGGGATGCGCGCCCTCGAGGATCTGGTTCGCCGTCCGGCTCTTGATGCCGCCGGGATAGCCGGTGTGCCAGTAGTAGGTCTTGTCGGTGCGCTTCTTGCCCGTCATCTGCACCTTGTCGGCGTTGATGATGATGACGTTGTCGCCCATGTCCATGTGGGGCGTGAAGCTCGGCTTGTGCTTGCCGCGCAGGCGCATGGCGACGATCGAGGCGAGACGGCCAAGCACGACGCCCTCGGCGTCGATGATGACCCACTTCTTCTCGATGTCCGCCGGAGTCGCGGTGAAGGTTTTCATCTCGGGTTGCCCTTGAATTTCGTTCTCGGCGCTCGGCGCCTTCGGGATGGACGTGTTTTAAGCATTTCCGGAGCATGGTCAAGGGCATTGGGGCCGCATTTATCAAACAAAAACAATGCGCTGAAAATATGGTAATATGATACCCCACGTGACAGAGCGCCGTGCGGATATCTATCGCAGGAGGAAATCCATCCTTGCGTGAAGCGCCTCGGATGCCTAGATGAAAAACGTGCGGGTACCGATCCCAACCCGGGTCTTCCCGGGGGGCGCTAAGGTCCCACTGGATTCATCTGCTGGAAAGAAGGGGAGCGCCCATGAGCCGCGCCAACCTCTTCCAACTGGGGATCGGTCTGGAGACAGGCGCCCATGCGGAAGACACCCGCAGCCCCGATGCTGCATTCGCCCGTTCGGTCCTCGACGAGGACCGCGAGGATCATTTCATCCGGAAGGACGGCCGGGTCTTCGCCGGCACGCATCTCATCATCGAGGTGGTGGGCGGCGCCGGACTCGATGACGAGGCCCGCATCCAGCAGGCGTTCCGCGACTGTGTCGCGCACTGCGGCGCGACGCTCCTGCACATTCACACCCACAAGTTCTCGCCGCAGGGCGTGAGCGGCGTGGCGGTTCTGGCAGAAAGCCATATCTCGGTCCACACATGGCCCGAGATCGGCTATGGCGCCTTCGACGTCTTCATGTGCGGCGATGCCGAGCCCTGGCGGGCGGTCGACGTCCTGAAGCGGGCCTTCGATACCGACGACGTGCGGGTGCGGGAATTCCTGCGCGGGGACGGGCTCGTCGGCGAGGCCGAGGCGGCCTGAGCGGGGGGCGCTGCCCCCGTCCCGCCAGAGGCGGGCTCTGGCGGGACCCCCCCGGAGTATTTCTCCCGAGATGAAGGAGCCCGCCATGGCGCGGATGGACGGCTGGAGCGTCGAGCGGCTGCACCCGGATTTCGCGCAGGCGCTTCGCGTGGATCGAATGCTGTACGACAGCCAGACCGCGCATCAGCGGCTCAAGGTGTTCGAGAATCCGACCTTTGGCCGGGTGATGACGCTCGACGACGTCGTGCAGGTCACCGAGGGCGACAACTTCATCTACCACGAGATGCTGAGCCACGTCCCGATCCTCGCCCATGGCGCGGCCCGGCGCGTCCTGATCATTGGCGGCGGCGATGGCGGCATGGCACGCGAGGTCCTCAAGCACGCCTCGGTCGAGCGCGTCACGATGGTCGAGATCGATGCCGGCGTCGTGGCGTTCTGCCGGGAGTACCTGCCGGGGATCAGCGCGGGCGCCTTCGACGACCCGCGTCTCGATCTGGTGATCGCCGATGGCGCGGCCTTCGTGGCCGAGACGGACGACCGGTTCGACGTCATCATCGTCGATTCCACCGATCCCGTCGGTCCCGGAGAGGTGCTGTTCACCGACACCTTCTACGGCCGTGCGAAGCGCTGCCTCGCCGACGGCGGCGTTCTCGTCACCCAGAACGGCGTGCCGTTCGTGCAAGGGCGGGAACTCACGACGACGATGCGGGCCTTCAGGGCGCTTTTCGCCGACTGGACCTGCTATCTCGCGACCGTCCCGACCTACGCGGGCGGTCCGATGGCTTTCGGCTGGGGCACGGACGGCACGGCGCGGCAGGTGCCGCTCGAGACGCTCAAGAACCGCTTCGCGGGGTTCGGGAAGAAGACCGACTACTACACGCCCGAGGTTCACGCGGCCGCTTTCGCGCTGCCGGGATATGTCGCGCGGCTTCTGCCGTAGCCGTGCGACCTGCCGGCACGATCATCCGCGTCCGGCCGCTCACTCTTCCATGCGGCGCCGGAAGAGCAGCGATTCGACCGTGTAGACGAGGATCGCGAGTCCCATGGCGCCGACCGCGGCGACACCGAGGAAGATGATCACGTCGATCGGCCCGCCGATATCCCGGAGCCCGGAGTCGGTGACGGCCATCACGAAGACGACGGCGAGCACCGCGCCCACCGGCATGAAGATCTGGGCAATGAGAAACTTCCTCCAGCCGACATGCCGATCGCGGATCAGGACGTAGAGATAGAGCAGGGTGATCACCACCGCCGCCGCGACGAGGCTCCAGAAGAGCCACGCGCCGAATATCTCCTCGAAGACGGCGATCATGGTTTCGGGCGTCAGATCCTTCATCGTGCGTCCTCCTCAGGCCTTGCCGCGCAGCATCGCGTTGTAGGTCGGCTTCAGCGCCACTTCCTTCATGAGCCAGCTGATCCAGAGCTCCTCGAGCGGGGCGATAACACCGGGAAACGAGGGTACGAGATTGTTCTTGTAGTCGAACTCGATCAGCATCGCGCGGCCTACCCTGGTGATGAGCGGACAGGAGGTGTAGCCGCCGTATTCCTCGGTCCCGACCGTGCCCGCTATGTCGGCCACCATGTGGTCTTCGACCACGGGCACCTGCCACTTGACGCTCGCCGCCGTCTTGCCCTTGGGCACGCCCGCGACGTCGCCCACGGCGAAGACGTCCGGGTAGCGGATATGGCGCAGCGTGTAGGGGTCGACCTCGACCCAGCCCTGATCGGTCCATTTGTCGGCCCAGGGCAGGGGAGAGTTGCGCACCACGTCGGGCGCCCGCATCGGCGGGATCACGTTCGTGAAGTCGTAGGGCAGTTCGGTCTCGCCGTCGGGCGTGGTGAAGGTGAGCGTCTTCCGGCCCGGGTCGATGGCCCTCAGCACGTGGTCGTGGACCACGTCAAAGCCGCGGTCCTCGAAGAGCATCCGAACCTTCTCGTTCACGATGGGCACGCCGAAGAGGGACTTCGAATGCGCGGCGTAGGTGATCTCGACATTGCCGCGGGTGCCCTTCCGGCGGGCGTAATCGTCGGTGAGGAAGGTGTACTTGAGCGGCGCGCCCGCGCATTTCATCTCCGTCGCGGGGCGCTGGAACACCGCCTGTCCGCCCGCGTCGGTGAAGCGGTCCATCTCGGCCCAGGTCTTCGCGGCGTAATCGGGTCCCGCGTAGACCGCGCCGATGCCGTCGCGGCCGACGAGGTCGAGCGAGAAGCCTTCGATCGCGTCCCAGTCGAGCATCAGGCCGGTCGCCACGACGAGGTAGTCGTAGTCGACGCCGGTGCCGCCCGCGGTGGTGACGCGCTTCGCCTCGGGATCGATTTCCGCGGCGTACTCGGCGATCAGCTCAGCGTTTCGCGGCAGCCATTCCGTCGTCGCGCTCACCGAATAGCTGGCGGGTTTCAATCCCGCGGCGATCAGCGTGAAGCCGGGCTGGTACCAGTGCTCGGGCCGACCGTCGATCAGCGTGATCCTCGCGCCGTCGAGCCGTTCGTCGAGCCGGTTGGCCAGCGCGGCTCCCGCGGCTCCCGCGCCCAGAATCACGATCCGCGCCGAGGTCGGCACCTGTTGCGCCCGGGCCGGCCCGGGCACCGCGGCGGTCATGGCCACGCCCCCGGCGAGCAGCCCGAGGACCGCCCGACGGTCGAGTTGAAGCGAATCGCTCATCACACCCTCCCTGAAGGTTACATTCCCGAAATCGCATACAATGGAATGCCGGGCGTTGACCTGCATCAAATTCCCCGGGCGCGGCGGGTCAGCGCTTCGGCGGGATGGAATAGGTCAACGAGGCCCGCGCGACGGGCGCCGCCATGCCTTCGGAAAGGATCATCGCGTCGCCCACGGCGAGGACCCGGCCTAGCTTCAGGAGCCGCGCCTCGCAGAAGAGGTCGGTCCCGGCGGCGGGCTTGCGCATGAAGTCGATCGAGCAGTTGGTGGTGACCGACAGCGCTTCGGGCCCGATCATGGCGAGGATGGCGAGGTAGACCGACACGTCGGCGAGAGCGAACATCGCGGGGCCGGAGACGGTGCCGCCCGGCCGCAGGTTGCGCTCGGTGACGTGGAGGCGGACACGGACCTCCATCGGGCGGACCTCCGCGACGGTGAAATCCGCCGCCACCTGCGGGAACGCATCGCCGAGAAACGCCTGCAGCGCGTCCCGGTCCATTTTCACGTCCATCCCTTTCCCCCGTGCTTGTCCGCGCGTAGACTTCGCGGAAACGCCGAGGGAGGGCAAGATGGGGATCGTGGAACGCGAAGACCTGGGTGCGGTGCGGCACCTGACGCTCAACAACCCCGACAAGCTGAACCCGCTGTCGGACGCGATGATCGCGGCGCTCCGATCCGAGTTCGACGCGCTGGCCGGGGACGGGGCGATCCGCGCGGTGGTCCTGAAAGGGGCGGGGCGGGCGTTCTGCGCGGGCCACGACCTGCGCGAGATGACGGCCATGCGCCAGGCCGAGGACGGCGGGGCGGCGGCCTTCGCCGAACTCTTCGACCACTGCGCGGCGATGATGACCGCGATCCGCGAGGTGCCGCAGCCGGTGATCGCGCAGGTCCACGGCCTTGCGGCGGCGGCGGGCTGTCAACTCGTGGCCTCCTGCGACATGGCGGTGGCGGCCGAGGGGACGAAATTCGGGGTGAACGGCGTCAACATCGGGCTGTTCTGCTCGACGCCGATGGTTGCGCTCTCGCGCAACGTGCCGCGCAAGCAGGCCTTCGAGATGCTGACGACCGGCGCGTTCGCGGAGGCCGGACGGGCGCGGGAGATCGGGCTCGTCAACCGGGTGGTTCCGGCGGAAGATCTCGCCTCGGAGACGGAGAAGCTGGCGGAGACCGTGGCCGCGAAGCTCGGCACCGCAGTGCGGATCGGCAAGCGCGCCTTCTACGAGCAGATCGAGATGGGGCTCGACGCGGCCTATGCCTACACCGGGCAGGTCATGGTCGAGAACATGCTCGACCGCGACACCGCCGAGGGCATCTCCGCCTTCCTGGAGAAGCGCAGTCCCGACTGGCGGCAGTGAGCGAAGCCGAGGCGTATCTCGCTGCCATCGCGGACCCGCGGCGAAGGGCCGAGGCCGAACGGCTCGACGCGATCTTCCGCGAGGTAACGGGTTTCGCGCCGAAACTCTGGTCGGGCCGGATGATCGGCTACGGCGCCTACGACTACACCTACGAGAGCGGACACTCCGGCACCTCGCTCGCCACCGGCTTCGCCGTGGCGCCGCGCCAGATCACGCTCTACATCATGCCGGGATACAGGCCGTTTCCGGAGATCACGGCGCGGCTCGGAGAGCACCGGCGCGGCAAGGCGTGCCTCTATCTGGCCCGGCTGGAGAACGCCGACGAGCAGGCGCTCCGCGATCTGATCCGCGCGGGCCTCGACGATCTCGCCGCGCGCTGGACGATCCGCCCGGCGTGAGCGTCACGCGAGAAACACCCCGACGATCACCATCATGAGGCCGAGCCCGGACACCGCGAGCGCCGCGAGGTTCAGCGCGACGACCTTCTGGAGCCGCGCCTTGAGCGCCGCGTCATCGAGCTTCGCCCGCCGCGCACGGACGACGGCGACGATGCACCAGGCCAGCATCGCGAGGCCGGCGAGCGTCACCGTGGCTCCGATCCAGACGACGATCTCCATTGCGTGCCTCCTTGGGACGGGCCGCGCGTAGCCGACCCGCCCGGAGGAGGCAAGGGGTCAGCCCTTCTCGGCCTTCTCGACGTTGGTCTTGACCGACAGGAACGCGTCCGGCGTGACCGAGATCGTGTCGATCCCGAAGTTCACCAGCTTCTGCGCGAAGGACGGATCGTTCGATGGCGCCTGCCCGCAGAAGCCGACCTTGGAGCCCGCCTTGTGCGCTTCGCGGATCACCCTCTCGATCATCCAGAGCACCGCGGGATGGTCCTCGTGGAAGAGGCCCGCCAGTTCCTCGCTGTCGCGGTCGATCCCGAGGGTGAGCTGGGTGAGATCGTTCGACCCGATCGAGAAGCCGTCGAAGCGCTTGGCGAACTCGGCGGCCAGGATCACGTTCGACGGGATCTCGCACATGACGTAGACCTCGAGCCCGTTCTCCCCGCGCTTGAGACCGTTCTCGGCCATGACCTCGAGCACGTGGTCGGCCTCCTCGGGCGTCCGGCAGAACGGGATCATCATGACGGCGTTGTCGAAGCCCATCTCGTCACGCAGTTTCTTGATCGCCCTGCATTCGAGCGCGAAGCCCTCCCGATAGCGCGGCGAGTAGTAGCGCGACGCGCCCCGGAAGCCGATCATCGGGTTCTCTTCATTCGGCTCGAAGGCGTGGCCGCCCAGAAGTTCGGCGTATTCGTTGGTCTTGAAGTCCGACATGCGGATGATGACGGGGTTCGGATAATGCACCGCCGCGATCCGGCTGAGCCCGCGCGCGAGCGTGTCGACGAAGAACTGCGGCTTGTCCTCGTAGCTGGCCGTGATCCGGCCGATCTCTTCCTTCGCCGCCTCGTCTTCGAGGTCGTCGTATTGCACCAGCGCCATCGGGTGGATCTGCACCGCCGAGTTGACGACGAACTCCATCCGCGCGAGGCCCACCCCCGCCGTCGGGAGCCGCCACCAGCGGAAGGCGGCGGACGGGTTGGCGAGGTTCAGCATGACCCCGGTCTTGGTGTCGGGGATGTGCGAGATATCGAGCGTCTCGACCTCGATTTCGGCATGGCCTTCGTAGATCGCGCCTTCCTCGCCGCCCGCGCAGTCCACGGTCACCTCCTGTTCGTCGTGCAGGACATGCGTCGCGTCGCCGGTGCCGACGATGGCCGGCAGTCCGAGTTCGCGGCTGACGATGGCGGCGTGCGAGGTGCGCCCCCCGTGATCGGTGATGATCGCGGCGGCCTTCTTCATGATCGGCACCCAGTCGGGGTCGGTCGTGCCGGTGACCAGGATCGATCCCTCGACGAACTTGTCGATGTCGCGGGCATGCTCGATCAGGCAGATGCGGCCCGAGACGGCGGCGTCGCCGACCGAAAGCCCCTTGAGGATCAGCGGGCCCGGCTTCTTCACCGTGTAGGACTTGAGCGCGCCCTGTTCGGCGCGGCTCTGGACGGTTTCGGGCCGCGCCTGAACGATGTAGAGCTTGCCGGTCTCGCCGTCCTTCGCCCATTCCATGTCCATCGGCTTTTCGTAATGCGCCTCGATGGTCGCGGCCATCCGGCCCAACTCGACGATTTCCTCGTCGTTCAGGACGAAGCTCGCGCGTTCCTTCTTCGAGGTGGGCACGTTCTTGGTCATCAGCCCGTCACCGGCGTAGACCATCTTCTTTTCCTTCGCGCCGAGCGCCTTCTCGATCACCGGCACGACGCCCTTTCGCTCGAGGAAGGGCTTGTAGACCATGTATTCGTCCGGGTTCACCGCGCCCTGCACCACGTTCTCGCCCAGCCCCCAGGCCGCGTTGATGAGCACCGCCTTGTCGAAGCCCGACTCGGTGTCGATGGAGAACATCACGCCCGACCCGCCGATGTCGGAGCGCGCCATGAGCTGCACGCCCACGGAGAGCGCGACCTGGCTGTAGTCGAAGCCCTTGAGCTGGCGGTAGGTAATCGCGCGGTCGGTGAAGAGCGAGGCATAGCAGCGCCGGCACGTGTCCAGAAGCTCGTTCAGGCCCACGACGTTCAGGAAGGTTTCCTGCTGGCCCGCGAAGCTCGCGTCGGGCAGGTCTTCCGCCGTGGCCGAGGACCGCACCGCGACGGACGGCTCGTCCTTGCCGGTGCGCCTGGCAAGTTCGGCATAGGCGTCGCGAATGGCCTTTTCGGTATCTTCGGGCCAGTCGCCGTCGAGGATCGTCTGGCGAATCTTCGTCCCCGTCTGCTGCAGGGTCGCCTTGCCCGCGTCGAGCCGGTCCATCGCCTCGCCGATGACGTCGTAGAGGTTGTTCGCCTTGATGTAGCGCCTGAACGCGTCGGCGCTCGTGGCGAAGCCCGGCGGCACGTCGATGCCCTTCGCGCCCAGTTCGCGCACCATCTCGCCCAGCGAGGCGTTCTTGCCGCCGACGATGGCGACGTCTCCGATCGTCAGTTCCTCGAACCAGATGACGTCCTGGTCCTTAATCGATGTTGCGTCTTTAGCTCCCATGTCGGGTTCTCCTTCGCGCGGTTCCGGGTCGCCTTCCAATTCCCACGGCTGAGCACGGCGCGCCTTGACACGCATCAAGGTCGGCCCGGCGCGACCGCTTCACTGTGGACGCGTCGCAACCGGAGGAGCCGCGATGCAGCATGACCTTGCCAAACTGATCTCGCGTCTGGAAACAGAACCTGGCCTGCCGGACGAGGAGGTCGCCGGCATCGTCGGTGTCGTCGAGCGTGCGTTTCCCGACCGGAGCACCTTCGCGGACGCCCGGCGCCGGACCCTGGGATCGAGCGACTCGCTGCTTCGTCTCATCGCCGAAGCCCTTCCGACCTGGTCGATCCACATCACCGGGCATTCGGCCACGGTGGCCGGCCGGTGGACCTGCACGATTCGCGAGACCGGCGTCAGGGACGACGACGAACTGATCGGGGTGGGCAAGGCCGAGACGCTGCCGCAGGCGCTTCTCGCGGCGCTCCTGAAGATCATCGAGCTTAAGGGCGTCGCCTGAAGACGTCCTGCCGCGACGGTTGCCACGGAATGAAGCCGAACCGCCGCAGCCTCCGGTTAATGGCGACTTCGGCCTTGTCAGAGCGTTCGCCATGCTCCACCTGAAGCTCCATGGCGCGCGATGACAGAGACATGAGCGGCCCGAAGGGCGATGCGCAGATCGGCGATCTCGACGACGACCGTGGCTCCGGGCGGTCGAAGTGGATCGCGCTGGCTCTCATCGTGGCGCTCGTCGGGTGGATGGGCAGCGGGTACATCCTTCCCGGCGACACGGACGAGGAAATCGATGAAGCCAGGACCTCGCCGGGCCCCGTCACGGTCGCGGTCCGCGACTCCACCGCCGAGGCGATCCAGCAGTTCCTCAGGGCCGAAGGACAGACGGAGCCGCAGCGGCAGACCGGCGTTCCCGCTCAGACCTCGGGCGAAGTCGCGGAAGTGCGGGTGCGGCGTGGGACGGATGTCGCCGCGGGCGAACTGATGGCGCGGATCGCGCCCGGCCAGCGCGAGGCCAATCTCGAACAGGCGCGGCAGGATCTTCAGCGGGCGCAGCGCGAGTTCGAGAACGCGCAGACGCTGCTCGACCGCGGGGTCGGGACGGTCGACCGGCTGGTGCAGGCCCGGTCGGCGCTGGCGGGGGCGGAGGCGCGGCTTTCCGCGGCGGAGGAGGCGATGGAAGATCTGCGGATCACCGCGCCTTTCGCGGGCCGGATCGAGCGGCTCGAGATCGAGGAGGGCGAATTCATCCAGGCCGGCGCGCCGGCCGCCGAGATCGTCGATCTTCGGCCCTTGAAGGTACGCATCCAGATTCCCCAGCAGGCGGTCGGGACGCTGCGCGAGGGCCAGGCGGCAGAGGTGACCTTCATCACCGGCGAGACCCGCGAGGGCGAGGTGGTCTTCGTGGGCTCGAGCGCCGACACGGAGACCCGCACCTTCGAGGCCGAGATCGAGGTGCCGAACGAGGACGGTGCGATCCCCGCCGGAATCAGCGCGCGGGTGCGCCTCCCCACGGAGACGATCGAGGGTCACTTCGTCTCCCCGGCCGTCCTGTCGCTCGATGCGTCCGGCACGCTGGGCGTGAAGACCCTCACCGAAGAGGACACGGTGGAATTCTACCCCACGGAGATCGTCCGCGCCCAGACCGATGGCGTCTGGGTCAGCGGGCTGCCGGAGACGGTGCGGATCGTCACGGTGGGGCAGGGCTTCGTCAACGAGGGGGAAGAGGTGGCCGCGCGCGACGAATCCGAACTCGGCATCGGCCGTGTCAGAAACCTGCCAGACGTCGTCGAGAGCACGCCATGAACGGTATCATCGACGCCGCCTTCTCGCGCTCGCGCGTCGTGTCGATGGTGCTGCTTTTCGTCCTCGCCGTCGGCGCCGTGGCCTACGACCGCATCCCCAAGGAAGCCGCGCCGGACGTTCCGATCCCGACGATCTACGTCGTCACGACGCTGGAGGGCATCGCGCCCGCGGACGCCGAACGGCTTCTCGTGGAACCGCTGGAGACCGAGCTTTCATCGGTGACGGGTCTTCGGGAGATGAGCGCGAGCGCCGGGGAAGGCTTCGCCTCGGTCACGCTGGAGTTCGAGCCGGGCTTCGACAGCGACGAGGCGATGGACGCCGTGCGCGAATCCGTCGATCGGGCGCAGCCGGACCTTCCGGCGGACGCGACCGAGCCCTCTGTCAACGAGGTCAACATCGCGCTTTTCCCGATTCTGACCGCCGTGCTTTCGGGGCCGGTGCCGGAACGCACGCTCAACGGCCTCGCCGAGGATCTGCAGGGCCGGCTTGAGGCGATCTCCGGCGTGCTCGAGGTCGATATCGGCGGAGCGCGCGACGAACTTCTGGAAGTCGTGATCGATCCGACGATCTTCGAGACCTACAACATCTCCTTCGAGGAACTCATCGGCCAGATCAGCCGCAACAACAGGCTGATCGCGGCCGGCGCCATCGAGACGGGGGCCGGACGCCTCGTCCTCAAGGTTCCCGGGCTCATCGAGGATGTCGACGACCTGATGGAGCTTCCCGTGAAGGTTCGCGGCGACACGGTCGTCACCTTCGGCGACGTCGCGACGATCCGCCCGACCTATGTCGACCCCGACGGGTTCGCGCGGATCGACGGACAGCCTGCGCTCGCCCTCGAGGTCAAGAAGCGCACCGGCGCCAACGTGATCGCCACGGTCGAGGCGGTGCGCGACGCGGTGGACACGGCGCAGGAGGGCTGGCCCGACAGCGTCCGGATCGATTACCTCCAGGATCAGGCCGAGCAGGTCAGGACGATCCTGAACGACCTCGAGGCGAACGTCATCACCGCCGTCATCCTCGTCATGATCGTCGTGGTCTGGGCGCTTGGCCTGCGCTCGGCCGTTCTCGTCGGCCTCGCCATCCCCGGCGCCTTCCTCTCGGGCGTCGCGGCGATCTGGTTCATGGGCTATACGATGAACATCGTCGTCCTGTTCTCGCTGATCCTTGTCGTCGGAATGCTCGTCGACGGGGCGATCGTGACGACCGAACTCGCGGATCGGCGCATGCACGAGGGCGACAGCCCGCCCGACGCGTTCGCCCACGCCGCCAAGCGCATGTCGTGGCCGATCATCGCCTCCACGGTGACGACGCTCAGCGTGTTCTTCCCGCTCCTGTTCTGGACCGGCACCGTCGGCGAATTCATGAAATTCCTGCCGATCACGGTGATCCTCACGCTCACCGCCTCGCTCTTCATGGCGCTGATCTTCATACCTGTCCTCGGTGGCGTGATCGGGCGCAAGCAGCCCCAGACCGCCCGCAGCCGCCGCGTGCTCGACGCCGCGGAGGACGGCGACCCGCGCACCGCGGGCGGTTTCACCGGCCTCTATGCCCGCGCGCTCGACTGGTCGATCCTGCGCCCGGTCACGACGCTCCTTCTCGCGCTCGCGCTCCTTCTCGGTGCCTTCACCGCCTATTCGAAATACGGCACCGGCGTCACGTTCTTCCCCGAGATCGAGCCCGAGTTCATGCAGGTCACGGTCCGGGCCCGCGACAGCTTCTCGATCTGGGAGCAGGACGCGCTCGTCCGCGAGGTCGAGGAGCGGCTGATCGATTACGAGGGCGTCGCCACCGTCTATGCGCGCACCGGCTCGGACCGCCGTTCGGACGAAGAGGTGATCGGCACGATCCAGCTCGAACTCGAGGACTGGGACGAACGCCGGACCGCCGCCCGGATCGGCGAGGACATCCGAACCGGGATGGCAGGGATCCCCGGCATCGACGTTCAGGTGCAGAGCCAGCAGCAGGGGCCGACCGCCGGCAAGCCGGTCCGGCTTGAAATCCGCACGGCCGATGCCGATACGCAGGACGAGGTCGTCGAGCGCGTCCGCTCCGTGATGGCGGACATCGGCGGCTTCACCGACGTCACCGATACCCGGCCGCTTCCGGGCATCGAATGGAACCTGCAGCTCGACCGGACCGAGGCGGCGCGGTTCGGAGCCGACGTCAGCCTGCTCGGTCAGGCGGTGCAGCTTCTCACGCAGGGGATCACCGTCGCCGACTACCGGCCGGACTACGCCGACGGCTCGGTCGACATCCGCCTGCGCTTCCCGGTGGAGGCGCGCACGCTGGAAGAGCTCCGCAGCCTCCGGGTCCCGACCCGCGCGGGGCTCGTCCCGATCTCGAACTTCGTGACCTTCGAGCCGCAGCCGCGCACCGGCACGATCAAGCGGATCGACCAGGCCCGCGTGGTCACGATCGAGTCGAACGTCGCGCCGGGGCTTCTGGTGAACGACCAGATCGCCGCCCTGCGGTCCGAGCTCGAGGCCATGGACCTGCCCGAGGGCGTCTCGTGGTCCTTCGCCGGCGAGGCCGAGGAACAGGAGGATGCGGCCAGCTTTCTCGTCGGCGCCTTCCTCACCGCGATCGCGCTGATGTTCACGGTGCTGGTGACGCAGTTCAACAGTTTCTACCAGGCGGTCGTCGTCATGTCGGCGATCGTGTTTTCCGTCGCTGGCGTTCTGCTGGGCCTTCTGGTGACGGGGCGCCCGTTCGGGGTCGTCATGGGCGGGATCGGGGTGATCGCGCTCGCCGGGATCGTGGTGAACAACAACATCGTGCTGATCGACACCTACAACGATCTTCGCAAGTCGGGGCAGGGTCCGCGCGAAGCCGCGCTGCGCACCGGAACGCAGCGTCTCCGGCCCGTCGTCCTCACCTCCGTCACGACGATCCTCGGCCTGATGCCGATGGTGATCGGGCTCAGCATCGACTTCTTCGAGCGCGAGATCGTCTACGGCGCCCCGTCCACGCAGTGGTGGACCGAGCTCTCGGCGGCCATTGTCGGCGGGCTCACGGTCGCGACGGTGCTCACGCTCCTCGTGACGCCCGCGATGCTGATCCTGGGCGAGCGCATGAAGGGCTGGCGTCCGCGCCTCTTGCGACGCCGCGCTGCGGCGTGAATTCCCGTTTGCATCGGG
>Ga0102929_1001149_pt1 | contig 15812 bp, 16 predicted proteins | sample SalPonR1_B_D2_MG_FD_78510 | JGI IMG/M metagenome (GOLD analysis project Ga0102929, IMG submission 78510) | Salt pond soil microbial communities from South San Francisco under conditions of wetland restoration - Salt Pond MetaG R1_B_D2_MG | ecosystem: Environmental > Aquatic > Marine > Intertidal... | reverse complement strand
TGCAGCTCCTCGCCGGCCGTCGAGCGGGTCACGAACTCGTTCCCGCAGCTGCAGATCACCTTGATCTCGTCGTAGCGGGGATGGATATCGGCTTTCATCGTCATTCTCCGGTCGTCTGCCCGCGGGACGGACAACGAAATGGGGCGCGGAGCATACAGCGGAGAGGAGCCGCTGGCAAGTCCGCAGAGCGGCCGCCGAAGGGGTCGTCCGTTATCCACAAATCCTGTGGATAACTCTGTGGAAGAAATTTGGCTAAACGCCGCAAACCCACGATTTGCAAGCACCCCTGTTAGAATGTCTATTTTCTGTGCAGAATAATAAAGTGACTAATTTCATAAATTTACGTACTTCTTGCGAAGTCTGGCTTCAGCTGACAGCGACTCTACAAGCCAAATATAGGGATACTGCCGACATTGTGCATAACGGCCGCGAGACGGTGCGCCGGGACCTCATTCCGCGGCTGCCCCGGCCGAGGGCAGGAACAAGGCCTGGAGATCATTCAGGAAGCGCATGCCGAGGGGGGTCGGCCGCAGGTCGCCGCCCTCGCCGCAGCCGATGAGTCCGCGGCGCCGTGCCGCCGACAGGCCGGGCTCCAGCGCGGCCGGACCGAGCCCCGTGCGGGCCTCGAAATCCGCGGTCGCGAAGCCCCGGGTCAGGCGCAGGGCATTCAGCAGGTATTCGAAAGCGAGATCGCCGGCGGCCACCGGCACCGCTTCCGCCGCGCGCCCGGCCAGCGCCGCCTCCATCCAGGCCCGGGGACTGGCGGGCCTGGCATAGCGGCACACCGTCCCGTCCGGGTCGGTGATCTTGCCGTGGGCGCCCGCACCGGCCGCCAGGTAGTCGCCGAATTCCCAGTAATTCAGGTTGTGGCGGCATTCCCGGCCGGGGCGGGCGAACGCCGACACCTCGTAGCGGCGGTAGCCGGCCGCCGCCAGTGCCTCGTGGCAGCGCTCCTGCATCTGCCACGCGGTCTCGGCGTCCGGCAGCGGCGGCGGGGCGTGATAGAAGCGCGTGTTGGGCTCCAGAGTGAGCTGGTAATGGGAGACGTGGGCCGGCCCCAGCGCGAGCGCCGCCGACGTGTCGGCCAGAGCGCCCGCCACGCTCTGGCCGGGCAGCGCGAACATGAGGTCGAGATTCACGTTGTCGAGTCCGGCCCGCCGTGCCTCCTCGACGGCGGCCCGGGTCTCCGCCGCCGTGTGTATGCGCCCCAGCGCCGCGAGAGAGGCGTCGTCGAAGCTCTGGGCACCCAGCGACACCCGGTTGACGCCGGCCGCCCGGTAGGCCGCGAAGCGGCCGCGCTCGACCGTGCCCGGGTTCGCCTCCAGGGTAATCTCCGCGTCCGCGGGCAGCGTGAAGCGGGCCGCGACCGCCTCCAGCAGGCGGCCGATCTGCTCGCCGCTGAACAGCGAGGGCGTGCCGCCGCCCAGAAACACGGAGACCAGCGGGCGGCCGCCGGCACGGATGGCCTCCGTGTCCAGTTCGGCGATCAGCGCATCGACGTAGCGCTCCAGCGGCGGGTCGTTCCCGGCCGGGTGGGAATTGAAATCGCAGTAGGGGCACTTGCTCACGCACCAGGGCAGGTGCAGGTACAGACTGAGAGGGATGGCGTCCCCCCGGGCCGCGCTCATTGCGTCTCTGCCGCCCCCAGCCGGCGGGCCAGCTCCCGGAGAGCACGCGCACGGTGGCTGACGCGGTTCTTCTCGGCGGGCCCGAGTTCAGCGGCGCTGCAGCCCGATCCCGGATCGAAGAACACGGGGTCGTAACCGAAGCCGCCCTCGCCGCGACGTGCCGTCAGGATGCGGCCGCGCCAGACCCCTTCCGCGATCACGGGCGCCGGGTCTTCGGCGTGGCGGAGGTACACCATGACGCAGCGGAAAGCCGCGCTCCGGTCGCCGGCGTCCGCCAGGGCGGCGAGCAGGCGATCGATGTTCGCCCCGTCGTCCGCCGGCTCGCCCGCGTAGCGCGCCGAGCGTATGCCCGGCGCCCCTCCCAGGGCGTCCACCTCCAGACCGGAGTCGTCGGCGATGGCGGGCCCTGCCGCGACCGCGGCCGCGTTGCGGGCCTTCAGCAAGGCGTTCTCCACGAAGGTGAGACCGGTCTCCTCCACCTCGCCGATGCCGAGTTCGCCCTGCGCCACCACCGCCACAAGGAATTCGTCCAGGATGGCCCGGATCTCCGCGAGCTTGCCCCGGTTGCCCGTGGCGACGACGATGCGGGAGCCCGCCTGCAGCACGGACCTCCCCCTCAGCCGGCGGCCAGCGCCTGATTCTGGGCCGCCACCAGCTGGCCGATGCCGCCGCCGGCCAGATCCAGCAGCCGTTCCAGCTCGTCCCGACGGAAGGCATGGCCCTCCGCGGTGCCCTGCACCTCGATGAAGGCACCCGCATCGTTCATGACGACGTTCATGTCGGTCTCCGCCTCCGAGTCCTCGGCATAGTCCAGGTCGAGCACCGGCTCGCCGCCGTAGATACCTACGGACACCGCCGCCACCTGGCCGTGCAGCGGGTTCTTCGCCAGCGCCCCTTCGTTCTGCAGCCGCGCCATCGCCAGCGCCAGCGCCACGTAGCCGCCGGTGATCGAGGCGGTACGGGTACCCCCGTCCGCCTGCAACACGTCACAGTCCACGGTCACGGTACGCTCGCCGAGCGCGGCGAGGTCGGCCACGGCCCGCAGCGAGCGGCCGATGAGCCGCTGGATCTCCTGGGTGCGGCCCCCCTGCCGGCCCCGGGCCGCTTCCCGGGCCGTGCGCGTGTGAGTGGCGCGGGGCAGCATGCCGTACTCCGCCGTAATCCAGCCCTTATGCCGGCCGCGCAGCCAGGGCGGCACCCGCTCCTCGACGCTCGCCGTGCACAGCACACGGGTGTGGCCGCACTCGATCAGGACGGCGCCTTCCGCGTGGCGGGTGTAATCCGGGGTAAATACGACCGGACGCAGTTCGTCCGGCCGGCGGCCGCTTGGTCGCATATCGCTCGTGTCCCTGTCGTCGTGTTGCCGCGCCGGTGCCGTCGCCCCGGCGAGGGGCCGGCCCGGTCAGCCGAGCCAGCGGATGGAGGCCGCCGTGGTGTTGTCGCTGTGGGGGCCATTGGCGCGGACGGCGCGCTCGCCCAGCTCGCGCAGGTTCTCCACCACCGGCTGGTCGGCCCGGCTGGCCATCCTCGCGATCTCGCGCTCGCGGAGCCCCGACCACAACCCGTCGGTGCAAGCTATCAGCACATCCCCGCTTTGCAAAGGCTTCTTGCGGGTTACCGTGATGCCCGGCAGGGCCGGATCTCCGCCCAGGCAGGACTCGACGAAATTGCGCATCGGGTGCTCGCGGGCCTCCTGCTCGTCGATCACGCCCTCACGCAGCAGGACCTCCACGTGGCTGTGGTCCCGGGTGCGACCGCGGATGCGCCCGCCCCGCACCTGGTAGATGCGGCTGTCGCCGACGTGCGCCCACCAGGAAGCCTGGTCCTGCACGAGACATAGAGCGCCGGTGGCGCGGGGCCGGTGATCCACCTCGGTGGCGGCACCCATCGCCACCACGGCGTCATGGGCGCGGCCCATCGTGGCATAGAGAAACCCTTGGGGGTCGAATACGGGGTGTTCCGCGCCGGCGAAGTCCTTCTGCACCGACTCCAGCGCGACCTGCGCAGCCAGGGCGCCGTCCGAGTGGCCGCCCATGCCGTCGAACACGAGCAGCATGGCAGCACGCTCGCTGACGGCGATGGCGACCCGGTCCTGGTTGTCCCGACGGTCTCCGGTGAGAGAGATTTTCGCGTATTCGATGCGCACGTGTTCCCAGGCGGGCGACTGGCCCGCAAGCAGCACGACTCCTGATGGACGGGAGCGGAGGGTATACCACTTGTGCCGGTCCGGGGGAGGGCACGGGTCGCAGATTCGCCGGCGCCGCCGAGTGGCGGCGCCCCGGGAGGCGCGCTTACAATGCCCGCCCTCCGTCACCGCCCCCGCGAGTGGAGACACCGATGTTACGCAGCATGACAGGGTTCGCCCGGCGCGAGCGCCAGACAGAATTCGGCGACCTCGCCTGGGAGGTGCGCTCGGTCAATCATCGCTACCTGGACCTGCAGTTCCGCCTGCCGGACGTGCTGCGGGGCTCGGAGGCGGAATTTCGCCGCGCGGCCGGCGAACGGCTCGGGCGCGGCAAGGTGGACCTGGCCCTCAGCCTGCGCCGCAATAGCGGCGCCCGGCGGGAACTCGCCGTCGACGAGGTGCTGATCGGGCGCATCGCCGAGGGGGTGGCCGTGGTCCGCGAACGCTTCGGCGAGACGGGCGCCGTGGATCCGCTGGAGGTGCTGCGCTGGCCCGGCGTCATCGAGGACCAGCCCGTGCAGCGCGACGCGCTGCTCGCCGAGAGCCTCGACCTGCTCGACGAGGCGCTGGCGACCCTCGACGAGATGCGCCGGGCGGAGGGCGCCCGACTGGCCGAAACGCTGGCGAACCGCACCGACGAGGTGGCCCGGATCGCCGCGGCGGTGCGCGCCCGTCGACCGGAGGTGCTGGCCGGCATCGAGCAGAAGCTCCGGGAGCGTCTGGGGCGCCTGGAGGTGGAAGCCGAACCCGGCCGGCTGGAGACGGAACTCGCCATCATCGCCCAGAAGATGGACGTGGAGGAGGAGCTCGACCGGCTCGATAGCCACGTCGAGGCGCTGCGCAGCGCGCTCGGGCGCGACGAGCCGGTGGGCCGGCGGCTGGACTTCCTGATGCAGGAGTTCAATCGCGAGGCCAACACCCTCGGCTCGAAATCCGGCGATGCCGAGACCACGCGGGCCTCGGTGGAGCTGAAGGTGCTCATCGAGCAGATGCGCGAGCAGATCCAGAACATCGAGTAGCACCATGGCGCGACCAGGGCCGAGAGGCAGACTCATCGTCATCGCGGCGCCGTCCGGCGCCGGCAAGACCACGCTGGTACGCGCACTCATCGAGCGCAACCCGGACTTCGTCTTCTCGGTCTCCTACACCACCCGGCCGAAACGGCCGAACGAGGCGCACGGCAGGGACTACTTCTTCGTCTCCGAGGAGGAGTTCCGGCGCCTGCAGCGGGCCGGTGAGTTCCTGGAGAGCGCTCGGGTGTTCGACCACTGCTACGCTACCAGCCGCACCCAGGTGGAGAGCGAACTGGCGAAGGGCCGCAACGTGGTGCTGGAGATCGACTGGCAGGGCGCCCGGCAGGTGCGCGCCGTCATGCCCGAGTGCCGCAGCATCTTCATCCTGCCGCCCTCGGTGGAGGCGCTCGAGGAGCGCCTGCGCAGCCGCCGCACCGACTCCGAGGTCGTCATCCGCCGCCGCCTCAGGGACTCGCTGAGCGACCTCTCCCACTGGGACGAGTTCGACTACGTGGTGATCAACGACGACCTCGAGCGCGCCACCGACGAGCTGGAGGGGATCGCCACCGGGCGTTATCGCCGCAACCGGGTGGGCACCGAGGCGACCCGTAAAAAGCTCGACCACCTACTGGTTTAGGAGCCGTCCCTTACAGTACACTGGCCTGTCCCGAGTCTGATTTCGTGCGGCCGGCCACCGTCCGGGGCCCTGTGGGGACCGGGGAAGGGGCGGGCCGTACCAGCCATTATCCGAGAGAGGCCGAATAGCCCATGGCAAGAATTACCGTCGAGGATTGCCTCGAGAACATCGACAACATTTTCGAACTCGTGCTGGTCGCTTCCAAGCGCGCCCGGCGCGTCGCAAACGGCGCCGAGCCCTACGTGGAGCTCGAGAACGACAAGCCCACCGTCGTCGCGCTGCGCGAGATCGCGGAAGGGCACGTGACGCCGGCGATCCTCGACGAGGCCGACCAGCCCGCCGAGGACCTGCTGCGCGCCGAGTCCGGCGCCGAGGACCTCATGCCCATGCGAGGACTGTCCCTCGGCGAGTAAGCGCTGATAAAAACGGTGCCGGCCGACGGCACCGACCGGTTCACGCCCATGGATTACGCCGCCTCGATCCGTTCCAAACTGCCCAGGACGAGGCGTTCCACGGGTCTCAAGCAGCTCCTCGAGAAGCTCGAGGCCTACATGACCGACGACCAGATCGAGCTGGTCGTCAAGGCCTACGAGTTCGGCGCCGAGGCCCACGCCGGGCAGACGCGCCAGTCCGGCGATCCCTACATCTCCCACCCGGTGGCGGTCGCGGGCATCCTCGCGGACATGCGCATGGACGCCAAGGGCATCGCCGCCGCCATCCTGCACGACGTCATCGAGGACACGCCGGCGGCCAAGGAGCAGCTGGAGAGCGAATTCAGCGCGGACATCGCGGCACTGGTAGACGGCGTCACGAAGCTGGACCAGCTGCAGTTCCGCAGCCGGCTGGAGGCGCAGGCCGAGAGCTTCCGCAAGATGCTGCTGGCCATGGTGGAGGACATCCGGGTCATCCTGGTGAAGCTCGCCGACCGTCTGCACAACATGCGCACGATGGAGTCGCTGCCTCGCGAGAAGCAGTCCCGCATCGCGCGGGAGACGCTGGAGATCTACGCCCCCATTGCCAACCGGCTCGGCATCAACACGCTGAAGGTCGAGCTGGAGGACCTGGGTTTCCGCTATCTCAGGCCTTACCGCTACCGGGTGCTGGAACGGGCGCTGAAGAAGACCCAGGGCAACCAGCGCCAGATCGTGAAGAAGATCAGCGAGACGCTGAACCGGGAACTGGCCCGTCACGAGATTCCGGCCAGCGTGATCGGCCGCCAGAAGCACCTCTATTCCATCTACCGCAAGATGCTGGTCAAGGGGCGCTCCCTCGGCGAGATCGTCGACGTCTACGGTTTCCGCATCATCGTGGAGGACGTGGACGACTGCTACCGGGCGCTGGGCCTGGTGCACAAGGTGTACAAGCCGATGCCGGGCCGCTTCAAGGACTACGTGGCCATCCCGCGGGTGAACGGCTACCAGTCCCTGCACACCACCTGCTTCGGGCCGCGGGGCCTGCCGCTGGAGGTGCAGATCCGTACCCGGGAGATGGACCTGGTGGCGGAATCAGGCATCGCCTCCCACTGGCGCTACAAGGCAGAGGACAAGTCCTCCGCCTCGCCCCAGCTGCGCGCCCGGGAATGGCTCTCCAACCTGGTGGAACTGCAGCAGGACGAGGGCTCCGAAGAGTTCCTGGAGAGCGTCAAGGTGGATCTCTTCCCGGACAAGGTCTACGTATTCACGCCCAAGGGCGATATCCGCCGCCTGCCGAAGGGCGCGACCGCCGTCGACTTCGCCTACGCGGTGCACACCGACATCGGCAACCGGTGCGTGGCCGCCAAGATCGACCGCCGGCTGGTACCGCTGCGCACCCCGCTGTCGAACGGCCAGACCGTGGAGATCATCACCAACAAGGGCGCCCGGCCGAACCCGAACTGGGTGAACTTCGTCGTCACGGCGAAAGCCCGCTCGGCCATACGCAACTATCTGAAGAACCTGCGTCGCGGGGAGGCGGCGGAGCTCGGCAAGCGGCTGCTCGAGCAGTCGCTGAAGGAACAGAAGTCCTCGCTGCGCAAGGTGGACAAGCAGGCCATGACCCAGGTGCTGGAGGCATTCGGCCTGAACAACAAGATCGAGCTGTACGAGCAGCTCGGTCTCGGCGAGCGCCTGTCTCCCATCGTCGCCCGGCTGCTGCTCGGCGTGGATGCCGGCGAGGTGCAGCCGGCCGAGCGCGAGAGCACCTCGCTCACCATCACCGGCACCGAGGGCATGGTGGTCACCTACGCGCGTTGCTGCCATCCCATTCCCGGCGACGCCATCATGGGGCACCTGTCCAGCGGCCGCGGCGTGGTCATCCACCGCAACCTCTGTCACAACCTGTCGAATTTTCGCAAGCACCCGGAGAAATGGGTGACGGTGAACTGGCGCAGCGACATCGACCAGGACTTCACCGCCCAGGTGACGATGATCGCCGCCAACCGCATGGGCGTGCTGGCGGAGGTGGCAGCCACCATCTCGGCAGCGCGCTCCAATATCGAGCAGGTCTCGGTGCGGGAAGGCGACGAGGACGCCTCGGTGATGACCTTCCTGCTGCAGGTGCGCGACCGCCAGCACCTGGCCGACGTGCTGCGCAGCATCCGCAAGATGCCGAGCGTCATCAAAGTCACCCGCGACTGCGCCTGACCGGAGGGAGCATGCAGAAGAAATACGTGGTCACACCGGCCGCACCGGCCGCCATCGGCACCTATTCACAGGCCGTCGAGGCCGGCGGTATCGTCTATGTATCGGGGCAGATCCCGCTGGACCCGGCCACCATGGAGGTGGTGGAGGGGAAGTTCGCCGACCGGGCGCGGCAGGTCTTGCGCAACCTGGCCGCCATCGCCGAGGCCGCGGGAGGCAGCCTGGCCGATACGGCGAAGCTCACCATCTATCTGACGGACCTGGCCGAATTCGCCACGGTGAACGAGGTGATGGCCGAGTTCTTCGACGAGCCCTATCCCGCGCGGGCCGCGGTCGGCGTGGCCGCACTGCCGAAAGGGGTCGATGTGGAGGCGGACGCCATCCTGGTGCCGTGAACGCGGAAGGCGCTTCCGCGGGCCCGGGCCTCGGCTCGCCGCTGACGGCGCTGAAGGGCGTCGGGCCCGCCCTGGCGGAAAAGCTGGCCCGGCTCGGCGCGGACACGGTGGAGGACCTGCTGTTCCTGCTGCCGCTGCGCTACGAGGACCGCACGCGGGTCTCGCGAATCGGCGCGGCCCGGCACGGGGAACGGGCGCTGGTGGCCGGCGACGTACTGCTGGCCGAAACCGTCTACCGGGGCCGCCGCGCGCTGCTCGTGCGCATCACCGACGGCTCCGGACAGCTCACCCTGCGCTTCTTCCATTTCTCCCGCTCCCAGCAGGCACGGCTGGCGCGGGGTGTGCGCATCGCCTGTTACGGCGAGGTCCGCCCGGGTCCCGCGGGCAAGGAGATGGTGCATCCGGAATACCGCCTGCTGGGAGCCGACGAGCCGGCGCCCGTGGAAGATCGGCTGACGCCCGTCTACCCGACCACCGAGGGCGTGCAGCAGGGCCGGCTGCGCCGGCTGGTGGCCGAGGCACTGGACCTGATGCGCCGCGAGGCGCCCACCGAGCTGGTGCCGCGGCAGGTGCTGGAACGCACGGATCTGCCGACACTGACCGAAGCGGTGGAATACCTCCACCGGCCGCCCCGGGGCGTGGATCTGGCGGAACTCGCGGCGGGCGGGCATCCGTGCCAGCAGCGTCTCGCCTTCGAGGAGCTGCTGGCCCATCACCTGAGCCTCCGGCGACTGCGCCACCGCATCCGCGATGAGCTGGCGCCGGCGCTGCCCGATGGCGACGGGCTGGCCCGGCGCTTCCTGGACAGCCTGCCTTTCCGCCTGACCGCGGCCCAGGAGCGGGTGCTGACAGAGATCGCGGCGGACATCGCCCGGCCCCACCCGATGCTGCGGCTCGTGCAGGGCGACGTGGGCTCCGGCAAGACGGTGGTGGCGGCGGCCGCCTGCCTGATGGCCATCTCGGCCGGCTGCCAGGCGGCGCTCATGGCGCCGACGGAACTCCTCGCCGAGCAGCATTACAAGAGCTTCGGCGCCTGGCTCGCGCCGCTCGGCATCCGCCCGGTCTGGCTCACCGGCAGCCTGCGTTCCGCGGCGCGGCGCGAGGCGCTGGCGGCCATTGCGGACGGCAGCGCGGCAATGGTCATCGGCACCCACGCGCTGTTCCAGGAGTCCGTCGCCTTCGACAACCTGGCGCTGGTGGTCATCGACGAACAGCACCGCTTCGGCGTCCACCAGCGGCTCGCCCTGCGGGAGAAGGGCGAGCAGGGCGTGACCCGGCCTCACCAGCTGGTGATGACGGCCACGCCGATACCGCGCACGCTGGCGATGACCGCCTACGCCGACCTGGATACCTCGGTCATCGACGAGCTGCCGCCGGGTCGCCGGCCGGTAACCACGGTGGTGCTGCCGGAGACCCGGCGCGAGGAGGTCATCGAGCGGGTGCGCCGGGCCTGCGCCGAGGGCCGCCAGGCCTACTGGGTGTGTCCGCTGGTGGAGGAGAGCGAACAGCTGGACTACCAGGCCGCGGAAGCCAGCTACCGCCTGCTGGGCGAGGCGCTGCCCGGTATCCCCGTCGGGCTCGTCCACGGCCGCATGAAGCCCGCCGAAAAGGAAGCGGTGATGCAAGCGTTCAAGGCCGGCGAGCTGCGGCTGCTGGTCGCCACCACCGTGATCGAAGTGGGCGTGGACGTGCCGAATGCCAGCCTGATGATCGTGGAGAACGCCGAGCGCATGGGGCTGTCCCAGCTGCACCAGCTGCGCGGGCGGGTCGGCCGCGGCAGCCGGGAGAGTACCTGCTTGCTCCTGTACCGCCCGCCGCTCTCCGCGATGGCCCGGCGGCGCCTGGCGGTGCTGCGCGAGACCAGCGACGGATTCGTGGTGGCCGAGGAGGACCTGCGCCTGCGCGGTCCGGGGGAGGTGCTGGGCACACGCCAGACCGGTGCCATGCAGCTGCGCATCGCCGATCTCAGCCGCGACGCCGCACTGATGCCAAAGGTGCAGCTCGCGGCGGCGGCCGTTTCGCCGGCGGACGCCGAGGCCATCATCCAGCGCTGGCTGGGCGGGGCCAGCCGCTACGGCAGCGTATGAGCGCCTGCGCACCCCCGCTGCACTGTCACGGAGCGCGATCTCGTCTACACTCTGCACTCCATGCTCCCCGGTAACGAACAAGCGTCGGGCGCCGGCTCGTGGTCCGGGACCATCCCGGCCTCGGTGCCTGACGGCCTGATCGGCTGGCTCGCCGACGACCGCCTGCTTACACCCCGCATCCGCTCGTTCCAGCCGTCGAGCTTCCGGCTCGCGGTCCACGCCGAGGGCCGCCGGCCGCTCGGCCGGGAAGAGCGCAGCCTCCTGGACGGCGACCCCGGCGAGGCGCTCGTCCGCGAGATCAGCATGGGCGGTGCCGCCGGCGAAGTGGTGGTGGCCTCCAGCGTCATCCCGGCCGCCACGCTGACCCGCTTTCCCGGGCTCGCGGCGCTGGGCGATCGCCCGCTGGGCGAGGCGCTGTCCCGGCTGGACCGCGTCAGCCGGGAGCCGTTCCAGTACGCCGTCTTCGAGCCCGGCGACCACGGCTACCCGGAGCTGCCCGAGCGCATGCTGCGGGAACGGCTGTTCGCCCGTCGCTCGGTCATCCGCGTGGCCGGTGCGCCGATACTGGTGATCGAATACTTCCCGGCCGGGCTCGCGGCGCCGGAGGGCGCGGCGCTGTGAGGACGGAGGCCGCCGGCCGCAGGCAGGCCCGGGCAGGGCAGAGCACCCGCCCCGGCTTCCTCGGCGTGGTGATCGCCCAGCTCGGCGTCTATGCACGCCTCATGCGGCTCGACCGGCCCATCGGTTTCTATCTCCTGATGTGGCCCACCCTCTGGGCGTTATGGGTGGCGGGCGGGGGACGCCCCGACGAGGCGATATTCGCCATCTTCATGGCGGGTGTGGTGGTCACCCGCTGCGCCGGCTGCATCATCAACGACATCGCCGACCGGGGCTTCGACCCCTACGTGACCCGTACCCGGGAGCGCCCGCTCGCCACCGGTCAGGTCAGCGTCGTCGAAGCGGCGCTCCTGTTCGTCGGGCTCGGGCTGATCGCCATCGGCCTGGTGACGCTGCTGAATCCGCTCTCCCGGCTGGTGGCGGCGGCCGCGGCAGTGCTGATGATCATCTACCCCTTCGTCAAGCGCATCCTGTCGGTACCCCAGCTGGTACTCGGCGCAGCCTTCGCCATGGCCATACCGCTGGCCTTCGCCGCGCAGACCGGCGAGATACCCGAGGTCGCCTGGCTCATGTTCGCAGTCACGGTGATCTGGGCCATCATCTACGACACGATGTACGCCATGGTCGACCGTCCGGACGACCTGCAGGTGGGGATCAAGTCCACCGCCATCCTGTTCGGCGATGCCGACCGCTTCATGATCGGCGCGCTGCAGGCCCTCATGCTGCTCGGGCTCGTGCTCATGGGCTCTCGCCTGTCCATGGGCCTGTGGTATTTCCTGGGCGTGGCGCTGGCCGCGGCCTTCATGGCCTGGCATCAGTACCTGATCCGCGACCGGGATACCGCCGCCTGCTTCCGCGCCTTCCTGAACAACCACTACATCGGCATGGTGGTGTTCATCGGCATCGCGCTCGACTACCTGTTCCGCTGAGCGGCCCGAGCCGCGGCCACCACGCTGACCCGAGCACAGCCGCCCCGGCGCAGCAGTGCGGCGATCTCCCGCGTGGTTGCGCCGGTCGTGACCACGTCGTCCACGAGGACGGCATGGGAGAAATCCGCCGGCCCGCGCAGCCGGAAAGCGCCGGCCACGTTGCGCCGCCGCGCCCGGGCGCTCAGCGCCGACTGCTCCCGGGTGGCGCGCACCCTCAGCACCAGCCCGTCGTCGAGCCGGCAGCCCAGGCGGCGGGCCAGGGGACGGGCGATCTCCAGGGCCTGGTTGTAGCCCCGCGCCGCCAGCCGCCGGCGGTGCAATGGCACCGGGATCACCACCGCGCCGGGCGACGGCCGGGACAGCGGCACCGCGGCCAGCGCCTCGACGATGATCCCGGCCAGCAGGGGCCCGTGCCACAGACGGGCGTTGAACTTCAGCTCGGTGAGCAGCCAGTCCGCCGGGAAGGCGTAGTGCAGCGGCGCCAGCGTCCGGTGCATGGGCGGGAGACGACGCCGGCAGGCGATGCACAGCGGGCCCGAGACGAGCGGCTCCCCGCAGCGCCAGCAGGCGCCGCCGATCACGGGCAGGTCGCCGCGGCAGCCGGCGCACAGATCCGGGCCTGTGCAGGGCTCGCCGCACAGAGCGCAGCGCGGCGGGAACAGCCGCCGGGCGAAGGCGTCGAGGGCGTCGCGGCAACCGGCCATGGGCTCCAGTATCCCGCGGCGGGTCCGTCGGGACAGCGGCGCTTTCTGTCGGCGGCGAGCACTTTTGCCGTAAGCTTGCCGGGCTCATGAGCCCGCCGGACCGACCAGCCTTCTCCGCCCCGCGCCGCCGGGAGGTGCGCCGCCGCGCCGATGCCAGCGTGGCCGGTGCGGACGACTTCCTCTCGGCGCGCACCCGGGAGGAGCTCCTGTCCCGCCTCCCGCTCACCCGCATCCGGCCGCGCCGCCTGCTGGATGCCGGGGCCGCCACCGGCCGCGCGTCGGCGGCACTGGTCCGGCGCTACCGGGGCTGCCGGGTGGTATCGCTGGACGTCTCGCCGGCGCGCCTCGCGGCGGCCCGCCGGGGGCACGGCCGCTTCGCCCGCCGCGACGAGGTGGCCGGCGATGCCGCCCGCCTGCCGTTTCACGACCGGGTTTTCGACATGGTGTTCGCCAACCTGCTGCTGCCCTGGTTCGCCGATCCGGCGCCGGTGCTGGCGGAGACCGCCCGGGTACTGCGCCCCGAGGGCCTCTGCACTTTCTCCAGCCTCGGCCCCGACAGCTTCCGCGAGCTGCGCGACGCCTGGCGTGCGGTGGACGACCGGGACCACGTCCAGGGCTTCCTGGACATGCACGACCTCGGCGACGCGCTGGTGCGGGCCGGGCTGCGCGACCCGGTACTGGATGTCGAGCGCATCACCGTGACCTACGCGGAGCCTGCCGGGCTGTGGCGGGACCTGACCGCCGCGGGCGCCCGCAACACGCTGGCGGGCCGGAAAAGCGGGCTGACCACGCCGGCAGCCTTCCGGCGACTGGCGCAGGCCTGGGAGCAGGAACGACGGCAAGACGGCCGTCTGCCCCTTACCCTGGAACTGGTGTACGGGCATTGCTGGGGCGGCAGCGGCCTGCCCGGCGCGGATGACAGCGGCGAGGTACGCATCAGCCCGGCCCGGATAATGAGACGGTCCTGAGACGCCGTGACGGGATCGGTTGCGCGGGGGGCGGATGCGCCGATAATCGGTGCCGTGACGATGCTCAGTGCGGCCCGCGACGGTTGGCCACAATTCCCTGATTTATAAACATTAAATCCCGATGAAAAGCGACTTGCGCAGTTGCACCCCGGAAACCGTTTCTTTAGACTCCGCAGTCCGCAGTCCGGTGGTGCCGGACCGGCGTACCGAGAACCAGGGAAATTCAGGATCAGCCGCGGGGTCTATTCATTTGCACCGCTTCGAGTTGAAGCCGAATTGTTCTCTGGACTCCCGCACGGCAATGCTCTTTTTCGTCTCGATAGTGGCGGTCTCCATGACGATCGCCGGCGGCTTCGCGGCGATGGGTTACTGGCCGGTGCTGCCGATGGCCGGGCTCGAACTCTCGGCGCTCGGCGCGGCGCTCTGGCTGAGCATGAAGCGCGGCCGCGACCGTGACCTGATCGACGTGGGTCCGGACGAGGTGGTCGTCAGCCGCCTGCGGGGCCGGGAACGGCAGGACCAGCGCTTCCTCCGTGCATGGACGCGTGTGCGCTACGCGGCGGGCCGCACCACCGGGGCGCCCGGACGGCTGGAGATTGGTGCCCACGGCCGCTGGTGCGCGGTCGGGGAATTCCTGACCGACGCCGAGCGCAAGGGGCTCGGCAACCGGTTGAGCAGGGTACTGGCGGAGCCGACCCCGTCGGCGACGAACCACCGAGGGGCGCGGCGTTGAGCGCACGCGTGACAGGACGAAAAGACCGGCCGCGGCCGGCAGGATGAAAGACCGATGATGCGAAAACTCTCCCTCTTCTTGCTGAGCCTGTCGGCATCGGCGGCAGCGCTGGCCGAGTCGAAGATCAACATGCCCCAGGGCGTCACGGAAGTCAGCCGTGACATTTACGGGCTGCACATGCTGATCTTCCTGGTCTGCTGCGCCATCGCCGTTTTCGTCTTCGGCTGGATGATCCTGGCGCTAATCCTGCACAGGAAATCCCGCGGCGTGGAGCCGGCCAAGTTCTCCCACTCCACCAGGGCGGAGATCGTGTGGACGGTGATTCCCATCGGTATCCTGATCGGCATGGCCATCCCGTCCGCCGAGACCCTGGTGAAGATCGAGGACAGCCGCAACCCGGACATCACGGTGAAGGTCACCGGCTACCAGTGGAAGTGGCACTACGAATACCTGGACGAGGGCGTGGAGTTCTACTCCAACCTGGCGCGCCCGAGCAACGAGGCACGGCGGCTGGGCTCCGGCATCGACCCGAATTCGGTGCCGAATTACCTGCTGGAAGTGGACAATCCCCTCGTCGTGCCGGTCGGCGCCAAGGTCCGGCTGCTGATCACGTCCAACGACGTCATCCACGCCTGGTGGATGAAGGACTTCGGCATCAAGAAGGACGCCATCCCGGGCTTCATCAACGAGGCCTGGTTCCGGGCGGAGGAGTCCGGCGTATTCCGCGGCCAGTGCGCCGAGCTCTGCGGCAAGGACCACGGCTTCATGCCGATCGTCGTGGAGGTGCTCGAACAGGCCGAGTACGAAGGCTGGGTCGCCGCCCGCCAGGAAGAACAGGGGGTGACCCCGAAGATGGCCGCGGCGGCCGCCGAATGACCGCCCGCGTCGCCATCACCCCACGCAGCAGAACAGACAGGACCGAGCACCGGGAGCCTAGCGGACCCCCGGCAGGAAACCAGGAGCCATCCGTATGAGCAGTGCAACCGAGGCGCTACCACACGACGACCATCACGGCCCGGAGATGACCGGCATCCGGCGGTGGCTGTTCACCACCAACCACAAGGACATCGGCACGATGTACCTGGTGTTCAGCCTGCTGATGTTCTTCGTGGGCGGCGCGATGGCGCTGGTGATCCGGGCCGAACTCGGCCAGCCGGGCCTGCAGTTCGTGAATCCGGACTTCTACAACCAGATGGTCACGATGCACGCGCTGATCATGATCTTCGGCGCGGTGATGCCGGCCTTCGTCGGCCTGGCCAACTGGATGATCCCCATGATGGTGGGCGCGCCGGACATG